>Ga0102927_1000296_pt1 | contig 11530 bp, 11 predicted proteins | sample SalPon1_A_H2O_MG_FD_78208 | JGI IMG/M metagenome (GOLD analysis project Ga0102927, IMG submission 78208) | Salt pond water microbial communities from South San Francisco under conditions of wetland restoration - Salt Pond MetaG R1_A_H2O_MG | ecosystem: Environmental > Aquatic > Non-marine Saline... | reverse complement strand
TTCCCATTCCGAACAGAGCAGTTAAGCCCGTTAGCGCCGATGGTACTACATTCCGTGGAAGAGTAGGTCGCCGCCTTCTTACAAAAAACCCTTCATTAAATCTAATGAAGGGTTTTTTATTTACAGTCTATACCATTATTAAGCTCAAAAAAATTTGCATAAACTTAATCATGCAGATTTGTAATGCTGTTTTTTCAGCTAATTATGCAGAAACTAATCCAGCACGTTTTAGCAGTGCCTTAGGGTCTGGTTCTTTGCCTCTGAACTCTTTATAAAGTTTGGTCGGCTCAATAGTTCCTCCTTTTTGAAGTATGTTCTCTTTATATTTTTTAGCTACAACATCATTAAAAATCCCTTCTTCCTTAAAGTATTCAAACGCATCGGCGTCTAAAACTTCTGCCCACTTATACGAATAATATCCAGAACTATAGACACCTTGAAAGATGTGACCAAAGGCAGTGCTCATGCAATTATTATCTATTTCAGGTAAAAGCTCAGTAGACTTAAAGGCTTTGTCTTCATGTGCTTTCACATTTTTAATACTTTCAGTACTTGTGAGTGCGTGCCAAGCCATATCAAGTTTTCCAAAGCTTACTTGCCTCGTGGTTTGTAAACCTTCCATAAAATTTGAAGATGCCTTTATTTTTTTAATATATTCTATTGGTATGACTTCATTGGTTTTATAGTGTTTAGCAAAAAGTTCTAAAGCCTCTTTTTCATAACACCAGTTCTCCATGAGTTGACTTGGGAGTTCTACAAAATCCCAATAGACTGATGCCCCTGAGAGTGACGGATAGGTGGTATTTGCATTCATGGCATGAAGGGCATGTCCAAATTCGTGAAAAAGTGTCGTAACCTCGTTAAATGTTAGTAAAGAGGGTTTGTCTTTTGTAGGCTTAGTGAAATTACAAACTATCGAAACTTGTGGTCTTTCTTCTTTACCATTATAATTAAATTGGTCCTTGTACGTTGTCATCCATGCGCCATCTCTTTTGCCTGGTCTAGGGTGAAAATCAGCGTATAAAGTAGCTAAATACTTCTTGTCTTCATACACTTTATAAGTCACCACATCTTTGTGATAAACTTCAATACTATCAACTTTTTCAAATCTAAGATTAAATAATTTTGAAGTGATTTCAAACATGCCTTTGATGACTTGATTCAATTCAAAATAGGGTTTTAAAAGCTCTTCATCTAAATCGAATTTCTTTTGCTTTAGCTTTTCAGTATAATAAGCCTTATCCCATTTTTGGAAGTCTTTAATGCCATCAGTTTCTAAAGCAAATGCTTTGAGCTCTTCCATTTCTTTTTTTGCTGCAGGCAGAGCTTTGTCTAAGATATCATCAAGGAAAGTTTGAACATTATTTATGCGCTTTGCCATGCGTTCCTGAAGAACAAAATCTGCATGGGAGTCAAACCCAAGAAGATTTGCTCTTTCTAACCTCAGTCTTACTATGTCTAAGACATTTTCTTCGTTGTTGAATTCGTTAGCTTTAAAGGCTTTAGATCCAAATCCTAAAAACAGTTGTTCCCTTAGCTTTCTATTCTTAGCAAACTTCATTACGGGAATGTAAGTAGGAAAATCCAAAGTCAAAATATAACCGTCTTTCCCTCTTTCTTTAGCGGTATCTCTGGCAGACTCTATCATAGAATCTGGAATACCATCTAACTCGGCCTCATCAGAAATATGCAATTGAAAGTTATTAGTCTCAGCTAACACATTTTCTCCAAACTTTAAAGAGGTGAGCGATAATAATTTATCGATTTCTCTCAATCGCTCTTGCTTTTGCTCATTTAGATTAGCACCGTTTCTCGTGAAGTTTTTATAAATCTTGTCGAGCAACATGAGTTGTTCTTCTGTAAAATCAAGATTAGACTTATCCTTATGAACTTGTTTAATTTTTTTAAATAAACCTTTATTCAGGAGCAAATCATTATTAAATTCACTTAAAAGCGGAGAAATTTCTTGAGCTAATTTTTGAATTTCAGGATTGGTTTCAGCTGAATTTAGATTAAAAAAAATGCTGGCAATTCTTCCCAACTGATTGCCTGAAAATTCCAAAGCTTCGATGGTGTTTTCAAAAGAAGGAGTTTCTGAGTTATGCACTATGGCATCGATTTCTTCTCTAGCCTGTTTTAAACTATCTTCAAAAGCAGGTTTAAAATGCTTAGTTTTTAACTTTGAAAACGGTGGATGGTCAAACTTTTGTAATAATGGGTTTATTTCTGTCATAAATTAGTTTTGATTTAGTTCTTTTCTTCTTTGTTGAAGTAAACGAGGTAATAAAACATTTGGCGATCTTCATCCCAGCCCTTTTCTATGAATTTTTCTGCACTATCACCGCTCACAAAATCCATTTTTATTTGAACATTAGTGTCTAAATTGATGACGCTCTTAATCTTCTTCCGAGCGGCAGTCACAGCTGTGTTGGATATTGGAAATTCCGAAAGATCTTCAACTTTGTACTTTGGGGCTTTCTCTGTTTTGTAGTTCTGAAATTCAGGTTCTAAAGCTGGATTGTCTATCACATCTTTTAAGAAATTTTGTTCATTGAAGTTGTCATTTGAAGCAAAATGATTCATGGCTTTGTTCATGAAAAGCACTTCCTGTTGCTTGTCTTCAGCTGGAAGCACAACATCCTTTGCAAAATTCTCACAGAATTTTAAATACTTTTTGGTGTAAAAATTTTCATCTTCAAAAAAATCTACCTGCAAAAACTGCTCAAGCCAATATTTCGTATCGTATTTATTAGAATCTACAGAAAGAATCTTGTAGCCGTTTTCTTTTTCAGTGTTGAAAATCAGAGCGCCTTTATCTAGTTTATTCAAATAAACGCCTTGTTGCAGAATCACCTCTAGGTTGTTTTGTTTTTCTTCAAACTGAAGAAAATCGTGTTTTAATTCAGATTTAAAAATTCCAACGGCAGACACTTTTTCATTGTCGATAAGCATATTTTCAAAATACACCACATAAACTTCACCACCTTTGATGTGCTGATGTTTGGATTCTTCAAAAAGTAGCCGTGTTATTTTTTTGGATATTGAATGGCTTTCCAGTGGATTATTGAAAATATCTGTCGTTAACTTGTAAAGTTCATGAAATTCTAAATCAGTATCATGAACAAAATGATAATAATTTTCTTCTTTATCTCTAAAGGATTTTAGGAAATATTCTTTGATAAGGGGTTTCAATTCATCTGAAAGCTCGTGAGGTTCTTCAGAGAGAAATAAAGATTCATTCCGGCTTTTATTGCCTACACGATGTATGGACATACTCTCTATCTGAGCACTAAATAAGTTGATCATATTAAAATTTTAATTTATAAATAAGTCCGAGGTTTAATTCCAATTTTCATCAAAATCGAAATCATCTAAATTTTCAAATTCAATGCCGTCATTGCTTTCATCATCAAAATCATCTAAAATTTCAGCTTCAAATTGTTTTTCGGGAGGCGATTCTGGCAATTGCCCTTGAGCAAACATCAGGTTTGGATAGTCCTGTCCATCTTCGGGTTCGGTAATATCAGCTAGTTCAACATAAAATGTCCACATATTGAAAAAATCATATACATAAATCATCTTGGTATCTTTTCTAGAAAATACCGAATCCAGAGCAGTTTCATTCATCATATTCACATTGCCTTCACCATCACTCATGTCGAAAAGCAAATACTCTTCTCCTTGGTTCCATTCTTCATCACTCTTGTAAAACGAGGCCATTTCAGTGCCATCGAAACCGTAGGCCTGAGCAATGGAGTTGTGCAAATCTTCCAGAGTGGAAGTGTCTCTTATTTCAATATCTCTTATCACATCGTCCAAGACATCTAAAACGATTCTGTATTTGTAAATCATCACTTGAGTGTTTTTGTCATTAGTTTAGCTTCAAAACTTTGCATTAAAATATAAAATTGTATTCCAAATAACAAAGCTGCAAAAACTAAATGTAAAGGTTGTGTAAGGAACGGAAAATCTAAATAAAACATAGCAATTCCAGTTAAGATTTCAATACTTAAAACGATCATCATCCAATTGGTGAGTTTAAACCCAAGATTTCTCGTTTTATTTAGCCACCAGATGCCAAAATTAATAAGTAAAACTAAAATCGAAAATGAACGGTGTGCATAAAACACTAAAGTTGGATTGTTTAGCCATTCACTTTTAGCACTGTATCCCACTAAGTCAATTTGCTCATCTACAAACTGCCTTACTTGTGTACCCATGGTGACTTGAATTAAACTCAATACCACAGCAAACACAAGTAGATTCCTAAAGGTAAAGGTACTCTTCAGAGACGTGTTTTCGTCTGAAGAAAGTTTAAGAATATAAATGAGAAGTGCTACCAAAACTAAAGCAACAAGCATGTGAAGTGTAATTCTTACAGGAGACAAAACTGAATACACTACAGTGGCACCTAGCCAGGCTTGAAAGAGTAGAAGCACCAGACACAATATAGAAAAAAGGGTTAATTTTTTATTTTTCTTCCACTGCCCAAAGGAACTTATGGCCATGATTAATATGGCTATGCCAGATAGTGCACCCAGAAGTCTATTGATATATTCTATCCATGTGTGAGCTGCATTGAACTCTGCATAATCATGTTTGTCGTAGGTGTCCCAGTGGGTTTGGTCAAAACTTGAATTGGATGTGAAAGCCTCTTTAGCGACCTTCAAAGTTTCATCTACAATAATCACCTGACCTTTGAAATAGTCATGGCCAGATTCCCATTTCAACTGACTTTCCTCGGTAGGAGGGATGTAGTAACCAAAACATTTTGGCCAGTCTGGACAGCCCATTCCACTTCCAGTCATTCTTACCACAGCCCCAGCGATAATGACCAAATAGATAATAATAATGGAAACTTTTATCGATTTTCTAAACACAGTTTCAATTTTATGCAAAGATAATTCTTATGCATCAGTTGAGCCACTCATTCTAAACTTTACAAGCGTATTTTGGGAGGTTTTTGAAAAAAATTAAGTCTGTTGTTCAAACCCGTAAGCTTTGCCTTCTTCCAGCATAAATTCAAAAGCGGCATCATAGTCATTGGGAATATCACCGTCAAGAATAGCTTCTTTTATTTTAGCTTTTATTTCTCCAACGGCCTGACAAGGTTTTATATTAAAGGTTTCCATGATTTCTGTCCCTGAAACTGGCGGCTGGAAGTTCCTCACTTTGTCACGCTCTTCCACTTCTTTTATTCTGTTTCTCACCAGTTTGAAGTTGTTGTGGTACTTCTTGTAGCGTTTAGGGTTTTTGGTCGTGATGTCTGCTTCACAAAGCGTCATCAGGTCTTCGAGGTGTTCGCCTGTATCGTGAACAAGTCGTCTTACTGCAGAATCTGTGACGTCTTCATCTACAATAGCTATAGGTCTTGAACTTAACAATACAAGTTTTTGGACAAATTTCATTTTGTCATTTAAAGGCATTTTTAAGCGTTTGAAGATGTGATACACCATTTTGGAGCCTTTAAATTCATGACCATGAAAGGTCCAGCCGATTTTCTTATGAAAACGCTTAGTAGGTGCTTTGCCTATGTCATGCAATAATGCAGCCCAGCGCAACCATACATCATTGGTTTCTTTTGAAATATTATCAACTACCTCCAGCGTATGCCAGAAATTGTCTTTGTGTTTTTGGCCATCAATTTCATCAATCCCCTCAAGGTTGGTCAGCTCTGGCAGAATTCTTTGGAGTAATTCGGTGTTGTGTAGTAATTTTAATCCAACTGAAGGTTGTTCTGACGCTAAAATTTTATGTAATTCGGTAACTATTCGCTCTTTACTAACGATGTCTAGTCTAGAAGCATTCTCTTCGATAGCTCGAAGTGATTTTGGATCTATTACAAAATGAAGCTGTGAGGAAAATCTGATGGCTCTGAGCATTCTCAATGGATCATCAGAGAAGGTAACTTCAGGATCTAGAGGGGTTTTGATGAGTTGAGTTTTCAAATCCTGCAAACCCTCAAACGGATCTAAGAGTTTGCCAAAATGGGCTTTGTTCAATTGGAGGGCAAGCGCATTGATGGTGAAATCTCTTCGGTTTTGATCATCTTCCAAAGTGCCTTGCTCTACCTCAGGATTTCGGCTGTCTTCCGAATAAGATTCTTTTCTGGCTCCTACAAATTCAACTTCAAGGTCAAACACCTTTAGCATAGCAGTGCCATAAGTTTTGAATACTTTCACTGGAGGTTTTCCAGGTAATTTTTCAGACACTTTTTTAGCCAATTCAATTCCGTCGCCAACAGCAACGACGTCTATGTCTTTGGCTTTGCCACGCTTCAAAAAAAAATCTCTTACAAATCCACCAATCACGAAAGCATCTGTGTCTAAATCATCAGCCGCTTCAGAAAGGTAGTTGAATATTTTATGTTGTAGGGCTTCAGGATAAAAATGTTCTGGCATATTATTTACGAATCACTTGTACTTTACCATCCAAATCTAATTTGATGATAGTGGAAGGTGTTTTGTTTTTATTGGATTGGTGCAAATTTACAACATAGTCCATGCCTTTTAAAATCTCCTCTGAAATTTCAAAGAAATTAGCAGGTGTTTTTTGTCCGCTGATGTTTGCTGATGTAGAAACAATAGGTTTTTTGTATTTTCTTACTAATTCTTTAGCGAAAATATCATTGACCACTCTAATGGCTAGCGTGTCGTCATCTGCTATAAGGTTGGTGGCCACTCTTATGGGGTTTTGGTAGATGATAGTGGTCGGTTTATTAGCATACTTCAATATATCATAAGCCACTTCTGGAATATCTTCCACATATTGATTCAGCATTTTAAAGTCAGACACTAAGCAAATCAAAGATTTGTCATTAGACCTTTGCTTCAGTTGATAGACTTTATCTATAGCATCAGCATTAGTCGCATCACAGCCAATTCCCCAAACGGTGTCTGTAGGGTAGAGGATAAGCCCACCTCTTTTCAGGGTTTGTATGCAATCTTGTATGGTTTCTTTTTGGTCTTTCATGTTACAAGTCTAAATAATCGAATGCTTTTTTAGCAAATGAGTGATTAATTTCTCTGCATTCTTCTAAAACACCAGAATATCTATTTGTGTCGGAAATCTTATCTTGAAAGTTGTCAAAGCTAGCAATAGGAACTTTATACTTAAAATCCATAAATTTTGAAGTTGCTGGAACTGCTACAACTTTTTTATTCATTAAAATAGCCCAATACATGCCATGGTAACTATTAGTTACTAAAGTCTCTGATTTACCTATAAACTCAATCATTTCTTTAAGATCTGTTGTATTTGATGATATTGGAAACTGACTAAATTTTGAAGTCAAATTATTATCTTTGATAGACTTAGCATTAAACAATAATCCAATTTCTTGAGTTTCTTCAAAAGTTCTATCAAAAACACTGTGCAGACAACTTACACATGGTACCCATTCGCAATTAAAACTATAATCTCTCGTTCCAACTAATCCAAATTTTGAAGTATCAATCCAATACTTTTTATTGATATTATAATTTTCTAGATTAATTTCATTGTGCCCAGCACCCCAAATGACAATTTTTTTACCCAATTCTGCTAAATGCTCAAATAGTTCCATCTGTAATTTGAAATGTTTTATATTTAATAAGCCGCCGCCACCAATGATTAATTTATTTTTTGAAACCTTTTTAATAAAATGTTCAGTTTCACTTTTTTTATAAGATCTAAAATCTGAAATATCTAAACTTTTATTTTTTAACTTGTCAAAATACAGATGAGGCCCACAATAATAGTCTCCTACATTATTAGGGTTAATACGGTGTATATTTATAACTGATTCATTAGTTTGTTTTTCAGAAACTATACTGTTATAAATATTTAGTTTTCTTCTTTTAGAATTAAAATTAATATGATAGCCTAACATAAGTTTAATTTAAAAATTGATCAACTCCTTTATCAGCATAAACCAATTTTTTTTCTGTGGTTTGCTTTTCTATGTCTAGATTGATGTCGATATGAGATTTGGATTGTTCTTTATGGTAAATGTGATAAGCAATACCTGCAAACTTAAGGCGTTTTCCCTTAATTCCAATGTTATGTAGCCTTTGGATCATTTCAGAATCATCTATGCCCCAGCCTACAAGATTTTCATTAAATCCGTTGACTTTAATAAAATTTTTTTTCCAAAAGGACATATTACAACCTCTCAGTTTCCTTGAACGTTCTTCTACAGGCTTTATGTGTTTAGTTAAAAAAGGAATCCTCAAGGTTCTTCCTCTTTTTTGAATACCTCCAGAAAAAAAGTGAAAGTCTAAGTTCTTATTCTGAAATAATTTGTCTAAAAATTCTTTCTTGATATTCACTCTAGAACCATATAAATAATACCCAGTTTGAGAAAACTGAAGATGATCTTTTATGAAATGTTTGTTCATGATGATATCGCCATCTATCTCTACAATGTAATCATATCTTGCTTTGGCAATAGCTTTGTTCATTATTCGAGGCTTTCTGTTGCCTTCGTCCTCGTGCCAAATATGAATAAGAGGGACAGGAAAATTTTCTTTAAATCGATCAATTACTGCTTTGGTTTCTGGTTTGGAGCCATCATCAGCAATGATTACTTCATCTGGAAAGTGAGATTGGTTTTGCACACTTTTCAATAGCAGCTCCAGCGCTTCAGGCCAATTGTAGGTGGGTGTAACTAGAGTACACTTGGGATATCCTTTCATTAAACTATTATACTATAAAAAATAAGCTTATATTGATTTTAAAGTCATTTTAGGTTTTAAATTTGAAAATTAAATAAAATCAATGAATTCCAACTACAATCCAGCATATATTCAATATAAAAGACCTTTACTGGAGCTAATCAACTCTTTTGACTCCATAGGTCAAGTTTTCGGAGAAGGCAATCGTAATGTAATTAAAACTGTTGAATTTAAGGGAGTTATCTTAAACATAAAATCCTTTAAAGAACCCAATTTCGTCAATCAAATTGCCTACCAATATCTTAGAAAATCTAAAGCAAGACGCTCTTTTGAGTATGCTACTTTACTGAAAAACAAAGGTATAGGAACTCCTGATCCCATTGCTTATTTTGAATTCAAGAAGGGAATAGGGTTTGGGAAGTCTTTTTATGTGAGTGAACATCTAAAGCCAGACCTTACCTTCAGAGAGTTGGTTCATGAACCAGATTATCCCAACCACGAACATATTCTTAGAGCTTTTACCAGATTTACCTTTCACCTTCATGAGCAAAGTGTTGAATTTTTGGACCATTCTCCAGGGAATACACTTATTTTTTTAAATGAAGATGAAATCAACTTTTCTTTAGTCGATTTAAATAGGATGAATTTTAGGGCCTTGAATTTTAAAGACAAGATGTATAACTTTAGAAGGCTTACACCTAAAAAAGAGATGGTAAAAGTAATGAGCGATGAATATGCACAACTTATCAATAAGCCCAAAGAAGAAGTGTTTGAATTGATGTGGAAATTTACATCTGAATTTCAACGAAAATTTCATAAAAAGCAGGCACGAAAGAAAAAAATAAAATCAATCTTCTGAAATTTCTTTCATAAAAGGGTAACGCTTATAAACGCTTAAAGCATTTAGATAGCAAATTATAAGTCCTTTTTTCCCATCTAAGAATCCAAGTCTTACCACGTAGCTATGAAAAAACTTGTAAGCCGGTTTTATCACGTAATGAAACACGTTGGGTCGTACCCCCTTCAAAGCGAGCTCTTTAGCCTTTAGTTTAGCATAACTCAACATTTTGCATTTATAAGAGGAGTAATTTTCATAAGAATAATGAATTAGCTTATTTTTCAAGCAGGCACATTTGCCATCTACTTCCAAGACCTCATGTACAAGGCGCTCTTCAGTATATCTACATTTACTTTTTTTGAAAAGTCTGATATTTTTATCAGTCTGCCAACCACTATAATTTAAAGGTTCTTTTTTGAAAATGAACTTTCTATAGAAAAAATAAGCCTCGGCTGTATCAGGTTTAGTTATAGTATTTTTTATTTCCTCTTTAAGAGGTGGAGTAATTCTTTCATCTGCATCCAAAAACAAAATCCATTCATAATTAGCTTTGTCTAGCGCAAAATTTCTTTGTGTTGTGAAATCTTCAAATTTGTGCTTATAGACTTTTACTTTCGGATAAGTTTCGGCTATAGAGACAGTTTCGTCTGTAGAATACGAATCTACAATGATGATTTCATCTACAAAATCCAAATTTTCAATAACAGCTCCAATGTTTCTAGCTTCATTTAAAGTAATAATAAGAGCTGAAATTTTAGGCATAGTGAGATGTTCTTGTTTAGATGTTTAGGTTTGCAAATGTAAAATATTGCTCTACTAAACTCATAATATTTACATATTTCATTTCAAAAGTTTTAAAATGGCTTAATTTTACATCAAGATAAAAGTTATGAAGGCATCTGTAATCATTAGTACATACAACTCACCTATGTGGCTAGAAAAGGTCTTGTGGGGTTACACTGTGCAGACTGAAAGTGATTTTGAAATTATCATTGCAGATGATGGCTCCACAAATGAAACTAAGGCTCTTTTGGATGCCATGATGACAAAAACAGATCTAAAGATTACACATGTTTGGCATAAAGATGAGGGGTTTCAAAAGTCTAGAATTTTAAATAAGGCCTTATTAGATTGTAAAGCAGATTATGTTATAATGAGCGATGGCGATTGTATCCCTCGAAAAGATTTTATTCAGGTTCACATTGAAAAAAGAAGTAAGGGCTACTTTTTATCTGGAGGTTACTTTAAGCTTCCCAAGTCAATTTCTACATTAATTACCGAAGATGACATAAACTTACAGCTATGTTTTACTTTAGATTGGCTTAAAAAAAAGGGCTTAAATTCTAGTATAAAAAACATGAAGCTTACTGCAAATGATTTTACTTCTAAATTGCTTAACTCTTCTACGCCTACAGGCGCTACGTGGAATGGTCACAATGCTAGTGGTTGGAAAGATGATATTTTTGCCGTAAATGGTTTCGATGAACGTATGCAATACGGTGGGCAAGATAGAGAATTGGGCGAACGTTTATTCAACTATGGCATTAAATCAAAACAAATTCGTTATTCTGCAATTTGCCTTCACCTTGACCATCCAAGAGGATACAAAACTCGAGATTCAATAGAAAAAAATCTGAAAATTAGAAAAGAAACCAAACAACTTAAGTTAAAATGGACTGATTTCGGCATAAAATAATAATCTATGAAACTAAAAGAATACCCTATTTCATTTATTACGTGTTTAAAACATACTTTCAAAAATTCTACAAAATTAGCTAAAGCTGACCCTAATGCTATAGATGTGGTGGTATCTTTAACCTCTATACCTTCTCGATTTTCGATATTGCACCTCACCATAAAAAGTGTATTAAACCAAAACCCTAAGCCCAAGCGTGTTTATTTGTGGCTAAATGAACATCATAGAAACCTGATCCCATTAAAAGTTAGACAACTAGAAGGAGAGGTGCTACAAATTAAATTCACTCATTTAACCTGCCCTCATAAAAAATTAATTCATACTCTAAAAGAAGAGCCTTTG
>Ga0102927_1000295_pt1 | contig 11588 bp, 8 predicted proteins | sample SalPon1_A_H2O_MG_FD_78208 | JGI IMG/M metagenome (GOLD analysis project Ga0102927, IMG submission 78208) | Salt pond water microbial communities from South San Francisco under conditions of wetland restoration - Salt Pond MetaG R1_A_H2O_MG | ecosystem: Environmental > Aquatic > Non-marine Saline... | reverse complement strand
TCGATGCCAAGCTGACGATCGAGAAAAGCCCGGGCGTCGGTGCCGGTAAAACGCAACCAGGCGCGCTGCGCGCGACACTCGATCACGCGTTCAACGTCGAGCTTCGCGCCCAGCGTACTTGCTTCGGCGCTCGATTGGGTCAGCGTTAACACCCGACCGGGTGCAGTGGTCGCCACCAGGGCGCTGGCGCTCGAGTGCGCCCACCCCACGGCCGGGTCGGTCCGGGCAAGTCCCAGCAAAGCACTCATACCATCAGGCGGCGCCTGGTCACCGGCGAAGGCCACTGACAGCCAGGCCCCCTCGACCAAACGCTCTGCCAGGCACAGCGCACCGTCGGCGGGCATACTGCGCGGGCCATCGTAATCGGCCAGCGCGTGGCGACGTTCAATCATGTAATCGACTCCCGTCTGGATCGACGAAGACACTCGGGCCGACCCGAATGGGAATGACCACTCCGGCGAGCGGATCACGGGCCTCAATGACCTCGCCATGTCGGTCATCGCCGTGACGTAACAGGCCAAGGCCGATCTTGCCCTCGCAGGCCGGGCTGTAGCACACCGAAGTGACATGACCGAGCAACCCGTCGACCCCCTCGACCCCGGGCTCGGCGAGCAGCGCCCCGGACTCGAGCGGCGCATTGGGATCAATGGCCGTCAGCCCGACCAGCCGCGGCCGATCGGGATCCTGCAGCCCGGGGCGATCGCGCAGCGTATTGCCAACGCAGGGCTTGCGCCGCGCCGTCATCCGCCCCAGGCCGATGTCATCGGTGGTCACGCGGCCATCAAGCTCCGGGCCGGCGACATGGCCTTTTTCGATCCGCAACACACCCATCGCCTCGGTGCCATAGGGCGCGAGCCCGTGGGGTTTGCCTACCTCGAGGGCGCGTCGCCACATCGCTTCGCCATAATCCGCCGGCACATAGACTTCGTAGGCGCGCTCGCCGGAGTAGCTGTTACGCATGATCAACATCGGCTGACCGGCATAAGTCACCTCACGCACGGCCAGAAAGGGAATCGCCTCGTTGCTGACATCCTCATCGGGGAAGAGTGCCGCCAGGACCTCACGGCTATTCGGCCCGGCAATGGCAAATGTGGCCCAGTGATCGGAGACACTCGCCACGGTGGCCTGCAGTTCAGGCCACGCGGTCTCGAGCAGGTACTCAATGTGCACCAGGACACTCGCGGCGTGGGCTGTGGTTGTGGTGAGCAGGTAGCGCGTCTCGGCAAGCCGGGCCACCGTCCCGTCATCCAGGACAAGACCATCCTCGCGCAGCATCACCCCATACCGCGCTTTGCCGGGCGGCAGGGTTTTCATGCCGTTGACATAAAGGCGGTTGACCACCTCGGCAGCATCGGGGCCGATCAATGCGATCTTGCCCAACGTGGAGACATCCACGATCCCCACCCGCCGGCGCACATGGCCAGCCTCGCGGGTGACCGCATCTGCAATGGTTTCATCCGCATGCGGATAGGCCTCGGCGCGATGCCACGCACCCGCGGTGATCATGCGGCCGCCGGCCTCGACGTGACAGCGTTGCGCCGGCGCGATTCTCGAGGGCCGAAAATCCGCCCCGCGGTGACTCCCGGCAATCGCCCCCAGGGGGATTGGCACATAGCTTGGTCGGAAGGTGGTGGTCCCGGCCTCGCCCGGCGAGACACCGGCGGTCATACCAAGCGCGTGCAAGCCCAGCATGTTGGCAATCTTGCCCTGATCGGTGCCCATGCCCAGGGTGGTGTAGCGTTTTAGATGCTCGACCGAGCGATAGCCCTCGCGGTAGGCCAGCTCGATATCCTCGATGGTCACATCGTGTTGCAGATCAATGAAACGCTTGCCGCCCTTCGGCGCTGCAATGACCCGCCACGCCGAGGCAGGGCCCCATGGCGTCGCATCCGCCGCAGGGGCGACCGCCGTCTGCGAATCCATCGACGACTTCCCGCAGGCAACCGCCGCCGCGCTGCCGGCGGCGCGGCCACTCTCGACCGCGGCCTCCACGCCAGCGAACCCGCCACAGGCACCGGCGTGGTGATGACCGGGCGGCAGCGCCGGCGGCAAAAAGATATCGCGATCCGGATCATAGGCGGGCCGGCCGCCGAGGTGACATTGCAGATGCAGCGCCGGCTGCCACCCTCCGGCCACCGCCACCGCGTCGCAACGGATCGAATGCGTTTGATCAGACAGCGACGCCTCGGACTGCCGCGGGGCGATACGCAGCGCTTTGACCTTGGCGTGGCCATGGGCGCGCACCGGCAGACACCCGGCATGCAGCGGGATCCCGGCGGCGGTGATGGACTCATGCAGCGCCGACTCCCCGGCGTGGCGGGCATCAACCACCGCCGCGACCGAAACGCCGAGCTGATGCAGATGCAATGCATTGCCAATGCCCGCATCATCGCTGCCGACCACCACCACCTGGTGGCCGGCGGCCACACCGAAGCGATACGCGTAGCCACACACCGCGTGGGCAAGCATGACGCCCGGCAGATCATTGCCGGCGAAAGCCAATGGCTGCTCGAGCGCACCGGTGGCGAAGATGATTTGTTCGGCAGCCAACCGCCAGTAGCGCGCCCTGGCCTGACCATCGACCGATTCCGGCGCCAGCGTCTCGACCAGACCCACCACCCCGTGATCGTAGAGCCCAAAGGCCACACAGGATCGAAGGACCTGGACGTTATCTGCCGCTTCGAGCGCATCGGCCTGCCGCTCGATCCACCGATTGGCCGGCTCATCATCAACCGTGCCCGGCGCCAGACTCAGCTGGCCGCCAAGCCAGTCACGCTCCTCGACCACCATCACCCGCGCGCCACTCGCCGCCGCCGTTTGCGCGGCCCCGAGCCCCGCCGCTCCAGCGCCAATCACCAGCACATCACAGCAGGCATCGGCCTGGAGGTAGCTATCCGGGTCCGGCGCTGTGGATAGCCGTCCCAGCCCGGCCGCCCGCCGGATGAAGCGCTCGTAGACGGGCTCCCACCAGCTCGCCGGGCGCATGAAGGTCTTGTAGTAAAAACCGGCAACGAATAGCGCCGACAGATAGCCATTGACCGCCATCAAATCCCAGCGGGGTGACGGCCAACAGTTCTGGGAGCGAGCGCTCAACCCCTCGTGCAAAGTGACCGTCGGCGCTTTGCGGTTGGGCTCCTGCCGCGCCCCCTCGCCCACCGTGAGCAACCCGCCCGGCTCCTCGCTGCCGATGGTATAAATGCCGCGGGGGCGGTGATATTTAAAACTCCGGGCGATGAGTCGCTCGCCATTGCCAAGCAGTGCCGAGGCGAGCGTATCGCCGGCATAGCCGGTGTGGCGACGGCCGTTGTAGCGAAAGGTGATGGGCGCATCTCGGTCAATGCCACTGCCGCCCTGCGCCAACCGATAGGGTCCGTGACTCATTGCCGGTCCTCGTTGTCGCGTGCATCGCTCGAATCGGCGGCAATGGCCACCGCGCCGATCTCATGGGTCGCCGTGTCACGGGTGACCCGCAACCAGACCCGACATCCATGGGTGTGTTGCCAGTATTCCTGGTGCTCGCCCCGGGGGTTATCCCGCAAGAAGACATGGTCGCTCCACCATGTCGTATCGGGGTTCGAGTCGGCCGGCCGCTCGCGGCGCGCATCCCCGCCGTAAGTGAACTCCGCGTGGCTGCGAGGGCCGCAGTACGGACAATGGATTCTCACAACAGCCGACTCCTCAATGGGCCCACGCCGTTGGCCCGACGCCCTTTTCGTCGAGCACACGGCCGTCGGCAAAACGCTCTAGATTGAAATCCTCGATCAGCGGGTGCGCCTGCCCCTCGGCGAGCAGGTGGGCAAAACACCACCCGGAAGCCGGCGTTGCCTTGAACCCGCCGTAGCACCAGCCGCCGTTGATATAAAGCCCATCCACCGGCGTCGGCGCGATAATGGGGCTTCCATCGAGCGTCATATCCATGACCCCGCCCCAGTGACGGAGCAGCCGGGCCCGCGAGAGCCACGGCATCAACGCCACTCCGCTTTCGATCACATCCTCGACAAGCGGCAGGTTGCCGCGCTGGGCATAGGAGTTATAGCCATCCAGATCACCGCCGAAGACCAGCCCGCCTTTATCCGACTGACTGATGTAGAAATGGCTCGCGCCAAAGCCCACCACATAATCGAGACACGGCTTGACCGATTCGGTCACAAAGGCCTGCAACAGATGGCTTTCGATGGGCAGACGCAGCCCGGCCATCCCGGCGAGCCGCCCGGTATTCCCGGCCACTGCAATACCCACCCGGCCGGCGCCAATATGCCCGCGGCTTGTGTGCACCCCAGTAACGCGCTCGCCCTCGAACGAATAGCCGGTGACCTCACAGTTCTGGATGATATCGACACCGAGTTGGTCCGCGGCGCGGGCGTAGCCCCAGGCCACGGCATCGTGACGCGCCGTCCCGGCGCGGCCCTGATACAACGCGCCGTAGATCGGAAAGCGCGCTGTCTCGCGGTAGTCGAGATGGGGCAACGCAGAGGCCACCGCTTTGGCATCGAGCAGTTCGGCATCAATGCCATGGGCACGCATGACGTTGCCGCGTCGCCGGGCGGCATTCATCTGCGCCACGCTGTGGCAGAGATTGAACTGCCCGCGCTGCGAGAGCATGACATTGAAATTCAGATCCTGGGACAGCCCCTCCCAAAGCTTCAGGCCCCATTCGTAGAAATCGGTGTTGTTGCCCAGCATGTAGTTGGAGCGGACGATGGTTGTGTTGCGCCCGGTATTGCCACCGCCCAACCAACCTTTCTCGATTACAGCGATCCGGCCAACATCGTGGTTGGCCGCAAGATAGTACGCCGTCGCCAACCCGTGACCGCCACCGCCGACGATGACCACATCATAGTGCTTGGCCGGATCGGCATCCCGCCAGGCACGCTGCCAGTGACGGTGACCTCGCAGTGCTTCACGCGCCAGATTCCAGAACGAGTAGCGCATTAGAGTCGGTCCCAGGGGGTTGGCATACCTAAACTTTCAAATCACCTCGTGGCCGCGGCGATCAGCTCCATGGAAACGGGCTATTGGAGGTCGGGTGCAGATCGCCCGTGGCATAGCGCCCCAAACGGAATGGCGCCAACAAGGCCTGGGCGTCGCCCATGATCTCGTCGGCCACCAGCGCGCCCACACCGATCATCTTGTAGCCGTGGTTGGAGTCGGCGATGACATAGCAGTTGTCATGGACCACATCGAAAATCGGGAAGTTATCCGGCGTAAAGCAACCGATCCCGCCGGACGGCTCACGCCGGAAATGGGTGAGCGTGCCCCGAAAGCGCCTCTGGCAAAAACCCAGCGCCGAGGTCCACATGTGCGCGAACGACTCGCCGACGACAAAATCGGGTGATGCCGGCCCGTAGGGATCAACGGCAACTTCGGCGGCGGGCCGGTCTACCGGAAACGGCGACGCCCCACCCTGGATGCCGCCGAAATGCACATCCGGCTTGTAGTAAATGCCCCACATCTCATCGGTGATGAGCGAGCCGTCTTCGGCGGAGTAGAGCGGCTCGTCGGAGTCGACGTGCACCACCGGCGGCATGCCGCCATCACTGGTGCTCTGGAATGTCGGCTCCAGGCCCAATGTGCCCTCCTGGAGGCTCCAATAGGTCCACATCGGCACGTCCGGATGATCCACGCCGCTGCTGTCCCGCACCGTAATGGCCGAAGGCAGCGCGAGCATCTGCCAGAAGCGCTCGATCCAGGGCCCCACGGCAAGGACCACGTAGTCGGCGGCGATGGTGCCCTGATCGGTCTCGACCGCCTTGATCGCGCCGGCGTTATCGCGGTCAAAGCCGGTGACCGAGATGCCGGTGATGATGCGAACGCCCTCGGCCTCTGCCTTTTCGGCAAGCCCCCGCACGGATGCCGAGTTGTGCGCGTAGCCACCACGTTTTTCGTGCAACACCGAGGTCGTCCCGGGCGCCTCCCAGTCATCAAAGAACCCGCGCATGTACTGCTTCGAGGCGTGTTCGCCTTCGATGAACACCGACTCGTAGCCAATCGCTTGTTGCTGCTCTGCGATACTGGCGACATCGTCGCGCATCACCTCGGGGCTGATCTGCAGATACCCGACCGGGTGGTAGTGGAACGCCTCCGGATCACTCTCCCAGACGCTCACGCTGTGGGCCATGAGCTCGCGCATCGCCGGCTGGAAGTAGTTGTTTCGGACCACCCCACAGGCGATGCCCGAGGCCCCCGCGGCGATATCCGACTTGTCGACCACCACGATGTCGGCCCCGCTACCCTGGCCGCTGGTACGCAGCCGGCTCGCAAGGTGCCAGGCGGTGCTCAGGCCATGGATACCGGCGCCGACGATGACAAAACGGGCTTGATTCGGCACAGACATGAGAGCCTCTCCATTGCGTTAGCGGGTAAGGCGCACGGCAATATTGCGGGTGCGCAGGTGGTTATCGAGCGCTTCGAGGCCTTTCTCTCGGCCATAGCCCGACTGCCCGGTGCCGCCAAACGGCGTCTCGACACCACCGGCAAACCACTCGTTGACAAACACTTGACCCGCCTCGAGCTGGCGGGCCGTATCCAGGGTGCGATCCAGATCTTTGCCGAAGACCCCGGCCACCAATCCGTATTCGGTGCCATTGGCAAGGGCGATTGCCTCGGCCGGCTCGCGAAACGACATCAGCGCAATGGCCGGGCCGAATATCTCGTCATTGGCAACCCGCATGCGGGGGGTCACGTCGGTAAACACGGTGGGTTGCATGAAATACCCGGGCCGGGCCAGACGCTGGCCGCCGGTGACCGCCGTCGCCCCATCGGCGATGGCCCCGGCACAGTGCTGTTCAACACGCTCGAGCTGTGGCGCCGAGATCAGCGCACTTAAATCGGGGTCGTCCAGGCCGTGACCGATTTCCAGTGCCTCGGCTCGCGCGACGATCGCCTCGACGAGGCGATCGTGCAGCGACTCGTGGACGATCAACCGAGCCATGGCTGAGCAGACCTGACCGGCGTTGAAAAAAACACCGCTCTCCACACTCGCGACCACGGTATCGATATCGGCATCGTCATGGACCACCGCCGCCGACTTGCCACCAAGCTCCATTACGCAGGGCACAACCCGCTCGGCGGCGGCGCGGAGGATCGCCCGGCCCGTTGGGACCGAACCGGTGAATACGATGTGCCGGACCAGCGGATGGCGCACCAGGGCCTCACCGGTGGTCGGGCCATCGCCGCTGACAAGATTGACGGCGCCGGCCGGCAGGTCGGTGGCGGCGAGGGCTTTGATCAGAATACAAAGCCCCAGCGGCGTCACCTCGGGGGATTTGAGTACCACACAATTGCCGGCGGCAAGCCCCGCGGCGAGCGATCGTGCCGCGATGCCAACCGGAAAATTCCACGGCACGATATGGGCCGACACCCCGTGGGGCTCGCGCATCGTCCAGTCGAGATAATCTTCGCCCAGGGGGATCGATCGGCCTTCGAGCTTATCGGCCATGCCTCCGTAGTACTCAAAGTACCGCGCCGCCTCTTCGAACTCGCCGCGGGCGTCCCGAAGCGGCTTGCCGGATTCACGGCATAAAATCTCCGCGCCCTGTTCGGTGACCGCGCGGATCGCGGCGGCGATCTCGAGCATCAGCGACAGGCGATAAGCCGGCCGGGGTCGGGTCAGATCGCCCCGACGGACACACGCATCGGCGGCGGCCACGGCTTCATCAACGCGACCGGCGTCGGCAAGCACCACCTCACCAATGGCCTCAGCGGTGCCCGGATCCTCGACCGCGATCCGGTCACCGACATCCGACCAGTGGCCGTTAATGAAGTGCTGGGCGATCATCCGTCCAGCCCCTCGGCGGCCTCCCCGGGGGGTAGCATCCGCCGCGCGACCCAGCGGTGGAAATGATGCGTGGGTCCATCCATGGCCGGCGAGAACACCCCACCGCCATAGGCGGGCGAGTGCCGTCCGCGCTGCATCCCTTCGACCATCGAGACATCCTCGGAGAACACGTTTTTCCAGGAAGCCATGGTCTTCTCCCGCGCCTCGGCAAACGCAGGATCCTGAGCGGCATCGCCCACATACAAAAGCCGAACATGCTCACGGGTATGGGCTTCAGACAACGGCTCGAGGAGCACCGCAAAGAAATGATCTGCCTGCAGGCCGATCATGAGATTGGGGTACAGCGAGAGGTATTCCGCCTCGCGCTGCAGCGATTCCGGCCAGTGCTGGAGTCGCGGCAGACGGGTGCCGGCAACCTCGGCGAGGTTATAGACCCGGGTCCCCTGCCCCGAGAATGACTCGCCGTCCTCATCGAACACCTCGTAGTGATCGTCGAGTCGCGAGAAGCTATTCAGATCGGGATGGACGAAAGGCAGGTGGTAAGACTCGCAGTAGTTCTCCACCGCCAGCTTCCAGTTGCAATGCACATCGAGCGAGGTGCTGCTGTCACTGCCCCCGGCGACCAGTTCCTCGGGCCCGGTGTCGCCCCAGTACTTGTGCCAGCGCTTGTGCACCGGTGCAATGAAATCGGCGAACGGCCCGGCGTCGCCGGAGAGGTTGATAAAGACAATGTCGCACCACACCGCACTGGGCACCGAGCGCAGGCCGTTTTCGCGACGGTCGAAGCCTTCGATCTGATGGACATTGACGCCACCAATATGAGGCGTACCCAGGAGCTCGCCATCAAACCCGTAGTTCCAGGAATGATAGGGGCAGCGGATGCTTGCCTTAAGACGGCATGGCGCATCCAGCAACTGCCGGCCCCGATGGCTACAGACATTATGGTGGACGTGGACCTGACCCTCCCGGTCACGCACCATCAAAAGTGGCACACCCAACCAATCGATTGGCTTGGCATCGCCCGGCTCGGGGATATCCGAAGCGAACCCGAGCCCACTCCAGGTTTTCGCAAAGATACGGTCTCGATCGAGCGCCAGGGCAGATCGATCGACGTAGTATTGGTTGGGCAACCCGCGTGCGGCCACAGTCTCCTGGAGCACCGCAAAGATGGAGTCGCTTGCGACGGATTCCGGTGTGGTCATGGGGTTCTCCCGTCATGTCCTTCGTGATGATTTTTGCGAAGATATTGATCGCTCTGGGCCGCATACAAAGGATTTTTTTGCATCGCTTATATGATATTTTCTCATGCGTAATGTTCACGGGGTTTTGTGCAATGCGATATGGCCCTCACCCGCTTCCACCGCTTAAGACACTGCCGGCTTTTGAAGCCTCGGCCCGTTTGCTCAGCTTCACTCGGGCCGCCGATGAGCTATCCCTGACCCAGGGGGCCATCAGTCGACAGATCAGTAATCTCGAAGAGCGCCTGAACACACCGCTTTTTGAACGCAAGGAGCGGGCGCTTCGATTGACGGCCGCCGGCCACTACTATGCCGAGGCGATCACCGATGCCCTCGAGCGCATCGCGCGGGCCACCGAAGGCCTGCGCGAGACGGCCGAAGAAGGGCCTGTGACCATTGGCGCGACCAGCGCACTCGCCTCGATCTGGCTCATGCCCCGCTTGAACCGTTACCGGGCCCACGACCCCGATCTGCCCATCCGTGTCCTGGCCTCGGACTTCGATTTGCCAGAAACCAGTGGTGATATTGATCTGATGATCAGTTACTCGCGCACGCCGCCGCCCGAACCCGATGCCTGCAAACTCTTTGATGAGGCCATTTTTCCGGTCTGTTCACCCGAGCTGATTGAATCCCACGGCCCCATTGACACGCTGGACGAGCTGCTCGGGCATACGCTGCTTGTGCATGACGACGATCATCCAGACTGGACGGGCTGGACGCCCTGGGCCGAGGCGATGGGCCGTCCCGGCTTCAAACCCAGGCGCACTGTTCGGCTGAACGCCTACAGCCTGTTGTTGCAGGCAGCCGTCGCCGGGCAAGGCATTGCATTGGGCTGGCAACACCTGGTCGATGACCTCGTGGCCGCCGGCAGCCTGGTCCGGCTTGATTTTGGCGACTTCCCGGCGCGGGGGGCATTCTATCTACGCCCACTCAAGCCGATCGCCTCCAACGCGCGCGCGACACCGCTGCTCGAGTGGTTGATCGACTCGGGCGCCGAGCTGACAGATGAGAGCGAGGCGGGATCGGCACCGGTCAGCTAAGCCGCGGCGTGCCAACGGGCACCCGATCTCGCCGTGCCATTGGCGGGAGTGGTATCTTGCATGGTTCGCCTTCCAACATCCGCCGGGGCCGACCCCACCCAACACCGCCCAAAACCGGAGCAACATCAATGCCTGAAGGCTTGCTTGAACGACTGAATAAAGGCCCGGTCATCTGCGCCGAGGGGTATCTGTTCGAGGCCGAGCGCCGCGGCTATCTCTCGGCCGGCGAGTTTGTCCCCCAGATCGCCCTGGAACATCCGGAGGTGCTCGGCCAGATCCATCGCGATTTCCGGCATGCCGGCAGCGACGTGGTCCAGGCGTTCACCTACAACGGCCATCGCGAGAAGATGCGCGTCATCGGCAAGGAGGCGCTGCTCGAGCCACTGAACCGCAATGCGCTCAAAGTCGCCAAGTCCATTGCCACCGAACCCATGGATGGCCTGCCGGACGCGCTGGTCGCGGGCAATATCTCGAACACCAACATCTGGGATCCGGCCAACCCCGACGCCTGCGCCGAGGCCGCGCGGATGTTCGAAGAAATGGCCGAGTGGGCGGCTGACGAGGGCGCGGATTTCATCATTGGCGAGACCTTCTACTGGGCCGCCGAGGCCGAGGCAGCGCTCGCCGCGATCCGTCGCGCCGGGCTGCCGGCGGTCATCATGCTCGCGCCGATGGCCAACGATGCCATGCAAGAGGGCATGGGCGTTGCCGAGTGTAGCCAACGGCTCGAGGCCCAGGGGGCCGCGGTTGTCGGCATGAACTGCTTCCGCGGCCCGGAGACCATGTGGCCACTGCTAAGCGAGATCCGCGCAGCGGTCAGCTGCCCGGTGGCGGCCCTGCCTGTGCCCTACCGCACCACGGCCGAGCAGCCGACGTTTTTCAACCTCGACGACCCGGGCAATTGCCAGTGCCCGGCACCGCATGGCCGCACCTTTCCGACCGCCCTCGATCCGCTTTACTGCAACCGCTATGAGATCCGGGCATTTGCCGAGCGCTGCCTGGCCGCCGATATCAACTTCCTGGGCGTTTGCTGCGGCGCATCGCCGATCCACATCCGCGAGATCGCCGAGGCCTGCGGCCGCACGCCGCCGGCGAGCCGCTACCGCGAGCGCATGGAAAACCACTTTATGTACGGCAGCAACGAGCGCATCCCCGAGGCGTACAAGGCGCTCGGCGATCGGGCTTAGGCAAAAGGCAAAGCCCATGCGCCGCAGAGCGATCATCACCCTCGCCCTCCTCCTGGTCGCACCCATCGGCCTGGCGCAACCCGTGGTGGAGACGGCGGCCAAAGGGCTCAACCACCCCTGGGCACTGGCCTTTCTGCCCGATGGCGATGCCCTTGTGACCGAGCGGCCGGGTCGTTTGCTGCGCCTGGACCCGGCCACCGGCGAGCGCCGGGTCATCACCGGCACACCCGACGTTGACGCCCGCAACCAGGGCGGGCTTTTGGATATCGAGCTCCACCCCGATTTTGTCGATCACCGCTGGGTCTATCTGACCTGGGCCGGCGCCTGCGAGCGCGGGAATGCCACC
>Ga0102927_1000294_pt1 | contig 11599 bp, 12 predicted proteins | sample SalPon1_A_H2O_MG_FD_78208 | JGI IMG/M metagenome (GOLD analysis project Ga0102927, IMG submission 78208) | Salt pond water microbial communities from South San Francisco under conditions of wetland restoration - Salt Pond MetaG R1_A_H2O_MG | ecosystem: Environmental > Aquatic > Non-marine Saline... | reverse complement strand
TACCACAGTATGATTTAGAACACCTCATTCAGGATATGGTCGCTGCTGATATGATTCTATTTAAAAGAGACCTGCAATTGAAAAAAAGCGGTTACGCCATTTTAAAGCAAGCGGAGTGAGTTTAAGTTTCTTGTTTGAAGTTTAAGGTTTCTCGTTTAAAGTTGAAAACCAGAAACCAGAAACACCCAATCTAAAGAAAGTAAACCTAAACAACATCTTGTAGTTATAATGTATGAACAAATCCATTTTATTTGTCAACCAAAGTTCAGGCTATTTGATGATAGACATCATCAATGCGCATGTACCTTATTATGATATAATAGTTTTGTTCACTGGATTTTTAAATCCAAGGGAAACGCCACTTCACCCCAAAGTAAAAGTGGTAAAAGGTTTAAAATACAAGCGAACCAGTTCGATGCAAAGAAAATTGACTTGGTTAGGCTTTTGGCTTCAGAGTTTATTTTATGTTTTTTTGAAGTACAGGAATCACACTCTTTATTTTGTTTCAAATCCACCTTTAAATATTTTTACTGCAAAACTGACCAAAAGAAATTTTGCATTTTTGGTTTATGATATCTATCCGGAAGCCCTTTCAAAATATAATTTTTTAAATGAGAATTCATATTTCTTTAAATATTGGCAAAGTACTAATCAAAAAGTTTACAATAAAGCAATATCCGTATTTACGATTAGTGAAGGCATGAAAAATGCTATGAATTATCATGGAAACTATGATGATAAAATCGATATTGTTCCTGTGTGGACAAATAACAACTTTTTTAAAGATATTCCAGCATCAAATAATAAATTTTTATCTATCAATAATATTAAGGATAAGTTTATTGTAAGTTATTCCGGAAATTTAGGGAAATCACATCCCACAGAAAAAATAATCGACATTGCTCAAAACCTTAAATTTGAAAATGATATTGTTTTTTTAATTATAGGAAATGGTGACAAAAAGAATATATTATTAAATAAACAAAAACAGTTGTCTTTGCCCAATTTAAAAATTTTAGATTATCAGCCTATAGCGTTATTTCCACACGTTTTAGCAGCCACAAATATCGGTATTATAACCTCTGATCAAAAAGCTGGAGATTTGAATGTTCCCTCAAAAACATTCAACTTGATGTCTGCAGGGAAGCCTATTTTAAGTATAGCTAATGCGTCATCTGAATTAGCAAAAATTGTAACTGAAAACGAGATTGGCAAAAATTTTGATGAACAACAAATCAAAGAAATGAGTAATTTTATTTTAAAGCTAAAAAATAATAAATATCTTTACGAAATGTTAAAAAAACAATCTCAAAAAACCAGTTTAAAATATCATCCGGATAATGCCAAAAAAATGATATTGAGATGATTGAGTTTTTTTGGAACTGTGATTGAATAATAAATGTTCTTAATTTGGTAGTAAAAAGTTACATAAAAGGAGATGAATTTAAGATCTTAGAATTATTTGAGTTGGTTTTCAAACAAAAACTCAGTATTGAAAATTGGAAGTGGCGTTTTAGAGATAATCCCGCTGGTAAACATTTTATTAAATTAATGTGGGATAATGATCTTTTGGTAGGTCATTATGCGGTTTCCCCAACCATTATGCAAGTAGATGGTCAGGACGTTTTAACAGCTCTTTCGCTTACCACTATGACACACCCGGATTATACGGGTAAAAGAATCTTTAAAACACTTTCAAAGTCTCTTTATGATGAATTAGAGCAAAAGCATGCTTGTAAAGCCATTTGGGGATTCCCAAATAATAATTCGCATTATGGTTTTGTTAAACATTTAGGATGGTCAAACCTTGCCCTTATGCATACATTAGGATTAAATGCTAAAAAAATTAAACCTAAAGGTCTAAAGTTTCAAGCCCAAGAAATACAACATTTTGATGAAGCTCATTCAAAATTCATAAACGATAAAATAAATGCTTCTGTCTATGTTAAAAGGGATGAAACCTATTTAAATTGGCGATTCATTGATAAACCAAATACAAATTACTATTGTTATGAATTCAATTCAGAATTTGATAAAGCTATTTTGATATTTAAATTTTATCCGATCGGTAATGACATTTATGACTTGAATATAGTAGACAGCTATATGGATAATCATGAAAATATTCAAGATTATATAGCCTATATAATAGATAAGACAACAAAAAAAGTGAATAGAATAAGCTTATGGAAAAATTTATTTGACAAAAATCATTTAACATTAGAAAAAATAGGTTTTACGCCTGTTTTACCCCAAACTTATATAACTTCTCGAATTCAACAAAGCATGCCAAAATCATTTTTAAATTTCAAAAACTGGCATGTTTCGATGAGTGATTCAGATGTTTTTTAAATAAAAACTTAAATTAAAGTATAGAATGAAAAAAATATTAATTATTGCTCCTCATCCCGATGATGAAGTACTCGGCGCCGGAGGAATTATGAGAAAATACGCAAAACTAGGACATGAAGTTTATGTGTTAGTCATTACTAAGGGTTCTCCTAAGTTTTATTCTAATGAAAAAGTAGATAATGTTAGAGCTGAAGCGCTTAAAGCGCATCAAATTCTTCAGGTAAAAGAAACCGTATTTTTAGATTATTCAGCTCCGGAATTAGACATTACCAGTAAAGCTGATATTTCTAATACAATTTTTAATTATCTTAATCATTGGAAAATTACAGATTTATTTTTGCCGCATAGAGGTGACATTCACGTTGATCATAAAATTGTTTTTGAAGCAGGATTAGTAGCAGCCCGCCCCAAGTGCGACTATAGTGTAAAAAATATATTTGCTTATGAAACCTTATCAGAAACAGAGTGGGCGCCGCCCTTTGCGGATGATGCTTTTATTCCAACTCATTTTGAGAATATTTCCAAAGAATTTGAGGATAAAATACAAGCTTTAAGTTGCTTTAAAAGTCAAATGAAAAAATTTCCAAGTATCAGATCTCTTGATTGCGTTGAGTCTATTGCCAAATATAGAGGCGCAACTGTAGGCTTTGAAAGGGGAGAAGCTTTTATGACCATAAGAACAATTAAAGATTAGGATAAATCAAAGCTTAACATTTCATTAAATAAATAAACTTAGTAATCCATATTTTCTTAATGGTTTATCAAAATATATTTAAGCCAATAATTGATTCGCTTATGGCGTTAATTTTTTTATTGATGCTTAGCCCCTTATTTCTGATTGTGTTTGTTTTGCTTTTAATAGCAAACAAAGGCCAGCCTTTTTTTTATCAAGCTCGTCCAGGTAAAAACGAACGTATCTTTAAAATTATCAAGTTCAAAACGATGAACGATGCTAAATATAAAAATGGTGATTTATTACCCGATAAAGATCGTTTGACTCCTGTAGGTTCCTTTGTAAGAAAAACTTCACTTGATGAAATCCCTCAACTTATCAATGTCATCAAAGGGGATATGAGTCTGATTGGTCCTCGCCCTTTATTAGTCAAGTATCTACCGCTCTACAGTGATTTTCAAAAAAGACGTCATGAGGTGCGCCCCGGTATAACCGGTTGGGCACAAATCAATGGCAGAAATGCTTTGACCTGGGAAGAAAAATTTGAATTGGATGTTTGGTATGTTGATCATATCAGTTTGAGTTTAGATCTTAAAATATTTTTTAAGACCTTAAAAAAAGTTATAAAATCTGAAGGAATTACTGCTCAAGGGCAAGCGACGACCAAGCCATTTAAAGGGGGCAAGGAGTAAACTTCTGTTTTATATTGAGTGTTTCGACAATTGTAATTGTCTGATCAATAGAATAATAGAATGTCAACTAGTTACTAAAGAAGTAGAAAAAAACTTCTATTAATATGTACAGCCTAATATCATGGAAATATTAATTTTTTTAATATAAAGTTCAAAAGCTTTACTCATGCTAAATAAATCTAAATTAAAGTGTTGTTATATCCATATTGAATGAATTATATAAAACAAGATTTGAGAAAAAAATACTAGCATTTTAAAGCCCTAAAATTTTTTCACTAAATTTTATTTCAGATATTTGAAGTAAAATTATCAATACTTAATAAACCTCAATTATGAAAGAAAAATTCCTAGATGCTTTTAAAGAAGCCTTAGAAATTGAAGATGAGCAAGTGGAAATGGATGATGTGATGTCAGACTTTGACACTTGGGATTCGATGTCCAGGCTATCTCTAATCGCGCTGCTTGATGAACACTTTGAAGTAGAAGTTAGTGATGATGAGTTTGAAAATATGAATACGGTCCAAGATCTGTATGATCAGGTAGTAGCAAAAGCAAAAACAAATGGCTAATTTAGAATTTAATGATATTGGTATTTTAGGAATGGCCGGAGCAGTTCCTGAAAATAAAATTATTAACAGGGAATATACGGAACATTTTGCTAAGGAAGCGGTTGATGAAATTGTTGATAAAACAGGGGTTGAGGAAAGGCGTTTTGCGCTTGAAGGGCAAACAGCTTCAGATTTATGTTATGCAGCAGCTGAGAAATTAATTGAAGATAATGAAATAGATAAATCTGAAATTGATATTCTTTTATTTGTGTCTCAAACACCAGATTACAGAATGCCGGCCACAAGCCTTTGCCTTCAGCACAGATTGGGTTTAGCTAAATCTACAGCGGCATTTGATATTAATTTGGGTTGTTCCGGGTTTGTTTATGGTCTTTCAGTAGCTTATGCTTATGCGAATATGCCGGGCGTTAATAAAGTAATGCTCTTAGATGGCGAAACTCGTTCTAAGGTATATAGCCCCAAAGACAGAAAAACCGGATTTATATTTGGAGATGCCGGTGTAGCCGCTATTATTCAGAAGCAGGAAGGGGTAGGGAAGAGTTATTTTTCTCTTAATTCAGACGGATCAAAATCTGATTTGATAAAGATTGATGCCGGCGGCTACCGCCAACCGAGTAGCTTAGATACAGTGAAAGAAAAAGTAGTCGATAAAAACGGCAATATCCGTACAGATGAACAAGGCTATATGAATGGCGCAGATGTGTTTAACTTTGTGTTGCGGGAAATCCCTAAAAATAGCAAACAAACCTTAAAATTCGCTGATAAGTCATTAGAAGATTTTGATTATTTTGTATTTCATCAAGCTAATAAGTTTATGAATGATTATTTAATTAAAAAATTTAAATTAAATTCAGCTCAAGTTCCATCTACAATTTCTAAGTATGGAAATACCTCCTCTGTTTCTATACCTATAACTATTGTAGACCAATTAAAGGAAAAGCTGGAAGGACAAAAACAACTTTTTTTATGTGGTTTTGGTGTAGGTATGTCTTGGGCTACTTCATTTATACCTACGCACAATCTAAAAATTTCAGATATAGTTGAGATTTAATGACACATCCATTTTCACTAGAAGGAAAAACAATATTGATTAGCGGAGCTTCATCCGGTATAGGAGAAGCAACGGCCATAGCTTGTGATCAATTAGGGGCTACTATACTTCTTTTAGGGCGAGATGAATCGCGCTTAGAAAGTGTAAAGTCTAAATTGACTGCAGGAAATCATCGATATTTATCCGTAGATTTATCGGATGTTGATCTACTTGAACAAGATTTAAAGCGCTTTTTAAAAGATATAGATGCTGTTCACGGCCTGGTGAATGCAGCCGGCATAACTTCAACGCATCCTTTTAAATTATTTAAACCTAATCAACTTCATCAACTTCTTCAAATAAATGTTCAAGGAGCCTTTTATTTAACCAAATTAGTTTTAAAAAAAATGAATAAGCATGGAGGAAGCATTGTTTTTATAAGCTCTATCATGGCAACACATGGTGAAAAAGCTAAAACACAATATGCTATAAGCAAAGGAGCGGTATCTGCAGGTGTTAAATCATTAGCTGTTGAATTAGCCCAAAAAAATATTAAAGTTAACTCGATTGCCCCCGGTATAGTTAATACACCAATGACTGAAAATGCTACTTATAAGAAAAATCAAGATCTGCTCAATGCAACTTTAAGTAAATATCCACTAGGATTTGGCGAGCCGGAAGATGTAGCTAACGCCTGTGTTTATTTACTTTCATCAGCTTCAAGGTGGGTAACCGGCACAGAACTTATATTAGATGGTGGATATACCGCACAATAAAAATAAATTATTGATGTGTCTTATTTTATTATAATGAGGAATAATAAAAAATTAAATTGTAAATGAGCGCTAAGCAGAATAACAATAGAAAGATAAATCTACTATAATATTTAAATCACAAATAAATAAACACTAGCAAGACAACTTAAAATAAAAAAAAATGGATGAAATTATCATTGTAGGGTCAGGAGGTCATGCAGCAGAATTAAGAGATTATATCAATCACAATAATAATGCAAGACCAGCTGATCGCATAGAAGTAGTTGGGTATGTAGACGATGACAAATCAACATATGATCATTATGGATTTGCCGAACCCTTTCTGGGAAGTATTAAAGAGCACAAGGTAAGAACGGATGTGAAATATCTGATGGGTATTGCAAATTTATCATATAGAAAAAAAATAATTCAAACCCTGGAAGCCAATGGTGCTAAATTTAGAGGTTTAATTCACCCCACCGCAATAATATCACCTTCTGCAAGCATTGATGCAACGACAGTTATTTCTCATAATGCATCAGTAGGTGCTAAAGCTAAAATAGGAGCTTATAATATGCTGAATTCCAGGTGTACAATTGGTCATGATTCAGTTATAGGAGACTTTAACTTTATTAGTCCGCAGGTAGCTGTATCGGGTAATACGGTAATTGGAAATGAAAATCTAATAGGTACAAATGCCTGTACTATTCCGGGTATTTCTATAGGAAATAAAAATACAGTAGCTGCCGGTATGACTGTTTATAAGAAAATAGAAGATAACAGTGTTGTCTTATTTAGGCACAAAGAGAAATTAATCATTAAGAATAATGACAGTTGATAAATGAGGTAAACAATGAAATGAACTTAAAACCTCATCAAGCCTTCTATAAAAGATTACTCGATATCTTGCTCTCTATATTTGGGCTGATATTGAGTTTTCCTGTTTTAGGGCTGTTGTTGATAATCACTTCAATAAACACCGGATCATTTGGTTTAATGGCTCAAAAAAGAGTAGGAAAAAATGGCAAAGAATTTATGCTTTACAAGCTTAAAACAATGCGAGATGATGATGCGATATCAAGTTTTATAACAACAGCAAATGATAAACGTATCACGGGTTTTGGTCGTTTTCTGCGAAATACTAAACTAGACGAATTACCACAACTTTGGAATGTGTTGATTGGGCAAATGAGTTTTGTAGGCCCTAGACCCGATGTGCCCGGTTATGCCGATCAATTAAAAGGAGAGGATAGAATTATTCTATCTGTCAAACCAGGTATTACAGGACCGGCTTCACTTGCGTTTAAAAATGAAGAAGAACTGTTGGCAAAACAAGATGATCCCAAAACTTATAATGATACAGTCATTTGGCCGGAAAAAATTAAGATTAATAAGAATTATATAAAAAATTACAGTTTTATCAACGACCTTAAAATAATTTCACAAACCATATTAGGTTAACTTTTTATAAATATCAATGTCACGCTCTAATTAAATGAATATTATTTTTGATGAATTTATAAAAATATTTCCTTTTACATCATTGTTTATATTAACTGTTTATGTAATAGGTGTCGTTGTAATGCATTTTTTTAAATCAACACCTAAGGCTACACATTCATTTTCAGATTCTATAACCCTTGGTATTTTTATAACGACACTTTTGTTTTCCGTTATTTATTCTAAGGGTAATACTTTTTTAGCTATTCCAATTATAGCATTGTCCTTTTATTGCATAAGTCAGAATTTTTTTGGCTATAGGCCTTTAAAACCTTTTCCTTTTCAATTTAAAAAAATATTGGGGTTTATAGCTGTATTCTCAGTATTATCTATTGGGATGATGTGGTTAATTCAATTTGACAATAGACTTTTATTTCATTATGATATATCATCTTATGCAAGATTAGCACATAATATAAAAGTTACTGGTCAAGAAAAACTTTTATTAGATCCAATTTACATAAGTGATTACCCTAAACAATTATTTCATTTTTTTAATGAATGGTTGACAGTCCTCTTAAGTTATTTCTTGCATAATTTAACTATATACGAAGTACTTCTTTATGTTACTTTTCCCTTACTGACAACAGCAATATTTTTTCAGTCAATTTTAGTTAGTAGAACTCTGCTTGGAAAAATTAAAGTGTTAGATATAGTTCTAATATCTACCATTGTTCTTCTATTACCAAATCTCATTAAAATTTGTTATCACTTTATACCTTTTAATTCTAGTCAATCTGTACCATCAACATCAGTTTTTCATAGTGGGCTATACTTTATAAAAATGAAAGTTGTATTACTATTGTCTTTGGTTAGTTACAAATTTTATATTCAAAATAAAGAACTTACAGCTATTATTGTATTTTCATTGATACCACTATTTTGGAATACTTTAATACCAGTATTTATACTTGGTTTAATTTTATTGTTGATATATCAAATATTAAATAATCAGAAAGTAAATAAAATATTTTACGGAATACAGCTTTTAAGTCTAGGCTTAATTTTCATTTATATTTTAGTAAATCCAAATATGAGCGAGAATATCTTTTCGTATTCTATATTAGATTACGTAATGGCTAAATTTACTGATTTCAATTATGTAATGAAAGTTCTCGTATTCATTTTAATTTCTATTTTACCTTTAGTCCTATTTTTAAATAAAAGGTTTAGATTATTTTTAAACGATACATATAAAAAATACTTTTATTTCTTGCTTATAGCTTCTTTTGTAAGTTATTCGTTAATTTTTGAACTATACAATGCAAAACAACTTATTATAAATCTTATATTTCCAATCTTATTTCCTATATCGGTTTACTTAGTGACTATAAGTTATAAAGTTCTTAAAATTCGATTCAGATTTCTTGCCATAATTGTTTTGGTTTTCGTTCTGTTTTACGCTGTATATTACAGGAAACAATTAAATACAGATTATATAGTTCCTTCAGCATTTAGCTCAAGCAAAGTAGTTTATTTAGCATCAGATATAAAAGAAACAAACCCAGATCCCTTTTTTCATTACATTAGGCCTTACGGTTTTCTAATGCTAAAAAATCAACATTGGCTTCCTCAAAGAATAGATTTGTTAGATTATAAAAAGCACGATAAACCAATAGATAAATATCATTATTACCAAAATGTTGTTAATCAGAGTTTTTTTAAGTATGCAGTCTTACAATATCAGAGTAAAGATATTATAAACGTACAAGAATTAAAATTAAAATTTTTGAGAGAATATCAATTTGAATATTTATTAGTAAATAAAGATAAAATTAAAGATGAGAGCTCATCTTATATTCAAAGTCTTAATATAATTGATAAAGAGATGTTTGATGATAATATATTTTTGTTAAAATTAAAATGGTAATAAAACAATTAAATTATCATGAAACTGAGTCAAATTAATAAACTTAGAAATAAAACAAAACTCTTTACAGGTACTGCTGGATTTATAGGCTCAAATTTATGCGAGTACCTTCTTGAAAATGATGTAAATGTTTTGGGGGTAGATAATTTTGTAACAGGGCACAATCATAATTTGATTCACTTAGAGAATAAATCGAATTTTAAATTTAGTGAATTTAACTAATGGTCTAAAATTTGGCGAGTATTATACATATCCCATATTTTAGTCAGATACAACTAATTTATTAAAATATTTTCTTTCAAGTAGTCGGTTTAAAATAAATATCTTACTCTTAAGAAATATAGCTAAAATCATTTTATATTCTTTTTATTCAGCTTTTTTGAATATAAGCCTTTTGATAAATTATCGTTATCTATAAGTTGAGGTATATAATTAAAATAATGCTTAAAATAATGAAGTTGTCTATCATTCACGCAAGGTAATTTACAATCGCCGTTACTCCAAAAATATACGTTTTTTACAGGAGTGTAATACTTTAGATTGCCCATATTTATGATTTCGTATTTTGATGATATAGATGAATTAGGGGCCGGATAGATCAAATTCTGTACTCTAAATACGCTGGGATTAAGGTGAAAGTTGGTTGATGATATTTTATCATACCGTAATGGATATAATATAAAATATAAGACAATTAGTTGCGAAAAACTAAATAATAAAAATTTTGTTTTTTTTCCTATATGAAAAATAAATATCATCAACGAAAATATGAATAAATATTGAATGGCAAATCTATATTGGGGCGAAGTGATTGCTAAAAATATTAACTGACCTCTAAACGAAAGATATATATACCAATATGCCGGCTTATTCTTAAAACGAATTATCCACAAAGGAATAATTAAAACATACAAGATTAATGAGACATTAAAAATGAAACTTACTTTAGATCTTGTCAGCCACTTCCAAAATAATTCAAAATACGATAAGTTGTTCACTTCTTCCGGAGTAGCAAAAAATTCATATAACATATCTTTACGAAGTGAAAAATCAAAAAGTTCTTTAGGAACTTGATGTTTAATATTAAAGTATTCGCTAAAGTAGTCTGATGGGAAAAAAGGATAACCACTAATAATTAGGTTTTTACCTATCCAAATTGAAACAAAAATTAAACTTGTTGATAAAAGCTTTAACCAAAAACGAAGTGACTTGTTTCTTATTTTGTATAAAAGTATTATTGGAAAAACAAATAAGCCAATTCCTGTAACTTTAATTAGCATAGCACTTAGGCTAAGTAAAAAAATCAAATAAAAGGTATTAGAATCAGGTTGAGCAAAATTCTTTAAAAAAAGATGAACCACTACTAAAAATATCATGATTATGCCAAAATCGGGTGAGGGGACAATCGTAAATTCTAATAAAATAAAATTTAAAACCGGAAGACCTATTAATAGTAGGCTAGAGCCGTATTTAGATTGGTAGGTTATGATAGCATAAATATTAAATAATAATAACATAAAACTACCTAAGTCATTAAAAGCAAAATCTGTAAAATCAAAGCTGAATATAGACTGTAATACATGCCAACCGCTGGTTTGACAAAAGTAGAGATGTAAATTTCCCAACCCTTTAAAAAAACCATATTCATTCAACCATTGTATGCTTTGTATGTAATAATTTTCATTATCAAGCCGGCTTCCTAATGAAGCACTTTTAGCTAAAACTAAAAAAAAAATAACCAATAGTAAAATCTTACTTTTAAGCTTTATTTTTATTACAGCTTTTAAAATATCTTTAATGTATATAATTATTTCTTTCCTGTAAATCAAGCTTATCAATAAATTTACAAATAGCAGAAAAAAGTGAAAATTAGCATTAAAACCACTAAAAAAAGCCCATATATGACCTATAAACATTAAAGTTATCAGGCCAAGAACCAGGTGAATAAGCTTGTTTACAGCAAAGCTGTTTTTAAAAAATAAACGCCCTAAATAACCAAAATTTAAAAGCGTTATAAAAATGTAAAACCAAGATACGAGAACTATCAACATCTTTTCACTGCAATGTTATGTGCCAAATATAAGTTATTTAATCTTTCAACTTAAATGGGCGTTAGTATTTTATAAATTTGACTAAGCTTGAGTAAAACGCACCTTCT
>Ga0102927_1000293_pt1 | contig 11624 bp, 3 predicted proteins | sample SalPon1_A_H2O_MG_FD_78208 | JGI IMG/M metagenome (GOLD analysis project Ga0102927, IMG submission 78208) | Salt pond water microbial communities from South San Francisco under conditions of wetland restoration - Salt Pond MetaG R1_A_H2O_MG | ecosystem: Environmental > Aquatic > Non-marine Saline... | reverse complement strand
AGTGCCACCTGTAGGGGGATCAATAACAACTCTCGGTTCAATTAGATAAGACGTGCTAGCGTCAAGATTAGTTTCTACAGAAACAACTCCGGGTACAAGTACATCCCATCCCGGACGATACAAGAACATTAATCCGGTTTCTGTAGTAAGTGTTCCCGGAGAAACCAGTGTAATTGCTGTTGCACTAACTACTGTATCTATCACATAAACCGTAGCACTGTCAAGGCCTCCGAATTCGGTACCAGTAAATCTTATATTGTCTCCTGCAGATAGTTCTGCAGTTGTAGCAACTGTGATTTCTCCTGTGCTTGCATCGACTGCTGTTGTTTCAATAACACCTACTGCTGAGTCTCCTATTTGCGCTATCTTTGTCCCGCTGTTATATTCTGCAATAACACCATATTGTCCGGCCCCGAGACCAGATGCTATAAAAATAGCTAAGCCAAATAGCTGGCTAGGTATAGCTACTTCAGTGTTAGAAAGCGTTATCGAAGTAGCATTACCGCCTTGTGCCGCATTCTGACTTGTGAAGTAGTTGTCTCCGCCGAAGTCTCCTTCGCCGTCGCCGGTTACATCGGTGTCTAGCATTCTTACTTCAAAAACACCTCCGTCGACAGTTTGCGGTGTATCAAGTTCTGCATTAAACCCTTCGCCTGTAACTATAAATTCTGTGCCACCCGATGTGTAGTTTTGTCCTGCATTTGAATATTCGAAAGTTAAAATTTGATCGCCGGTTGTAAAAACTCTGTTTACACTTGCTTCAAATGCTCTGTTATCTACTTGCCCAATTGTGGGAATTTCTGTTCCGTCTACACCTTCCGCTACAGTACCAAAAGTACCATAAGAACTGTTACCATTGGTTGCTCTTATTTTTCCGCCGTTTTCTGCTAGATATCCGATGTGAGCATAGTAGGAGAACACAGAAACAAGTTCTGTTCTTCCTAGGTTAGTACACCACGCTCCGATTCCATCTGAAATTACCTGTGTGAAATCGTTTGCTACAATAGAATCATTGCCGCCGTTGTGGAGGTCTCCGTCAATTTTACAACCCACACATCCTGTGCCGAATGTAGTAACATTTTGCACGTACGGTGATCTTGCTTTGATCCAGACTCTTTCATCGTCTGGTCCCCAGCCTGGGTCGAGACTTACATAAGCCCCAGCTGTTGGACGCTTGGTTCCAAACTCGTTTTCTGCAGACAGTGTGCCTGTTAAGCCTGCTACCGTGCAGTTACGAAGACCAGTTCCGTTTCTCATATAGAACATGTCTTCAGCAGTGCTTCCTAGAACAGAATTCACATAATATTTGGCTGCTAGCAGTGACTTGTAATTTCCTGTGTAAAGTAAATCATACTGCACTGCTGAAATATATCTGTCAATATCTCTTCTACAGGCAGATTGGTTAAACTCATAAGAAGGATTCTCTGCTTTGATAAAAGCAATAGCTTCTTCAATAAGAAATGCTCTATTCTTTTCTATGGCTTCTACAGCATAGGTGTAGCCTGTGTTGTTATTAACAATATTGCTTCCTGCAGTTTTGGGTTCTGTAGAATCGCCTGTAACACCGTTAATACCCCAATCAATATAATCACTTATTTGCTGGAAGAGTTCAGCAGCATCCTCGCCGGCTTGGGCACTTCCTAATACCGGATCTGTAACAACATAAGTTTCTGTGTTTCCAGAAGATGCTGTAAATGCGCCTTCATCTCCGGTTACAATAGGATCTATAATTGTCTGCAATCTAGATATTGCATCTAGAGAATATGTTACGTCAGAAGCTTCTACTATCTGTTCAGCTGGTTCAATTCTTGTAGATCTAAGCTCGTCGCCTGCTACCGCGCAATTTTCTGGAACTATAATCGGTAACACTTCTTTCATAGTTCCGGTTTTTACAAAAACTGTGCTATTTGGTATATTTACAGCTGGTAGATTTGTAGTGTCTTCTGCTAGCAGAGCATTGGTAATAATATCAAATAAACTTTCAATTACTGTTAGTGCATCTGATTCTGCGTCCGAACTAGTAAATGTTTGAGAAAAACTAATTGTCGTAGAGACCGGAACATTACGTAATATAGGGTCTATCACAGTTTGCATATACACAAGAGCGTCAACAAATTGTTCGTTCTCATTTGCCATTTCTGTTATTAGAGATCCTGAATCAAAATAAGTCAGTGTCTGACGTCTTGTTTCTGCATTACCGGCATGAGTTAGGTCATATAGTACAACATCAATAACTTCATAAAATTCTGATAGTGTAAGAAATTCTTCATCGTTTGTAAAACCTTCCCATATAGTTCCTGCTTCTTGGGCTGTTATTTTTTCGTTCACATATCTAAGAGTTTCGTTTTGTATGAACGCTGTGTTAAGCTCTATTAACTTTCGTGCATCAGGTCTTAGAATTCCGTTATCAATCTGGGAGGTAGCATATCTAATTGTTTTAAAAGGCTGATCAATTGTAGAGCCGTAAATCGGAGCAGGTTCGTCTTTGCCTTCTTGTGGCTCAACATAAACAATATTGTTGATCTGTCCTACATAGGCCCACTCTGGTGCTGTTTCGTCTTGTCTTACTCTGAGGACTTGTCCAGGATCCCCTAAAGGTAATGCTGCAGGGCCAGTGCCGCTGTAGTACAGCAAATCACCAACCTGTCCTAGCACATTGTTTTCAGGACCGCCTGATAGCAGGCTCCAATAAATTCCGTTTGTGTCTTGATCTGGTCTATTTTGTTCATCGCCTTCGTCGGCTATATGAGCAAGAATGCAAATATAAGAATTTGTTACTTCGTCTCCGTCGGTAAATGTCAAAGAAACCGCATCACCCGCATCATAAAATGCGCCATCAGTCCAAGCATCTTTCCATTCTATTCCTGGGTTTAGTTCTGCCCAAAATTCAGTATTCGGAGGGCGCTCACTAGTTTCATGAGTTTTGATACATAGATAAGAATATCCGCCAAGACGTACTACATCTCCTACTTCATATTCTTGTGTTACACTATCTTCTGCGTATTCTCCTACAAATCTAAAACCCGTGCTAAACAGTTCCCAGTCTGCAGTGCTGTCAATTGGCTTTACATTAGTATTATTTGAGATAGCGGTGTAGACATAGCCGCCGAAACTAACAACATCGCCTATTTGATATCTTTCTGAACTATTCCAGCTGTCCTCAAATTCTAATCCGTCAACAAATTGATTCCATTTAGACTCGTCGTCTGTAAGATCGCTTCCGCTTATATGCTGCTGAACGCAAATCCATATTCCGCTACCATATTTTACAAGGTCATTAACACGGAATCTAGCACCTGCTACCCATTCTCCTCTGTAGTCTACACCTTTATGAAAGAAGTTCCATTTTGATTGGTCAGCTTCTAATCCTTCATTAAACGTTTCTGCTGATAAATGCCCTTCGTTTGCTACATAGATTATTCCGCCATATCTTACTATATCGTTACGTCTGTAGCGTATCAGCGGTTGCCAATCTCCTTTCCAGTCTAGGCCTTTAGAGAATATATCCCATTTATCTATATCTGCTTCTAAGCCTTCGTTACCTGTTAAAGCAGAAACGTGTGCTTTTGTACATATGTAGATTGTACTACCGTATTTGACAATGTCATTTACATTGTAGGTGTTATCTGTTGTCCATTCTTCTTTATAATCAAATCCTTCTGCATATAGATCCCATTTTGCTCGATCAGACTCTAATCCTAAAACAATCGAGCCGCCTTCTACATAAGAATCATTGACACTAGATTCAATTGTAACAGAGCTAGTAGTTGCGCTTGCAACTGTAAATGTTCCATTGTATAGATTATTAGGATCACCGTTGCTTACTACGTTGCTAATTTCAATAGTTTGACCTTCTTCAAAAAGAATCCTACCTGTGTCTGCAAATGAAATTGACACTAAATCTTCTTCGCTGTCTGGCACTACGTTTGTTATTGAAATTTCTGACGACGGAGCACTTGTGTGTTCTGTATTCGCAATGTATAAATATCCGCCATTTTTTACAACGTCGTTGACTTTATACAAATTAGACGAAATCCAATCACCCTTCCACTCTTGTCCTTCAGATAAAGTATTCCAGTAAGATTCTAAGTCTTGTGCAAAACTTGTAGAACTAGTGTGGGTAGCAATACACAGATATGTTTTACCGCCATGTCTTACAATATCGCCTTTCAAAAAAGATGTATTTGGTGTCCAATCTTCTTTCCAAACAAATCTAATTCTACCTAATCTAAATTCAGCCATCTAATTGCTCCGTCTTACTTGTATTTATTATTTTTATTCGAGACCAAAACCGCCTGATGTAGAATAAAACTGTAGTGCAAGGTACTGTCCTCCTACACCGCCGTTTATCTGCATAGGCGAGTCAACATTTATTGACAGTCCTGATGTAGTGTCAATACTGTTTCCTTGTATTTCTATTTGTCCTGCGACTAATCTGTTAGTTTGAGCATTTGAACCACCGCCTGAAACCTGTCTTAAGATATATTCTGCAATGGCTGCTTGAGTCGGGACAATAAAGTTACTGTTAGCTACAAAAGTAGGATCTCTTGAGAACTCTCTAATAACCACCTGTGTTCCGCCTACCTGTATGCCACCTAATGCAAGTTCAGTAAGCCCAGAAAGATCAAACTGACTTGCATTAATAGTAACAATACCAGATGCTTGTTCTACTTTAAATAGTGTTCCAACATTAAAATTACCGTCTTGGTCTGTTGAAGTATAGAATACTCTTCCGCCGCCTCTTGCTCTAGTTTCATTAAACGGCTGAGCAGCATTTTCAGAAGTTTCGCCTTCGACATATAATTCTGGATAATTTGTTTGTTCAAAATTACCTGTGCCTATATCAAGGAAATCATGGCCGGTAAGTCTTATTTGGCTATATTCTTCGCGTAATATTAGATTCGTCCCCGTAGTAGGTGATTCTAATACATCAATCGGTGGATCGATCGAAACAGTTGCGTTAAAGGTTTCACCTGTTTCTACTACGTTGTCTACTGATACTAGATTATATCTTACATCCGTTATTCCGTCAATTGCTACGTTAGCGCCAGGACCTGGAATCCTAGTTAAGTTAGACACATTTATTTGTTTGCCTGTTTGAAATAATTCAGCAAATCCGTTTCCTGTAATTTCTGCAGCAGCAGAAGTATAACCAGAGCCTCTGTTTGCCATTTCTGGCTGGGGCAATACTCCGTTGTTTAGATTTACTGTATAAAGCGCTTCGATTTGAACACTGTTGTCTTGTATAATTACTTCAGGTGTTTCCGAATAGTTACTGCCAGGATCATATATAATAAATTCATCTATACTAGATCCTTGCATAGCTGTTCGAATAATCGGCCTAGCTCCTGTAGTTATTGCGTTCCAATTACCCCCATTATCATTGACTGCAATCCAATTACCTGCATTATATGCAGAATTTTTCCAGGTGCTTGATTCAGTTAAAGTGTACTCAGAACTGTCGTCTTGCACTGTTTTCCAATAGATTCCGCTTTGGCTTTTTGCTACTGTGAATCCCGAACCCGTTGCTATGAAAACTCCTGCGCCATATGAAACATATTCATAGTCTCCAATTTCAATGGCATTTTCTTGCCATGACACGCCGTCGAAACTAATTGCAACTCGTGTTATTTGATCAGTTGAATCCGAAGGCGGTGCAATTGCAACAAATCTTCCATTGCCGTAAGTAAGATCTGTCCAGTTATAATTTGGAATTGCATTAGTATATATAGTCCACTCAATACCTGCATTTGTAGATACTGCTACATCACCAACTTCGTTATCTATAGTAACAAATATTCCATTACCATATTCTGCTAAATTCCATGCTCTTTCTACTTGCGGAAGTGGATCGTCATTGCTCCAGGTAGCACCGTTATCAGCTGATCGAATGTTGAAGTTTTCGCCAATTAAAATAATACTGCCTTCGCCGTCTACAGCAATTGCATTCCAATTATCAGTAAATCCAACACTTCCCAATAGCCACGAACTCCCATCTTGAGATGTTGCAATAGAATCTGTAGCAGATCCATCTGACTCTGCACTAAAAGAAATAACATATAACTCGTTGCTATAAACAATACCACTTGCTGCTTTTGATGCTACTTCTATAGAATTTACCCAGCTAGTGCCAGTACCGCTAGTTGATATTTTTGTTTCTGTTGCTGATTTTGTTGTTGCTATAAACTGATCTCCGTAAATAATATAATGCCACGGTTCGGCTGTGTCAGGAGAAGAAACACTTGCCGATTCGAATATTGGTTCTGAAATATCTATTTTTGGCTCTATCGAGTATCTTGTTGTTTCGTCTAGTACATTTTCTATAGGCCACCCTGGTTGGAAATTATCCCATCCATTTTGTCCGTCGTATTCGCGACTTACTATAATATCCTTTGTCTCGGCATCGAAAGCAGCGATTTCTGCGTATTGACCAACGCCTCTTCCGCTTATGATTCTAATTCTTTGCCCAATGTAGTCTTCGCTTTCTCTAGAATCGGCTTGTGATATTCTTATACTTTTTGCAGTGCCAGATTGCGCACTGTTTATAGTATTTGTGTATTGATTGCCGCCTGGCAACGAAGAATCTTCTGGACCGAGTACCCTGATACGAGAAATAGCCCCGTCTCTAATTTCTTTATACGTTCCGTCGGCGTCTATACCAGAGCCCGAAAACGCAATCGAAGCCTGATTATACGCCTCGCCTGCATGTAGATATCCTAGTGCTATAATTTTTTGTTCGTTAGTACCAAAAGTTATAATTTCTTCTACTTGTGCTTCATTTCTAGTGTTATCAATTGTAGCAGTTGTAGGAGTTTCATTAGTATTAAATCCTTCTGCAACAGATCCGAATTCTCCATAGGAATTATTTCCGTTTGTTGCTCTTAGAATTCCGCCGTCTGTCGCTAGATAACCAATATGACAATAGTAGGTAAACACTGACACTAATTCAGATCTACCATTGTCAGATGCCCAGTAGCCTATACCGTCAGACAGTACCTGCGTAAAATCATTTGCAACAATTGATCGGTTCCCACCGTTGTGCAAAGAACCATCTATCCGCATGCCGATGCAGCCTGTACCAAAAGTAGATACATTTTGCACATAACACGACCTAGTTTTTATCCAAACAGACTCGTCGTTAGGCCCTTCGCCGGGATCAAGGCTCACATATGCTCCTGCACTAGGTCTACGTGTTAAAAACTCATTCAACTCTCCTAACTCACCTTCTAGTCCTCTAAAAGACATATTTCGAATACCGCTTCCGTTTCTAACATAAAACATATTAGAAGTTTCAAAACCAGCAGCCGGAGTGATTGTTGTGCTTCTTAATTCGTCGCCTACTAGTGCTACATTTGCAGGAACTGAAATTGGCAGTATTTCTCTGTATAAGCCGGTTGTTATATAAATCGTTGCAGGAGCTCTTTCGGCTTCGTTTTCTAAAATAAAGTTACATGCAAATCGAACTGTTTTAAAAGGCGCATTACGAGTAGTTCCGTAAATTGGCTCGTCTATACCGTCGGGAGAAACATAATAGACATTGTCGTTGTCTCCGTACAATCTCCATCCAACTCCGCTTTCGCTAGCGCCGAGTACTTTCCCTGCGTTAGATATTGGTAAATTTTCTGACTCACTTTCGAAGGTTTTTATATCGCCAATATTTTCTAACTTATTGAATTCAGCACCTTGGATTAACACTGCCCAGTATTCAACTGCTCCTACTATCTGGTCTAGATCAGGGCGCGAGTCTGATGATACAGAATCATGTCTTTGAATACAGATATATGCAGTGCCTCTAAAAGTGACTACATCACCTAAAACATATTCTTCATTATCTTTCCACTCTGCGCGAAATTTCTTAGATTTATTTAAAATCTGCCAAATAGTTTCGTCAGAATCGGGGAATACTTCAGAGTTATCTGCAATTGCAACATATAAGTAGCCTCCGCGCTGCACTACATCTCCTGTTCTATAAGAGAAAGTGTCTTGCCATTCTCCTTGCAGATTATATCCTTCAGTCAGAAGTTCCCAATCGCCGACATTTTGATCTTTGCCGTTTACACTAGGAACACTATCAAGATTATTTTGCAAAGCAGTATATGTATATCCTCCATAGCGAACTATTTCTCCCTTTGCGTACTGCGTCGTTGCACTCCAATCGCTTTCGTAGCTTAATCCAGGAACATATATTCTCCAGTTTACTTCTTCGTCACTTAAAAATGTTGTAGATTGATGACCTAGAATTGCAATATAAAGAGTAGGACCGTATCTAACAACATCGCCTTTCTTATATCTAAATTCAGAGCTCCATTCGCTTTTAAATTCTATTCCTTCGTGAACTACTTCCCAATTGGTCTGATCAACTTCTAGTCCAGAAGTAAATGTATCAGCAGCAGTGTGTTCTTCTGTACAGCGATAAACAATTGCTCCGTATTTTACTAAATCGTCTATCATATATCGTGTGTTCGGAGTCCACTCTCTTCTCCAGTTATCCGAGCGAGAAACAATTTTCCATTTTTCGATGTCGTTTTCTAATCCTAACTGGATGTCTTCTGCTGCTTGATGTTTTTCTAAACAAATAAACGTCCTGCCGTTGTATCGCACAACGTCACCTAGATCATAGTATTCTTCAGTTTGCCAATTTGAGAGCCAGTTGTAAGTTGCTGCATATAGAATCCAGTTATCTATGTCCGCCGGAAGGCCCAATGTAACTACGCCTGTAGCAACGTGTTGAACCACTGCTCGATAAAGATATCCTTTAAATTTTACTATATTGCCTCTACTATAAAATGTGCCCGCACTCCAATCTCCTTTCCATTCGTAACCATCTGACATTAATTCCCAATAAGAAGAATATTGCGTGTCGATACTATTTCCCATTTTTCCGTTGTTAGCTGAATAATAATAAATTCGGTCTGGAACCGTGGTAGGTACGGAAAATTTAAGTTGTCTAATTGCTGAAGAACTAAAACCAGATATGTAATCATCCTTAATAACTTGTTCGTCATCAAGGAAATATTCTATACCTGTAGTCCAGTCAGTGCCACCAGATTGCGTTCCGTCATTAACATTACTGAAAAGAAATATATTCTGAACACTATTAAAATTGATATTAGAAACATCAGACTGATCAAAGATGTAGGTTCTTCCCTGGAGTAGAAAAAATTCTGGAGATTCAACTCCGTTGAGATATAATTTACCTTGTTGTTGCTCGTTAATTGAATCCTCTGCTACTGTAACAGTTACAGTTTCTTCTATATAATCGGCCTGTTCTTCATTATAAAAATTGGACGACGAAGTATGAGATTTTAGGCATACATATGCTTTGCCTTCATAATATATAATATCATCTTTTCTATACGAAAAATCTGAAGTCCAGCTTCCTTTCCATCTAAACTTCAGTCTTTCTAAATTAAAATTTCTCATTATCTAATCCTAAATTAATTGTCGTAGTTAATTTTTTTGTTAATGCTTATTACAAATTCGCCGTTGTCGTTGATGTAATAATAAACGTTTTTATTATCCCATAAAAATTGTTCGTATTCTAGATTTTTAAAAACAAGATCGTGTTCAATATCTCGTCCTTCAAAGAAATCTTGTCCTTCAGTAAAATTTGTAAAATTGTCTTCTTCTAGTCCCGGCTGATTGATCGTTAAAGAATCACTGTTACTTAGATGATCTAGCTTACCTAATAACAAAGTGCCTTCATCGGTTCTACGTAATCCATAGAAATATCTATAATCTAAATCATTTCCTAATTGTTCTGGGGTTGTGCCTACGTACATTTATACTACCTCCACGTAGCTTAAGACTGCATCAATTGCGTCGTCGATGTCTGCTTTGACAGAAATGGCATTATTACTGTCTAAAATTAATTTTTCACCTTGCTGCACTGCTCTTAGACTAGAGTCCGGCGGTATTGCAGTATGCTTCAAATAAAACGCTTCTACGCTAGTGTCATCTTTTATCAACACGTCTACATATACAACAGATTCTGTTAGATTTGTAAGACTAAGACCTATTACTGTTGTGCGTGTTCCGGCGGCCGTTTCGTACATTTGAATCTGCTGTGTGCCTACGTCTTTTGTTATAATATTTTTAAAAAATGTTGCCATTATTTTATCCTAAAGTTAATACAAAATCAACTGCTATATCTTCTGCATCTGATCTAGATATACCTGCTGCAGATCCAGCTACTGATACCCAGTTTACACCATCGTACACTTCAACTCTCTGATCTTGAGCATTGTACCGTGTGAGACCAACTTCAGAATTACTTACAGGAGGCCGCTCGGCGCTTGTTCCTACAGGTAATACTAATCCAGTTGTTCCTGCAAACTTTACATAACCGTTATTTACATTATTGAACAGAGTTATGCTATCAGACACAGTGTTTGTAATTGAGTTATCTTTAATTTCAAAATTGTCAATAACCACTGCGCCTGTGCCGTTAGGATCAAGCACAAGATCACTATTAGTACTAATTGTACTTATCGTGTTATTGTCTATCTGAATGTCGTCTATCTCAAGCCTAATTGCATTAAAACTTGTTGTGTCGACGCTTGCTACTTCTATTCCTCCTGCTGTAAACCTAATCGTGTCGTCGTTTGCACCTTCGGTAAGTTCTGCGGTAATGCTCGTGTCGCCGTCTACGTCTTCTACGCCATTCAGTTTAATCCAGTTTAATCCGGTATATCCTTCGTATCTTGAAAGATCAGTGTTAAACCTTATTTGGCCTGCTTGAGGTGTAGGTCTTTCTAGACTGGTTCCTACAGGTAATTTCAAACTGCCTGCTGAATCTATAACGACATTCTCGCTACCGGGATCAATTACAAAATCTGATATTGTTGTAATAACATTAGCGTTAATACTAAAGTCATCAATAACAACGGATCCAGTGCCATTTGCTCTTAGTTCAAGATCAGAATTAGATTCAGTTGTAGTAACAAAATTATCATCTACAAGGATATTTCCATTAGTAAAAGAGTCAGCTGTAATTCTGCCAGTAGTAGTAAGCGTTGAACCTGTGATATCACCTAAAACATCAAGTGTTTGATTAAATCTTACATCATTTGACGGAACTAGTAAAATGCCTGTTCCGTTGGCTCTTAATTCAAGATCAGCATTTGATGAAGTAGTTGTTATGAAATTATCGTCTATGAGAATCTCTTCAAGCTGTACTGCAGCACCTACTGAAAGATTTTCGCCTACTGAAAGATCTCCTGTAAGATCGTAATCTCCAGTCTGAATTACATTACCTTCAACTGTAAAGTCGCCTGTGATTGTAGTATCGCCTAGACTAGTATCGCCAGATACTGTGAGATCTTGGTCTATTTCTACATCATTTGACGGTACATATACTGTGCCAGTACCATTTGCTCTTAGTTCAAGATCAGCATTTGACTCTGTGGTTTCTATAAAGTTATTGGAAATTGTAATGTCGTCGATGTTAAGAACATTAGCAAATAAATTACGCCATTCTTGACTTACGCCGCCTAAGTTATAAGTAGAATCTACAGCTGGAATAATATCAGAATCAATGCCAGCTACAAACTCAATAGTGTCTGTTTCTTCGTCGCCTATTGTGATATTTCCGCCTATTGAAACATTGCCTGTAACATCAAGGT
>Ga0102927_1000292_pt1 | contig 11632 bp, 8 predicted proteins | sample SalPon1_A_H2O_MG_FD_78208 | JGI IMG/M metagenome (GOLD analysis project Ga0102927, IMG submission 78208) | Salt pond water microbial communities from South San Francisco under conditions of wetland restoration - Salt Pond MetaG R1_A_H2O_MG | ecosystem: Environmental > Aquatic > Non-marine Saline... | reverse complement strand
TTTTTGTAAAAAACTCCCGGCTAAAAAGCCATCTACAATCCTGTGATCAAAGGATAAAGAAAGATACATCATATGCCTAATCTCAATCTCATCTTTGCCATTACGTTCAACCACTTCCGGTCTCTTCTTGATCAATCCGGTAGCTAATATGGCTGCTTCCGGTTGATTGATGATGGGCGTTCCCATTAGACTGCCGAATGTACCTACATTAGAAAGTGTAAAAGTTCCTCCTTTTGTTTCATTTGATGTTAACGTGTTATTTCTGGCTTTTTTAGTAAGCTGATCTACTTCTTTTGCTAAACTTACAATATCTTTTTGATGCGCATTTTTGATGACCGGCACTATTAAATTACCGCTTTCAAGTGCAGTCGCCATTCCAATATTGACATGTTCTTTTACAATGATATTTTTATCATCTAATGAACTATTGATCATTGGAAATAATTCTATAGCTTTAGTAATTGCTTTTATAAATACAGGTGTGAAGGTTAGTTTTACACCATTTTGTTTTAGGAATTTGTTTTTTTCTTTTATACGCCAATTTACAAGCTCTGTGAGATCAGCTTCAGAATATGCGGTTACATGCGGAGATACATGCTTTGAAAATACCATATGATCAGCTATCATCCGGCGCATCCTGTCCATTTCTACAATTTTTCCTTCTCCCTTATCAAACTTTAGATCTGGTAACTTAAAATTTGACTCCGTAGAGACTGCCGGCTGAGCAAATTGGGCTGGCCTTCCGGCTTCTATATATTTATAGATATCGCTTTTTCGTAATCTCCCATCTGCTCCAGTAGCAGTAATTCTCGCAAGTTCTTCGAAGCTAATGTGATAATCTTTTGCTATTTGTAAAACTAGAGGGGAATAAAAGTTATTTGATCGGTCTGGAATATAATATGCATCAGATTTATTAGATTTTGTAGATACCGATTTTTTTTGATCTTGATCTTTTTGGGGTACGCTTTTATTGGTTGTAACAGCATAATTATCGGTTGAAACTGGTTTTGCACTTTCATTTTCAGCCGATGAATGATTTGCTTCTACACACTTTAGTTTTGCTATTGGCTGACCGATTTGAACCACATCATCTACATCGGCATTTACAGCTATTAATTGACCATTAAAAGGCGCCGGTACTTCATTATCAACTTTATCTGTTCCTATTTCTACTAAAGTTTCACCTTCTTTAAAATAATCTCCCACGTCTTTAGCCCAGCCAATAATATTACCTTCTGTAATGCTTTCGCCCATTTTTGGGACTTTAAAATCTACTTCCTGTCCTACTCCAATTTTTGATTGATTCATTTTATTATTTATTTCTTCTAAATGATGCCAAAGTTTGATAAAAATCTTCTTGTTTAGGTCTATTTGCTGGAATTTCCCGTAAGGGTTCTACCTGTTCTAAACTATTGTGACAATCAGCTGGTAGTTGTTGATATAATTGAGTTCCAGCCGATTTCCAATCTATCATTTCATCACTTACCTGCTTGATAATCTTTCCTGGATTACCCACTACTAAACTTCGTTCTGGAATGATGGTTTCTGCTTTGATAAATGTCATGGCTCCTATAATAGATTGCTTCCCAACTACACTATCATCCATTACAACCGCATTCATACCGATCATGCAATTTTCTTCCAAATTAGCTCCATGTATAATAGCTCCATGACCTACATGTGCACTTTTTTCTAACTTTATAGATTTACCCGGAAACATATGAATGGTGCAGTTCTCCTGAACATTGACACCGTCTTCTAAAACAATCTCCCCCCAATCACCGCGAATAGCAGCACTAGGACCGATGTAACAGTTTTTTCCGATAATCACGTTACCGGTAACAGCAGCTAATGGATGTACAAAACTGGACTCATCAACCACCGGAATATGAGATTTAAATCTATAAATAGCCATAATTATTTGTCCTTAAATCGTTCTAATTTTTCTTTTGTGAATTTGCTAAGCACTAATTCACCGCTAATTTTTGCTCTTTGTTGCAATAGCTCATCCCAGTCTTCTGTTCCTTGCCAAAACATTTGCTTCATATATGTAACGGCTTCAGGATTATAAGTGCAAAGTTGATCAACAAGATCTCCTACGGCTTGATCTAATTCTTCTGTTGTTTCATAAACATCAGCATAAAGGCCTTTTTGTTTTGCCCATTCAGCCGTATAAAATTCACTGGCATTAATAGCGATTTGCGACATACCGCTTACCCCTATTTTTCTTTGAACTGCCGGACCTACCACAAATGGTCCTATTCCCAGATTTAACTCACTCAGCTTGATAGCTGCATACTGAGTCGCTAAACAATAATCTGCAGCTGATGCAAGACCTACTCCACCACCAACTGTCTTACCTTGCACTCTGGCAATTATAAATTTAGGGCATTTTCGCATCGCATTAATCACATGAGCAAAGCCGCTAAAAAATTGTTCTCCTTCTGTTTTATTTTCTATATGTATCAGCTCTTTAAAACTGGCACCAGCACAAAATGTTCTATCTCCTCCAGACTTGATGATTAGGACTTTGACTTCCGGATCTTCTCCGGCTTTTTGTATTTCATTAGCTAACTTAGCTAATAGGTTTCCGGGTAAGGAATTATGCGCCGGATGAAAAAAAGTGATCGTAGCTACTTGATTTTTTGTAACTGAAGTAACGTAAGGTTCTGACATAAATTAGGGTTTTTATCAACTCCTTTCAAAACTAATGATTGTTAGTTTAAATTCAAACTTTATCTTACTAAATAATTAGTCAGGTCTGACTTAGATTTTTGATATGATTTAAAAATTCATTATTGATTTAATAGCTATAAGTAGAATAAATATTCCCCGCTTATTAAAACAGCTTAATTACTTAGGCTATTTTTAGATGATTTTTAACTAAAGGTAGCTTTTAATAAAAATGAGGACAAAATTTAAATGACTAACTGATTTTATTTTTATTTTTCTTTACGAATGAGCTCCAACTGGAATAATGAGTTCCTGATTGATCTTTGTGTCCGTTATAGAAATGACAAACGGCAGCTGCTAAGCCATCAGTAGAATCTAGATTTTTGGGTAATTGCTCAAATTTTAGAATTTGCTGAAGCATTTTTGCAACTTGTTCTTTACTGGCATTACCATTACCGGTGATGGCCATTTTAATTTTCTTAGGTGAATATTCTGTGATAGGTATGCTTCTGGATAATCCGGCAGCCATAGCTACACCTTGAGCGCGACCTAATTTCAGCATAGATTGAACGTTTTTTCCATAAAATGGTGCTTCAATCGCTATTTCATCTGGTAAAAACTCATCTATTAATTTAATTGTTCTGTCAAAAATATAAGCGAGTTTGGTGTAATGATCACTATATTTAGAGAGTTGTAGTTCATTTAGTTGCTTGAAGTTCATTTTCTTCTCTTGTATCTGAATAACCCCAAACCCCATAATCGAGGTTCCCGGATCTATTCCTAATATAATGCGATCTGTTTTCAAACGGAATTATTTGTTAATTTGCAATTATGCTTATCAGCAAATCTAAACAAATATTTTTCACGATTGCTAAATATGCTTTAATAGCTTTAAGTTGCTGGTATTTGTATGATAGGATAGCTACGGAAAAAGAATTAATCGTCAAAACTTTTAGAGAGTTTGACCAATTGTCTATTTTTTTTATAATGATTATTTCCTTGACTGGGTTTGCCGGCAACTGGCTTGCTGAGTCTTTAAAATGGAAGTTTATCACTATCCCTATTGCTCAACTTAGTTTAAAAAGTGCTATCATTCAAACTTTATCCGCTCATGCTATTGCGGTAATGACGCCTCAAAAAATAGGTGAGTATGGTGCCAGACCTTTCTTCTTCCCCAAGCATCAAGCTAAAAAGGTAATCGCTTATACCCTAATCAACAGTTCATTACAATTAGCAGCAACGCTATTTTTTGCTCTTTTTGGGATAGCTTATTTTATGATTTATTTTAAGGAAATTTTATTAAATGCAGATTATTATCCGCTCATAGGTCTAGTGCTTTTTTCAATCATTAGTTTATTATTTTTTACCAGAAAAAAAATCAGATATAAATTAAAGTCTTTTTTTCAGGTAAAAATTGATAGGAATTCAGTGAAAATATCAGGTATTCTAAGTTTAATCAGGTATTTGATATTTAGTCATCAATATATTTTGTTGCTGAATATATTTTATGGTGATGTATTATACGTTCATGCTTTGCCGATGTTGTTTTTGTTGTATTTGTTTATATCTGCTGTTCCTTCAGTTTTTGTTTTTGATATAGCGGTCAGAGGTGGATTAGGTGTTTTCTTTTTTGGTCTATTAGATATACCGGCATCTGGTGTAATACTAACTGCTACTTTTATGTGGCTTGCCAATGCGGGGCTTCCGGCTTTGATTGGAAATGTATTTGTGGCTAAGTATAAGGTGAAAAGGCAAACTAAACCTTTTTCAGCATGAGTATCCTCATATCAATCACCTACATAAGTTACTTAATATTAGCTAATTACATCATACAAGGTCTAAAGAAATATAAGACTGAAAAACTTCTAGAATATTCCGTTCAGGATGATCTGATTAAATTTTCTGTATTAATTCCATGTAGAGATGAAATTAGAAGATTAGAACCACTTCTTCAATCCATCAATCAATTAGCTTATGATTTTAATTGCTTTGAAATTATCTTTATAGATGATCATTCTAAAGATGATACTTACGAATTGATAAAGGAGTATCAGCAGGAAAATGATCGGATGGAAATCAAAGTGCTTAAGAATAATTTATCGGCTGGAAAAAAATATGCTTTAACTTATGGAATCTTAGAAGCAAAATATGATTATATCTTAACAACAGATGCTGATTGTTATTTACCGGAGTCCTGGTTGCAGTCTTTTCATCAACATTTGAAAATAAAAAAATCTTCAATGGTTATTGCTCCTGTGGTTTATCGGCAAGCTAAAAATTTCTTAGAACAGTTTCAGCATGATGATTTTTTGAGTTTACAAGCGATAAGCTTAGCGACTGCTATGCGTAATAAACCTATTTTATGCAATGGAGCTAATTTGTGTTATAAGAAAAAAGATTTTTTTCGAGTGGGTGGTTTTGATCAGCATAAAAATATTGCCAGCGGTGATGACGTATTATTAATGGAGTGTTTTTTAGAAAAGAAACTTCAGGTAGATTATTTGTCTGTTGAAAACTTACCGGTTATTACACAACCCGTTTCATCATGGAAAACTTTAATAAATCAACGTAAACGCTGGATTTCTAAAATGGGGAAAACAAAGAATCGTACTAACTATTTCCTGCTTTTTAGCTTAGTGAGCTTTGTGTTAGGTTTTTGGAGTTTATTGATACTAGGTTTTTTTGAAACTTTTTATTATCAGGTTTTATTTACATTAATCGTTTTTAAATGGTTGATGGATTATTTGATTTTTAAAAACTTAGCCGATACCATAAAAGTTGTATTATGTTATAGAAAAATCATGTTATCCAGTATTTTTTATCCGGTATGGATTAGCCTTTTTAGCCTTTTATCATTAAATAAGTTCTATACCTGGAAAAATGAAGTAAAAAAGTATTGATTACAGCAAGCTTTGGGCTATTCCAATTTTATTTATTTGCGTACTCAATATTAACCGGCTTTTGGAAATTTATTTTTACTGGTACACCTCGCTTTAATGCCGGTAAAATATCTAAGGTAGAAGCTTTTTGATTTATATAGTCTATGAGTTTATTATATTGTTTATCATGTGCTATAGAATCAACTTTAAATTTTCCATTTTGATCAATACTCATAAAAAGATTTATATTATCTGTTTTCTTATCTTTAAGTAATTCTTCCTTATTTTTAATGGTTTTAGCCAGGAAAGAATTAATCTCTCTTGAAAAACAATTAAATTCTTTTCTTTTTTCCAAGCCCTCGCTACAATTAGAGAATTGAGGATAGGAGTCAACTTGAGAAAAATCAATTGATTCATTTAGTTTTTTATTATGATCATTTTCTTTACTTTGATCAACAGAATTACAACTTAAAATAAATATAAGACTTAACAGATGAAACTTGTACATAAAGCAAATTTAATCATTCAATTAATATTACCCTTAAATATATACTTTAACTATGGAGTTATTAGCTACTAATCTGGATTTTGTTTGGTATGTTATAAGTTTCATACTGGTTTTGACGGGTATCGCAGGTAGTTTTTTACCGGTAATTCCGGGACCTTTGGTGAGCTGGATTGGTTTATTAACTTTACAAATAGCCACACCTATTACTAAAAATTACTATATATTAGGCATCACGTTGATTTTGACAATTGCGTTGAGTATAGCTGATTATGTAGTACCCTATCTGTCATCAAAAAAATACGGAGGTTCAAAATATGGTGGCTTAGGTGCATCTTTAGGACTGGTAGTGGGAATTTTTATTCCTTTTCCTTTTGCTATACTGATATGTGCTTTTCTAGGAGCTTTTTTAGGCGAAATGATCTATCAACCAGATTTTAATATAGCTTTAAGGGCAGCTATTGGCTCATTTATAGGTATAATGGCTACTAATGTATTGAAATTTATTGTTTGCACTACCTATATGATCATCATGATATATCAGTTAGTTTCTCATTAAACAAAAACAGCTGTGAATGATATCACAGCTGTTTTAAAAATATTAATTTTCAGAATTTACCAAATTCTTATTCGGTCTTCAGGCGCAACGTATAAATCATGTTTAGGCTGAACATCAAAGGCCTCATAAAAAGCATTTACGTGTTGTAATGGTGCGTAACCCCGAACTTGTCCCGGAGAATGTGGGTCAGTTTTAATTTGTGTTTTAATTGCTTCATCCCTGCTTTTAGTTCTCCAAATGGTTGCCCATGACATGAAAAACCTTTGCTCCGGTGTAAACCCTTGAATTTTACCGGGGCTTTCATTTTTATCTAAGTACATTTGAAGCCCATCATAAGCAGCTAACACACCACCCAGATCACCTATATTTTCGCCTAAGGTAAACTCACCATTAATAGGTAAGCTATCTAATACTTTTATATTGCTGTAAAAATCAGCTAGCTGATCGCCTCTTTTTTCAAATTCTTTTTTGTCTTTTTCCGTCCACCAGTTTTTTAAATTACCTTCAGCATCAAAACGAGCGCCACTGTCATCAAAAGCATGAGAAATTTCATGACCAATAACGGCTCCTATACCTCCATAATTAACTGCTGCATCAGCTTTGTAATTATAAAATGGTGGCTGTAATATAGCCGCCGGAAAAACAATCTCGTTATATAGCGGATTAAAATAAGCGTTAACGGTTTGCGGAGGCATTCCCCATTCGGTTTTGTCTACCGGTTTACCTATTTTACTTATATCATCTCTATAATTCCATTCTGAAACCGCAATCATATTTTTATAATACGAGTTATCAGCGGACACATCTAAGTTTGAGTAATCTTTGAATTCATCAGGATAACCAATTTTAACCGTAATTTTATCTAATTTCTCAATGGCTTTAGCTTTGGTAGAGTCTGTCATCCATTCTAGTTTGTTAATCCTGTCTTTAAAAGCTAATATGACGTTATCAATCATATTTTCTGCTTTCTTTTTAGCTTCTGGTGGAAATTTCTCATCTACATATAACTGGCCTACCGCTTCACCGATGGCACTATTCACCGTAGATAAGGCTCTTTCATCAAGTGGTCTTTGTTTTTTAGCCCCCCTTAGATATTTACTATAAAACGCCCATTTTTTCTGATTGAGTTCAGTGCTTAGCTGCCCGGCTGCATCATTTAATGTATGCCATTTCATAAGCATTTTCCAATCCTCTACATTATTTTCAGCAAACATTTTATCTAATTCATTAAAATATTTAGGTTGAGTAACTAAAACGGAATCCGGGGTTTCTTCTACTCCCAGATTTTTCATGTATACTTTCCAATTGATGGAAGCTATTTCTTCTTTTACATCTTCTAAAGCATATCTATTATTAAAGTTTCTAAAATCTCTGCGTTCTTCTTTGCTTAATCGAGGTTTAGCTAATCTTGTTTCTAAAGCTAAAATTCGTTGGGCTTGTTTTTTAGCTTGATCTTTATCTATATCGATATATTGTAACATTTCTGTAATGTAATTCACGTACTTTTCTCTAGTTTCTTTTGAATCTGGGTCATCCTTAAGATAATAGTCTCTTTCCGGCAAGCCCAATCCTTCAGTACCAATATAAGATACGTTGATATCACTATTATCAGGGTCAGAGCTAACAGATAAGCCAAAAAATGGACTACTAATTTCAGTTGGATTGCTGGCTAGTAAATTTTGTAAATCTTCAATAGATGATACAGCTTCTATTTTATTTAAACTTTTCTGTAAAGGTGCTAAACCTGCTTTATTTCTGGAAGTTGTATCTAATATGGAATTAAATACTAATAGCGCTTTACCCTGATCAGTATTGTCAGCATATTTACCTGACTTTTCAGCTTTATTTAGGATATCTAACACATCTTGATCTGTTTTCTTCCTAAGTATCATAAAACCGCCCCAACGCGTTCTATCATCTGGTATTTCAGCTTTATCCAACCAGGATCCATTGACGTATTGATAAAAATCATTTTGAGGTTGAACCGTGGTATCCATATTAGCCAGGTCAAGTCCTTTCTCTACCTGATTTTGATTTTTTTCATTACTGCATGAGATGATTACTAAGCTGAAGACCAGAAGTGAAATTGATTTAAAAAAATTACTCATAGGTTAATATTTATTATATACAATGTTTTAAAAAATAAGATATTATATGTTGTTAGACTTTTAATTGACTAAAAGGTTACATAAAGGTGGAAACTTTAATTTTTTTACTTGGATAGAATTTATGTTTTTTTCCAATGGCAATCAACATAAATGTTTTGAGATATTTAGATAATATTCTCTTATGCAGTATATATTTTGCTGAAATTCTATTAGTTGATAAATAATTTGACTGGGATAATAATATATACTTATTGAATAGCTATTAATATTCCTATTGACGCCTATAGATTTGCAGAGTCTATGAATTTATCAGACCACACCAGTGAAAAAATAGTTTGTTAATTTAGCTTTTTCTTAACCTCTACTTCCTTATAAGCTTCTATAATATCGCTTTCTTTTATGTCATTAAAGTTTTTGATTTGGATACCGCATTCATACCCTTTCTTAACTTCTTTAACATCATCTTTAAATCTCTTCAAGGTGTCAAGGCTTCCTTCTTTTATGACGATACCTTCTCTAATGATACGAACTTTAGAATTTCTGTAAACTACACCGGAAGTAATCATACAACCTGCTATAGTTCCAACCTTAGAAATTTTAAAGGTTTCTCTAACCTCAGCAGTTCCTGTAACTTCTTCTTTAAGCTCTGGGGATAACATACCTTCCATAGCATCTCTAATATCATTAATCGCATCATAAATAATGGAATAGGTCCTGATATCTATTTCTTCTTTATCTGATAACTGTCTGGCCCCGCCGGCAGGTCTCACATTAAATCCAATAATCACAGCATCAGATGCGGAAGCCAAGAGTACATCACTTTCTGTAATAGCACCTACACCTTTGTGAATAATGTTTACCTGAATTTCTTCTGTTGATAGTTTCTGTAAACTATCTGACAATGCTTCTACGGAGCCATCAACATCAGCTTTTAATATGATATTAAGCTCTTTAAAATCACCTAATGCTATTCTTCTGCCAATTTCATCTAAGGTGATGTGTTTTTGAGTTCTTACGCTTTGTTCTCTCTGTAATTGAGCGCGCTTAGTAGCTATTTCTTTTGCTTCCCGCTCATCTTCTAGTACTTTAAAATGATCTCCTGCTTGAGGTGCTCCATCTAAACCTAAAACAGATACAGGAGTAGAAGGTCTAACATCGTTTATATTGTTACCTCTTTCGTCATGTAGCGCTTTAACTTTACCACTTGTTGTACCGGCTAAAATATAATCACCTACTTTTAAAGTTCCCGCCTGGACAAGTAGGGTTGAAACATATCCTCTACCTTTATCAAGATAAGCTTCTACAACGGTTCCTGATGCTTTTTTATTTGGATTAGATTTAAGATCTAATATTTCAGATTCCAGTAAGACTTTTTCTAATAATTCATCAACTCCTTCACCATGTTTAGCTGAAATATCTTGAGATTGTATCTTACCTCCAAAGTCTTCAACTAATAAGTCCATTCCAGCTAATGTTTGCTTAACTTTTTCTTTATTAGAGTTAGGCAAATCAATTTTATTGATTGCAAAAACGATAGGCACACCGGCTGCTTGAGCATGAGCGATTGCTTCTTTTGTTTGTGGTTTTACATCATCATCAGCAGCAATAACAATTATTGCTATATCAGTAACTTGAGCACCTCTAGCCCTCATGGCAGTAAAAGCTTCGTGTCCTGGCGTATCAAGAAAAGCAATTTTTTGATTGTCTTCTAGTTCAACAGCATAAGCTGCGATATGCTGAGTTATTCCTCCACTTTCACCGGCTATAACATTTTCTTTTCTAATATGGTCTAATAAAGAGGTTTTACCGTGATCAACATGCCCCATTACTGTGACGATAGGCGCTCTTGGTTCAAGATCTTCAGGATCATCAGTTTCTTCTTCTATAAAATCTTCTTCCGTATCTTTCGCTATTTCAATTTCATAGCCAAATTCTTCAACAACTAAGCTTAAGGTTTCTGCATCAAGTCGCTGATTCATGGTAACCATCATGCCTAAAGACATACAAGCTGAAATGACTTCATTAGCTGAAATATCCATAAGACTAGCAACTTCACTTACCGTAATAAATTCAGTAACCTTTAGGATTTTACTTTCCTTTTCTTGTTGCTCTATCTCTTCTTGTGTTTTTTGCTTATGCTGTTCTCTCTTATCCTTTCTATATTTAGCGCCTTTTTTCTTAGAGCTTTTTCCTTCTAGCTTCTCTAAAGTTTCTCTTACTTGTTTTTGTATTTGCTCTTCAGTCAAGTCCTCCTGTGGAGTAGCTTTTTTAGGCTTCGCTTTACCTCGAGCAGGTTTTTTTCTACCCGGAGCATCTTTAGTAATTCTTTTACGTCTTCGCCTTTTAGGACGATCTTTTTTCTCTTTTCTTTCTTGCTTTTCTTTTTCTTTCTTCTTTTTCTGCTCTTCAAATTTACCCAAGTCTATTTTTTCACCGGTAAAATTAGGTCCCTTGAGTTTCTCGTACTGAGTGGAATGCTTAACCTCTTTAGGCGTTTCCGCTTCCTTATCAGAAGCTTCTTGCTGCTTTTTAGGTGTTTCTTTTTGCTGAACCTTAGCGTTTTCTTGTTTTTTATCTGCCGGCTTGGTATTTTTCTTTTGCTGTTTGGTATGAGGAGGTTGACTTGAAGTCTTCTTTTTAATCTTAGAACTTTTAGTAGTTTGATCATCCAGGCTTATCTTACCTATTTTCTTAGGTCCTTTCAAGCCGCTTTCGGTATGAGAATCAGCTTTAGTCTCTTGGCTCTCTTGGTTTTGTTGTTTTTTTACTCTCTGTTCTTCTTTTAATTGTTCTGCTTGTTTCTTTCTGTCTTCTTCTTTTTTCTTTTTTTTTTCTTCTTTCTTTCTTTCTGCCTCTTTTTGTTCTTTTATTTTTTTTTTTTTTTGTTTTTTTTTTTTCTTTTTCTTTT
>Ga0102927_1000291_pt1 | contig 11645 bp, 6 predicted proteins | sample SalPon1_A_H2O_MG_FD_78208 | JGI IMG/M metagenome (GOLD analysis project Ga0102927, IMG submission 78208) | Salt pond water microbial communities from South San Francisco under conditions of wetland restoration - Salt Pond MetaG R1_A_H2O_MG | ecosystem: Environmental > Aquatic > Non-marine Saline... | reverse complement strand
TATTTTAATTCATTGTTGTCCGATTTAAAATTCATAAAACCCATGCTTTGTACTTATAATGAACGATTTGATATCTTAATTTTATAATATCTTGCTATAGTACAAGATCGATAAGACGCTAATAAATTACTTTTTTCATATTTATATAATTGATAATGAGCTGTTTAAATATAATCTCATATCCCTTTTCTCATATCTCCTATCTTAGTCGGACACGACTAATTTTAATTGAGTAGTGTCCTACTCAACTATAAGATTCAAGATGTTAGACTAAATTCAAATAGTTCATTATTATTTTGATTTTTGATTGATCTGATACGTGACAGAACTTGATCGCCAACTTAGAAACCTACAGCTGATATAGTAACACCGCACTTTTCTTTTCAGCCGATGATGTAGTAGATATATGATATTTACAAGATGATTTAAACACAACCAGAGCATTCATCCATAGGTTTTTATGGAAATGCTTTCTAGCTTAAAAAGTTTTATTGCTCTTTATATTCTTTTTTAAGAACAGCAATATCATCAATCAAATCATCGATTTCTTCGGGATTAGTACCATCATAAAATCCACGGATGCGATTTTCTTTATCGATTAAGGCAAAGTTTTCCGTATGAACCATATCATATGGACCACCATTACCTTGCGACTTGGCTACTAAATAATGCTTTCTGGCTAATTCGTAAATATGTTTTTTAGGTCCGGTAAGCAAAATCCATTTATCCCGATCCACATTTTTTTGATTGGCATATTTCTGTAATTGCTCAACATCATCTATTTTCGGGGTGACAGAATGCGAAACCAGCATAATTTCATCATCATTTCTGAACTCTTTTTGAAGGGTTTGCATACTTTTCGCCATATCAATACAAATACTTTGACAAGTCGTAAAGAAAAAATCAGCTACATAAATCTTGTCTTTTAAATGCTTTTGGGTAATCGTATCTCCTTTTTGATCAACTAATTGAAACTTGCCGATTTTATGATGTTTTCTTACATATTGAACCGTAGTGTCAACTAATTGGTTGGTAACCATATCCGGCTGATAGATGGGCAACCTTTTTTCCGGTTGATATAAGTTATAAAGAAAAGTCATGATGACCACTGATAATATCAACATCACGATACCAAAGAATTTATATTTAGCAAAAAATTTGAGCATCAGTTATTTTTTTGCAAATTTACAAAGCATAACAGCTTTGATGTAGAAATATAAAACCAAATAAAAGTTAATTTATAAGGAGATGTCTATCAATTTTTTTTAGGAATCAATAAAGCATTACTTTTGCAGTTCAATTCTCAAAAAAATCTATGGACCCTTTTTTGATCAAAGCTATTCAACTGATCTTAAGCCTATCTTTACTCATTGTATTACATGAGTTGGGACACTTTATACCGGCAAAATTATTCAAGACTAAGGTAGAGAAGTTCTATTTATTCTTTGATGTAAAATTTTCACTTTTTAAGAAAAAGATTGGTGAAACCGTCTATGGTATCGGTTGGTTGCCCTTAGGAGGTTATGTGAAAATTGCCGGTATGATAGATGAAAGTATGGATAAAGAACAGATGAAGCAACCGCCTAAGCCATGGGAATTTAGGAGCAAGCCCGCCTGGCAACGCTTGATCATTATGTTAGGTGGCGTTACCGTAAATATTATTTTGGGATTCATTATTTACGCGATGATGCTCATTGTATGGGGAAAAAGTTATGTTTCTCCTGATAGCATTGATAAAGGTTTTGCAGTAAGTGCAACAATGGAAGAATTAGGGTTTCAAGATGGCGATAAGCTGTTTAAAATGAATGGCGAGTCCATTGAAAGTGTAAATGACATCAATAAATTTCTTATGGTTCGAGATGTTAAAAGCATAACGGTAGAACACCCTGATCAAACTAAAGAAAAAATTAAACTTCCTGAAGATATTGGACATCGATTGTTTAAAGCAGGTGAACTTCAGGCATTTAACCCTATAAGGAATGCGGTTATAGATAGTGTGTTACCGGAAAAACCTGCAGCAAAAGCCGGATTAAAAAAAGGAGATAGCATTATTGCTATAAATGACCAGAGAATAGCTTACTGGCATCAGTTTAAAAAGATGGTTAATAAAAATGCAGGTCAGGAAATCAACTTAACCGTAGTTTCAAGAAATGATTCCGGTGTAGATTCCTATTCCTCTTATGATTCAGAAGAAAGAAATTTATCCATAACGCCAAACGATGAAGGAATGATCGGGATTATAAATATGTCAGGGCAAGATGTAAAAGTGGAAACAAAAGAATACAACCTGGGTGAAGGCATCATTGCCGGTATTGATTATGGATACTGGACATTACACGATTATGTAGCCCAATTCAGCTATGTCTTTACAAAAAAAGGAGCGCAACAAGTTGGTGGTTTTGGAGCTATCGGAGGATTATTTCCAGATCAATGGGATTGGCGCGGATTTTGGGGAACTACTGCTTTAATATCCATTATCTTAGCTTTTATGAATATATTGCCCATTCCGGCCTTAGATGGTGGCCATGTAGCCTTTTTGCTTTATGAGATTATAAGTGGTAGAAAGCCGAATGATAAATTTATGGAATATGCCCAAATGATAGGTTTTTTCCTTTTGATCGCATTGGTTTTATATGCCAATGGCAATGATATTTATCGATACTTTTTTAAGTAAAAATATTTTTGGATAAACAAAAAATGTTTATATTTGCAATCTGAAAATCATGATTTAAAATTCAAATATTTTAGTTAGTTGATTTTCATGTAAGTTCATTACAACATGATTCCTCCTTAGCTCAGTTGGTTAGAGCATCTGACTGTTAATCAGGGTGTCCTAGGTTCGAGTCCTAGAGGAGGAGCTTCTTCTACAAACCTTACATAAAATGTAAGGTTTTTTTGTTTAAGCTATTTTAAGCTTATACTTTACTTTCAGAAAACCTATGAAAGAGGTTAGAATACATTCTCTACATAAAGAAACTCTATTAATTTCTTGAGCTAACGTCATGAAAATTGAATGGGAAATATTAAGAAAAATAGAGAAAATCCGTAAAATATAAATGATTTATAATCAACATAATAATTTGACGTTAGTCTGAATAATATGTAAAAGCTGTAATTATTTACATTAAAATACTGCCATCCGCCTCCATAGCCCTATTTTTCAACCAGTGATACCTGTGGGTTATATGAAGTTTATGAAAAACCTCGTGTCTCACTAATTTATATATTAGATATAGAGTTATTTACATTTCATCTCATATCCTACACCTCCTATCTTAGTCGGACACGACTAAAAGTTAAATTTATTCCTAACATAGTCAATTTTATAAGGATAAATCTGGAAATTGATCATTTCTAAGTCAATTGAACTTATTGGCAAGGATTCAAAATAACAAATATCAGCTATCGCTTATTATGATTGCTGTCAATAGAATTTTACAAAGCTTTCTCCGACACTAATACTTGACAGCTAATAAAATCTTTTTTTGGATGAACTAATAAATCAACACTTATGTAATTGATACAAATCAATAATTAATCCTATTTTTACATCCCGAAAATGACAAATTCAAACCATGTCTCAAAAAAAATACATATTTGTGACCGGTGGAGTTTCTTCGTCACTCGGGAAAGGAATTATTGCGGCATCTTTAGCTAAATTGCTTCAGTCCAGAGGATTTAAAGCGACGATACAAAAACTTGACCCTTATATTAATATTGACCCGGGAACGCTCAATCCTTATGAGCATGGCGAGTGTTTTGTAACGGAAGACGGAGCAGAAACCGATCTAGATTTGGGGCATTATGAGCGATTTTTAAACGTCAATACTTCACAAGCTAACAATGTTACCACCGGTAGGATTTATCGGCATATAATCAATCGAGAAAGAAAGGGAGATTTTTTAGGTAAAACCGTTCAGGTAGTTCCCCATATTACGGATGAAATTAAAAGAAGAATACAGCTTGTAGGTCAAGAAGGCGATTACGATATTGTTATCACAGAGATTGGTGGAACGGTGGGAGATATAGAATCTTTACCTTATATTGAGGCAGTTCGTCAATTAAAATGGGAATTAGGCGAACAGAATTCACTGGTAATCCATCTCACTCTGATTCCATATTTGTCTGCTGCTAAAGAACTCAAGACAAAACCTACTCAGCATAGTGTAAAAACCTTGATGGAAAGCGGTATTAATGCAAATATTTTAGTCTGTAGAACAGAGCATAAACTATCTGATGATTTAAAAGAAAAGCTTGCTATATTCTGTAATGTAAATAAAGAAGCTGTTATAGAATCTATTGATGCATCTACCATATATGATGTGCCTAATCTCATGCTTAAACAAAACTTAGATGAAATAACTCTAAAAAAATTAGGTTTTAAAAATTGGAATGATTACGATCTTAAAAACTGGAATGAGTTTTTGAAAAAGCATAAGAACGCTAAGGAGGTTGTGAAAATAGGCTTAGTCGGTAAATATGTAGAATTGCAGGACTCTTATAAATCAATATTAGAATCTTTTATCCATGCCGGAGCCATGAATGATGTAAAGGTGGAAGTGGTCAGTATTCATTCAGAATTTTTAACTGACAAGAAACATCAGCACAAAGTGAAGGAACTTCACGGATTATTAGTAGCTCCCGGATTTGGTGAACGTGGTATCAAAGGAAAAATAGCGGCGGTTAAATATGCCCGTGAAAATAAAATACCATTTTTTGGCATTTGTTTAGGTCTTCAAATGGCTGTTATAGAGTATTTTAGGAATGTAATAGGTTTGAAAAAAGCCAATTCTACTGAAATGAATAGTAAAACACCTGAACCGGTCATCGACTTAATGGAAGCGCAAAAAGGCTTAAAAAATAAAGGCGGAACCATGAGGTTAGGGGCGTGGAAGTGTAAACTTAAAGCTTCATCTAAAATATCTAAGATTTACAATAAAACCTCTATCTCAGAAAGACATAGACATCGTTATGAGTTTAATAATAAATATTTAAATCAATTAGAAACTAGTCAGATGATTTGTAGTGGAAAAAATCCTAAAACGGGTTTAGTTGAGTCCATAGAACTGAAAAACCATCCATGGTTCATAGGTGTTCAATATCATCCGGAGTATAAGAGCACAGTTGCTAACCCACATCCCTTATTTGTAAGTTTTGTTAAAGCAGCTAAAGACTTAGCTCAAAAACAAGATTAAAAAGGAAGGGAAATAATTTTATTAGATAAAACATCTTGTTTCATCTAAAATAATGATTTTTGCAAATCAGCAATTTAAAGTATGGAAGAAAAGAAAAATTTTGATGTTAATACACTCATCGGTTTAATATTAATCGGTGGTATTTTGTTTTGGATAATGTATATGAATAAGGAGGAATCAGCAACAAGCCCAGATCCTTCAAAGCAACAAGAACAGGTTGAAACACAACGCAAAACGCCCGAAGCCAATACTGAAGGTGTTGCTGCTGAGTCAAAAAAGAGTCAAATCAAAGTTCAAGATTCTACTTTAAGCCCTGAATTAAAGGCTAGATATGGAGAATTTGCTTATAATTTTCAAAAAGGCTACACTCAAGATGATTATACGGTTTTAGAGAATGAAGTTGTAAAGCTAAAGATTTCTAATTTTGGTGGTCAGATCATAGAAGCTCTTATTAAAAATGAAAAAACCTATAATGGTGAACCGGTTTATCTGATTAAAGATGGCAATGCTAACTTTTCAATAAATTTTAAAACAGAAGATAATAGAGAAATTTCTACAGATGAGCTTTATTTTACACCGGTAAAAACAGATGATAATAGTCTGTCTATGCGAGCGAATACCGGTAAGAACAGCTTTCTTGAATTTTACTATTCATTAGAACCGGATGACTATATGTTGGATTTTAATATCCGGTCAAAAGGCTTAGAAAAGATTATTTCAGAAGATCAAGCCAAAATAAATTGGGAGTTAAAGGGCTATCGTCATGCTAAAAGCGTATCTTACGCAAATCGATATACAGAAATTGTTTATCAATATGAGGGAGATAGCAGTGACTATACAGGACAAGGCGAAGAAGATATAGAAGAAGATAAAGATATTGACTGGGCTGCATTCAAACAACACTTTTTCTCTTCTGTATTAATGGCTGATGAATCTTTTGATCAAGGTAAATTTATATCAAAAAACTTAGTCCAAGATGAGCAAGTAGATACCCTTTACACTAAGAAATTTAAAGCTGAATTAGCATTTCAACCGGATAGAAATGGTATTAACAAAGACTTAAATTGGTATTATGGTCCTACTGATTTCAAAATATTAGATGATTACAACCGCAATTTAGATGAAATTGTGCCCTTAGGTTGGGGGATTTTTGGTATGATAAATAAATATCTTTTTATTCCTTATTTCAATTTTATCAGCAGTTTTATCGGAAATTATGGAATTGCTATTATTTTATTGACCATTTCTGTCCGATTGTTGTTATCTCCCATCACTTACAAATCTTACCTTTCACAAGCTAAGATGAAAGTGCTTCGCCCACAAATTGATGAGATCAATAAAAAGTATGGCGATGATCAGATGAAAAAACAGCAGGAAACCATGAAACTGTATAATCAAACAGGTGTAAGCCCATTAAGTGGTTGTATTCCGGCTTTACTACAAATGCCTGTTTTTATTGCTCTATTCAGGTTTTTCCCAAGCACTTATGAGTTGCGCCAAAAAAACTTCTTGTGGGCTGATGATTTATCTTCTTATGATTCTATTGCACAATTGCCTTTTAATATACCATTTTATGGTGATCACGTAAGCCTATTCCCCATTTTAGCTTCTGTAGCTATATTTTTCTATATGATGATGACCACTGGTCAAAACGCACAACCTACTCAACCGGGCATGCCTAACATGAAAGTGATTATGTATATATCACCGGTAGTTATGTTGTTTTTCTTTAATAATTATGCAAGTGGCTTATCTTTATATTATTTTATTTCTAATTTAATTACTATAGGAATTATGCTGGTCATTAAAAATTATATCATTGATAATGACAAAATACTAGCTAAGATAGAAGAGAAAAAGAAAAAACCTAAAAAGAAAGGAAAATTTGCCAGTAAGATGCAAAAGATGATGGAGCAAGCAGAAGAGCAGAAAAAATTACGGGATAAGAAAAAATAGTTAAGGCTGAAGGTAAGACAACAATGGTATATTGCGCAATATCCAAAAGCCGATAATGATAATCAAAACAACCCACGGCGTGCGCTGATGATACAATAGATTATTTGGTGCGTCTTTGCTGTTAGGATATTTCACCCATAGCATAGCTTTGTAAACACCGGTTAATATTCCTAAAATAAGTAACGGATTATGACTGAAGGCCCGAAGAAATTTCGCGTGTAAAAGATCATAAATGGCCCGCTGACTACCACAACCCGGACAATATAGACCGGTCAGGCTGTGAAATGGACACGATGGAAAAAAAGATGAAAATTCCGGATTGAAAGTTGAGTAAACAGCAATCAATCCGAAACCTAAAACCAAATACAACAAAAGCTGTATTTGTTTGTTACGTGTTAAACCTTGCTTCATATAATCGCCTTAAATTATTCCTGAGGTAAATTTTGGAGTTCCTCAAAGTTTCCGTTTTGTAAAGCTGTTATACCAGTTATACCAAAAATTATAAGTGTTAAAACAACACTCACAATACCAGCTGCAATTGCTGCGATCCACCAGTTTTTGGCGTTTTTAGATGCTCTTCCATAAGTTTTTTTAACAAAATTAATAAAATAAATGAGTCGTGTCCGACTAAAATAGGAGATATGAGATGTGGGATATGAGATATGGGATATGAGATGAAATTTAAACAACTCTATATCAGCTAAATGAATCTTATAAAACCCATTTATTAGTCTTCTAACATAACACCTACTTTAGCAAGGTGTTATAAAATTAAGCATCACAAATCGCTTATTTTAAGTACAATGTATGGATTTTATAGATTTTAATCGGATACTAATAAATAAGAATCAATAAATCTAACCGGCACCAGCGTGTTTTTTAAATTTTCGTCTAGCGAAATAGCCTAACGTGCCTAAAACAACTAAACTTCCTATTATAAATTGGTAACTGATAATCTGGTCACCACTCGCATAAGAATGTAAACCGGTCAAGTAAAAATTAACGCCGAAATAGGTCATTAATATCGATCCAAAAGCGATAACTGCGCCCCAATTAAAAGCAAAGTTACCACGCAAACCCGGCACAAATCGCATGTGAATAACAAAAGCATAAACAATGATGCTAATTAGCGCCCAGGTTTCTTTAGGATCCCAACCCCAATACCTGCCCCAGCTTTCATTAGCCCACTGACCGCCTAAAAAGTTACCTATGGTCAACATAATGAGACCAACGGTTAGTGCTAATTCATTAATGATGCTCAGTTCGCGTATATTAAGTTTTAGTTTTTCCTTATTGTTCTCATTCATAAACAGCATTAATCCTAAAGCTACAAGACCAATGATGGCTCCTAGGGTAAAAGGTCCATAGCTGGCAACGATAACAGCAACATGGATCATCAACCAATAAGAATCAAGTACCGGCTGAAGATTTCCCACTGCCGGATCAAGCCAATTCCAATGCGCTACCATTAATATGATTGATGTTACAAATGCAGTTGATGCCATGGTCAGTTGACTTTTTCTACCAAAAGCTAAGCCAAAAAACATGGTAGCCCAGGCTACATAAACCATGCTTTCATAAGCATTGCTCCAAGGTGCATGACCGGAAATATACCAGCGAGCACCTAAGCCGGCTGTATGTGCAATAAATAAAACAATCAAACCGATTACTGTAAAGGTGATCAATGCATTAACGATCTTATTTTCTTTAAAAATTTTGAAGATGACTGCAAATATCATCAGCAAGCTTAAATACAAATAAAGCTGGAATAAGAGATTAAATATATCAATTTTATTATACAGTATTTCCAAATCTATTTTTGTTTGAGATGGCATCACCTCGCTGCCGTATTTTTGCTGAAAGCTTTTCATGCTTTTCAGTAGATCATTTGGTTGCTTGTAATCACCTGTCTCTTTAGATTTATTGAGCGTTTGAACATAAAGTGGCAAGACATTGCTAACATAAATAGAATCCTTATCCTTAAAGTATTCTTTTTTGGGTTCATTTTTAAACTCATAAAAGGATACCCATTTATTGTTATGATGTTTTGGAACAGGAAATATAGATAATGTTCTGCCCTGAAGTGTATTGAATAGCAGGTTAACCTTTTCATCTGCATCTATAAAATCTTTTTGAAACTTATTTTTTGGCTTAGCTTGGTAAGCATCTTGTAAATAAGGTGATAATTTATACTTTCCTTCATCTTTTGTAAAGAAATCAGTTAAGGATACATACTTTTTTTCTTTATTGACGCCTAATATCTTATGAATACTATCATTCTTTTTTGCGATTTCAATAATCGGTGCGGCGTACCATACCTGTGGCACTTGCAACATGGAAAGCATTAATTGATCGGCATTATATCCTAAATACTCATCTTTGTTGCTGATTTTTCTCATCAATTCTGATGAATAAGTGTTGATCGGCTTCATTCTACCTTCGTAGTCCTGAATGATTAGTTTACCGAACTTCTCTGCATGCTCTTTTTTAACCGCATTCGCTTGAATCACAGAATCTACCCGATTAGTCACCATTTGTTGCTCATGAGCCTGATCTTCTGCGTCTTTGGCCGTTAACGTATCTTTTGACTCTTGTGCGTTGCCTAAACCAAAAGAAAGAAATAACAATAAGGTAGCTAACTTAGCTTTCTTTTTCTTCACTTTTTCAAGTCTTTTTCGTAATTCACCAAATCGCGAACCCTTATCAAACATAATCATCATCAAGCCGGCATAGAGTAGAAAATAACCTATGTAAGTGATCCAGGTTCCCCATTTATCGTGGTTGACCGATAGTACCGTTCCTTTTTCATCCGGCTGGAATGAAGATTGGAAAAAACGGTAACCACCGTGATCAAGAACATGATTCATGTAAATATCATAATTATAAGAATTGCTACCATCCACGACTTTTACTTTACTTCTAAAAGCTTGATAGCTGGGTTGTTCTCTGTCTTCTGTGCCGGGTTGTTTCGTAGCTATAAAGTCATTTAATTTAATAGAAAAGGGCAATTCAATTTTTTTACTGCCATAACGCAAGTTGATATCATAACCACCTACTTTGACTTCTTTCATATCTTTCAGATATCCTTTTCCACCTAACATGCTTACTTGCTTGGTTTCTCCATTAGCTGTAACATTAACCTTTACGCCATTCGGTAAATTTTCTGTGTTTTTATCGCTTTTTACTACCGTAAACTTTCCTTTCATCGGCTTTTCAGGAAGCACAAAACGGCTTTCACCTACCGTGTAAAGCGATCTGAACTTAAGATCCTGAATGCTGTCTTTATGTAATTTTCCTTTTTGCTGTGTAGCCATTACCATATAATTCCCTTCAAAAGGTGATTTAATGGTAAAACCGGTATCAGCGGTACCTAAAATATTGATGGCTCCTTCTGTATATTTGTTATATGCAAAAAGTACATTGTGGATGTTAGATACTTTTCCTTGTTCCAGGAAATGATTCTCTCTTCCACTCTGACCGGCTTCTACTAATTTTAAGAATTTTGTGCCATTTTCAGCCGGACGAATGCCCTTTTCTGCCCCTTTGATAAATTCTACTACTTCAAATGAAACATTATTGCCGTTAAAATCGGTTAAAATAGTTTTGTTGTTATCAATTCCGGGAGCTAATACTAAGGGAAAGTGCTGTGTTTTTCTTTTCATCTCGCCATCGATCTCACCATCTATATAAGTAGTTAAATAAGTTTTTTGAGACATCATTTCATTGGTCACTTCGCCTTCTCGAATAGGCATGGTCGCTTCATAACCAATATATCGTGTGATCCAGGCACCCAACAAAATCAGTATGAAAGATAAATGAAAAGTTAGCGTGGTTATCTTTTCTTTTCTTAATAATTTAAATCTAAAAATATTACCAATAAAATTAATCACAAAAAATCCCATAATGGCCTCAAACCACCAGGTGTTGTAAATCCACTCTCTAGCGGTAGTGGTTGTGTAAGAATTTTCTACAAAAGTTCCCACAGCCATGGCTAATGCAAATATTATAAATAAGAAGGCCATCAATTTGGTGGAAAAAAGTATATCCGCTAATTTCTTCTGAAGCATAGTAAATGTATGTATTGCAAAGATACATACATAGCCCCGACTTCGCATAAAAATAAAATATAAAGCGTCTGATTAGCTAAAACTTTAAGTACTATTTTAGAAATGTATATAAATTATAATTGTCCGGGTAAATATCTATAAAATATAGGTTTTTACTTATGATGAGCAATTTGAGCTGTTTAATTTTATAATACTCTCCTATAGTATGTGAATGATAGAAGGCTAATACATTGTTTTGATAAGACCTATTAAAATAATAAGAATTATTTGACCGAAATCCATGGCATAGTCGCTTCGAAATAGCTAAGGTTCTCGATGTTTGTCAGCTCGAGTGATCCCGTTGTTTTAGAAGAAAACAACGGGATTGTATCGAGAGCATTTGGAACAGTCCATGGTTCTCGATATGTGTCACATCGAGTGTTTTTGG
>Ga0102927_1000290_pt1 | contig 11647 bp, 12 predicted proteins | sample SalPon1_A_H2O_MG_FD_78208 | JGI IMG/M metagenome (GOLD analysis project Ga0102927, IMG submission 78208) | Salt pond water microbial communities from South San Francisco under conditions of wetland restoration - Salt Pond MetaG R1_A_H2O_MG | ecosystem: Environmental > Aquatic > Non-marine Saline... | reverse complement strand
TGTAAAAGAAGAACAAGTAAAGATTTATTTACCAGTTCAAAAATTCACTGAGGTTAAAAAAGTTGTTTCTGTACAAATTACAAATGTTCCGGATTCAATACAAGTAAACTACTTCCCTAAAAATGTAAGTTTGAATTATTTAGTGCCCATTTCAAAATATAATGATATTTCAACTGAGCAATTTAAAGTAGAATGTGATTTTAAAGATAAATATTCAAAACAAGGAATAATAATACCTAAAGTCACAAAAAAGCCTGACTACATCAAAAACATAAATATTTCACCTTCAAAAATTGATTTCTTTATAAAAAAATGAAAACTATTGGTGTAACTGGAGGTATAGGAAGTGGGAAATCTAGCGTTGTAAAAATGTTTAGCGAATTGGGTATACCGGTATATATTGCTGATGTAAGAGCTAAAAAGCTTATGAATGCATCTAATGAATTAAAAGAAAATATTATTAAACGCTTGGGAAATCAATCTTATATTAATGGTCAGCTAAATAGGAAATTTGTAGCTAAGTTGATATTCAATGATACTGAAAAGCTAAAACAATTAAACGCTATTGTTCACCCAGCTGTTCATGATGATTTTAAAAAATGGAAAAAACAATTAGAAGATAAAAACTACAATTATTGTATATATGAAGCTGCAATTCTTTATGAATCTAATCGGCAACATATTTGCGATTACACTATATTAGTGACCGCTCCAAAAGAAATCAGAATTAATAGAGTTATCAATAGGGATAAGATTAATAAAAATGAAGTGTTAGAAAGGATGAAGCATCAATGGAGCGATGAAAGAAAACAAAAATTAGCAGATTATATCATCCACAATATAGATTATAAGAGCACCAGGGAAAGCGTAAATAAAATTCATAATTTACTTCAAAATAGCTAATTTACATCTTCATATCTACAAAGTTAACATTAGGTTAAACAGAAAAGGCTTCAAATGTTAAAATGATAATTTTGTATTATGTCTTTAAGATTTTTTAAATTAGTCATAACAGGAATGTCAGTTTCTGTAATCGGTATTGTATTAGTACAAGTGTTTTTAATTAAAGATGCCGTAGAAAGTAGCTCTCATCAATTTTCTATGAGTGCTAAGCAAGTACTCATCAATGTTGCTGATAAAATTGAAAATAATGAAATCAATAATTATTACACTCAATATTTAGAAAAAACAGACTCGATTTCTGCCGATAACTTAGAGTTGAGTAGCTTATTTAGTGTTGAAAATAACAATCATAGCAATAAAACATACATTTATTCTAATTCTATATTACAAGAGAATTATAAAATAGCATCACCTTTTTTATCTAAAGATCAAGATAGTATTGAATTTAAAAAATTAGTTAACAGGGAAATTACCCAAGTGGTCAATAAAAATGAAGTAGATGGAAAAAAAATTTCCAATACAAAAATATTTAAAAAAATCAATTCCTTAGATCCTATTCAAAGGAAATTATTTTTAGACGTTTTAAAAAAGAAATTATCTAAACTCCCTGTCTATAAAAGGGTGAATCAAAATAAACTAAAAAAACTAATCAAAAAAGAAATTGAAAAAAGAGAATTAAATTCAGATTATGACTTTGGAATATTTCAAAATGGGCTAGCTACTAAAGTAAGAAGTGCCAGTTTTAATTTAAATTCCAAATCCACCTACGGTGTTCCAATCTTTTCCAACACAAATCCAACTGACAAATTTCAACTTTTCGTTAATTATAAAGACAAAAACGAACAAATTATCAAGTCCGTCTTCTGGATGGCTACGCTTTGCGCTTTGTTCTCTGTCATCATCATTTTGACATTTTACTTTACAGTAAAGCAGTTATTTAATCAACGTCAAATTTCTCAGATAAAAACTGACTTTATCAATAATATGACACATGAGTTTAAAACGCCAATCGCTACCATTAATTTAGCATTAGACTCTCTCAAAAACAAAAAAGTATTTGAAAACCCTGACAAAAACAAGCACTATCTAAAAATGATTAGAGATGAAAATAAGCGTATGCATGCTCAGGTAGAAAACGTTCTCAGAATTTCTAAATTAGAAAGAAATGAATTAAATATTGAGAAAGATAGGTTTAAACTACATGATATTATAGATGATGCTGTAAATGCAGTAGAATTAATCGTAGAAAGTAGACAAGGTTATATCAATAAGCATTACGCGGCAAATAAATCATCAATTTTAGCTAATCACTCTCATTTAACTAATGTTGTTATCAATATTTTAGATAATGCTATTAAATATTCAAAAGATCAACCCAAAATTGATATTTTCACAGAAAATGTTAAAAACTTTATTATTTTACGTGTAAGTGATCAGGGAATAGGAATGACTAAATCAACGTTAAAAAAAGTTTTTGATAAATTTTATAGAGAACATACGGGCGACGTGCATAATGTAAAAGGACATGGATTAGGATTAGCATATGTCAAACGTATTGTAGATGATCATAACGGTGAAATAGACGTAGAAAGCGAAAAAGAAAAAGGAAGTTCTTTTATCATTAAATTACCATTAATCACATAAAACTATGGACACAGAAAACAAAAAAATCTTATTAGTAGAAGACGATCCAAACTTTGGCATTGTCCTTAAAGATTACTTAGAAATGAATGAATTTGAAGTAGTTCATGCTAAAAACGGCATGGAAGGCTTTGAAAAGTTTAAGAAAGGAAATTTTGACCTTTGTATTCTTGACGTAATGATGCCATATAAAGATGGTTTCACTTTAGCCAAAGAAATCAGAGAAAAAAATGAAGATGTACCTATCATTTTCTTAACAGCAAAATCAATGAAAGAAGATGTGCTAAAAGGATATAAGGTAGGGGCTGACGATTACCTCAACAAACCATTTGATAGTGAAGTCTTGTTGATGAAAGTTAAAGCCATCATGCAGCGTAAGGCTAGCGATAGCATTGCTGACAGTAAGCAATTTGAATTTCAAATTGGTAACTTTCATTTAAATTCAAAGCTTCGTTTTTTGACTTTCAAAAATGAAGAGCCTTTAAAGTTATCGCCTAAAGAAAATGAACTGCTTAGATTGTTAGCTTTACATGAAAATGACCTTATGCCTCGTGAATTAGCCTTGACTAAGATATGGAGGGACGATAATTATTTCACCTCTCGAAGCATGGATGTTTACATCGCTAAATTGAGAAAATATCTTAAAAAAGACCCTTCAGTGGAAATATTAAACATTCACGGAGAAGGTTTTAGGTTAGTCGTTAAGCAAGAAGAAGCTAAAGCTTAATACTTTTTTTTATTATTAAACTGATAAGATTTCTTCAAATTTTGTTTAAAGAAATCTTATCAGTTATGTATTGCTTTATTCCAGCTATGTCATCAGGAGAAAACCAAATGATGTCATCATTTTTATTTCTTAACCAAGTTAATTGCCTTTTTGCATATCGACGGGTGTTTTTTTTAATTTCAGTTTTAGCTTGATCAAGGCTGATTTTACCATCAAAAAAATCAAAAACCTCTTTATAACCTACTGTTTGTAAAGCATTTAAATCTTTATACTTGTAAAGTGACTTAGCCTCATTTAGCAAACCATCAGCAAACATTTTATCTACCCGCTGTTCTATCCTGTCGTAAATCACTTGTCTATCTTTAAATAAACCTATCTTTATAACTTTAAAATTCCTATTGGTTTTTTTATTAGCTCTTATAAAAGAAGAAAAAGCTTGATCTGTTCCTACACAAATTTCCAATGCTCTAATTATTCGATGTGGATTTTGCAGATCTACAACTTTAAAATAGTCCGGATCTCGTTTTTTTAGTAGATTTTGAAGGGGCTGTAATCCTTGTTTTTGATAAGTCTCATTCAACATTTGCCTGATTTTTTTATCAACTTTAGGAAAATAATCTAAACCTTCTAAAACTGCTTTTTGATATAAACCGCTCCCCCCCGTTAATAGCAAGCTGTCTTTACTTTTAAATATTTCATTGATTTTAGATAAAGCATCTTTTTCATAATCTCCTACACTGTAATCATCAAATATGGACATATGCTGTATAAAATGATGCTTAACCTGATTTAAGTCTTCATCATCAGGAACTGCAGTTCCTATGCGCATTTCTTTATAAAACTGTCTGGAATCGCAAGATATAATATCTGTATGAAAATTCTTAGCCAACGTGATACTTACACTGGTTTTACCTATAGCTGTAGGTCCTAGAATGCAAATAAGATGTTTAATCATTTTTACGATTTAGCGAATATCCACACTGATGACAAACTTTAGCATGATCTGTATGATCTGACTCTCCGCAGTTAAAGCAAGTTTGCGTATTCTTTATAATAGGTTGACTTTTTGAATATTCAGCACCTACAATTCCGGTTGGGACAGCAATGATACCATAACCTAATATCATTAATAAACTCGCTATAAATTGACCTAATGGGGTTTCAGGATGTATATCTCCAAATCCTACCGTCGTCAAAGTAACTATCGTCCAGTAAATACTTGTTGGTATAGAGCTAAAACCATTTTCCTCACCTTCTACTAAATACATGATTGTTCCTACTATAAAAGAAATGATAAGAACACTAAACAGAAAAACAAATATCTTAGGTATACTTGACCTAAGGGCTACGGTTAGGCGTTTACCGGCACCAATGTATTTCGTGAGTTTTAAAACCCTGAAAACTCGAATTAACCTAAAAGACCTTATCGTCATTAAAGGTGAATTACCAAGCATCAATAAAGTTAAATATAACGGAAGTGTTGATAACAAATCTATTATACCATAAAAACTAAAAATATACTTAATAGGTTTTTTTGTGCTAATTATTCTTAACAAATAATCAATTGTAAATATTATAGTTACAATCCATTCAGATATATAAAAAAAATCATTATAGGCTTGATGAATCCAGTTTACACTATCCAGAGAAACTAATATTAAACTAAAAAAAACAACGGTGATTAATACTATATCAAACAACTTGCCGGCTCTGGTATCAGCTTCATAAATAACTTCATGTAATTTTTCACGCCATTTCATAATTTAATAAATTTTAGCTTTGTTTGATGTTTCCTGATATAATTTTTCACTAATTCTCCAGCTACAAAATCAGGTACTAACCTTATAAGTATGCGCTCTAAAATAGATTTATTTATGATTTGATAATTTAAATCAAAATAGGCAAAACCATATACCTCAGCATCTTTTATATAAACCAGGCTTTTTTCATGATTAAACCTACCTCGGTCTATGAGTAAAAAATCTTGATTATCAAAGCTCAATCTACTAATCAACAGACCAACTCTTGTATTATAGTTTTCAGCCGATTCTTTTCCTACACAAGCACCATAACATTTTTTAATGCCATAATGAAAACAAGATCCCGTTTTATTTCTTTCTAAGTTTGATAATTTAGGGCATAAATTATATTCCTCTACCCATTGCGAAATGATTTTTTTAGCCTGCTGATAATTTTTAAACGCCATCAAGGGTTTATCGTTTCCGGATAATTTTTTAATTCTTAATTGATGATATTCTGATGCTTCATTTATAAATAAACCATGAGTAAAAACCTTATTTTTCAATGCTTGATTAAACGGAGGTTGAATTTCTTTAATAGATTGATTTTCTTTCAACAAAGCGATCAATTCATTGCCGGTTCTTTCATAACTTAGCTTTTCTACTGCACGCTGCATTTCTATTGCCTTTGGCTGATCACTGGCAAAATGCTGATTGATTCTTTTTTTTATATTTCTGCTTTTGCCTACATAAAGCACTTTTCCATCTTCATCCTGAAAATAATAAACGCCAACAGTAGCCGGTAAACCCTCCATTAACCTGATCAATTTCTGATCGCGATGCTTTTTAGGCTTTCCCATTTTGGCTTGATGGATAATGTTCTTAGATGAATCTTTATTAAGCAAAAGCTCAAAGAGTTTAACCGTGGCTTGCGCATCTCCTTCCGCCCGATGTCTGCTATTCAGCGGAATACCTAACTGCTTCACCAGCTTGCCTAAGCTATAAGAATCCATTCCAGGAAGAAGTCTTTTTGAAAGCTGGACTGTACACAAAGTAGGCCTTTCAAATTCATAGCCTAATCGACGAAACTCCGTTTGTAGCATACGATAATCAAAAGCTGCATTATGCGCTACGATCGTCGTGTCTTCTGTAATCTCTACTATTCTTTTAGCTAATTGATAAAACTTAGGAGCAAACAATACTAATTCCGTATCTATTCCGGTTAATCGGGATACATAAGATTGTATGCGGCGTTCCGGATTCATCAGGCTCACAAATTTATCAACTACCTTTTCCCCATCGTGCTTGAGTATGGCGATTTCTGTGATTCCTTCTTCGTTATACTTCCCGCCGGTGGTTTCTATGTCAATTATTGTATAAATAATTTAAATTTTAAATGTCAAATGCTACACCTGAGACTTCATTTATATCTAATAATTTTTTATCAGCAGAAACAAAAGAACAATTTAGATAACTTGCTGAAGCAACAATAATAGCGTCTGGAAGTTTAAGATTATGTTTTTTTCTTAATTGGATAGCTTTATTTTTTATAGAATCTTCTAAATCAATAATAGTGAATAAGGACAAAAGATTATTTATATTGTTTTTTTCTTCTTTGCTTAAATCTTTAAAACTTAATAATTCCATTTCTGTGATCACAGAAATAAAAATATTGTTATTTGCTATTAATTCATATGCAGTCTTGTCACCATGAAGGTGAAAAATAACAATATTGGTATCTAAGAGTAAATTAGTTCCATTCATCCCTTAGTTCTTTCTGTATTTCAATGGGTGATTTGGATGGATGAAATTTTACTTTACCGAAAGTTTTATTAAGAATACCTTTCTTTTTTTCACTTTCTTTTTCATTTATATTCTCTGATAATTTATTCAAGAGCAATTGAATTTTATCTGCTTCCTCACCTGATTTAATTGTAATTACCATAGCTACTTTTCTTCAAATTTATTAAATATTACTCACTATCTCAATCCCTTTTCCCAAAAATCGAACTTCCTATTCTGACCATATTGGTATGATGTTTCATAGCTAATTGGTAATCACCGCTCATTCCCATGGATAAAGTATCAAAACCAAATTCATCTTTCAATTCAAAATAAACTTGCTCTAATTGATCAAACTCCTTATGAATCTGATCTTCATCATCTGTAAAAGTAGCCATTCCCATCAATCCGCTTAATTGAATATTATTCAAATTTTTGATCTCCGGTTTTCTTAGCAAAGCCTTAAGATCTGATTCAGAAAGACCGAATTTAGAATCTTCTTCCGCAATTTTTAATTGTAAAAGACATTTGATACTTCTGTCATGTTGCTTTGCTCGTTTATTGATTTCTTTAAGCGTTTTGTATTTATCTACCGCATGAACCATGTAAACATAAGGTGCCATATATTTCACCTTATTGCTTTGCACATGACCTACCATATGCCATCTGATATCTTTAGGCAATGATTCAGCTTTATCAGTCATTTCCTGAATTTTGTTTTCACCAAAATCGCGTTGTCCGGCTTCATAAGCTTCCATGAGTAGTTCATTAGGCTTTGTTTTAGAAACCGCTACAAGTGTAACATTTTCTCCTAATTCTTTTTTGAAGTCTTCAATTGAATCTGCAATCGTCATCGTTTCTTTCTCCATTTTTTTATTATTTAAAATTCATAAACAGTAATTCCACTTCTTAACTTAGGATCTATAAAAGTAGATTTAGGCGGCATACAAAGCGATTGATCAGCTACATGCTTAATCGTATCTATTGGTGTGGGAATCATACCAAAACCCACAGCAAAATGTCCCTGATCAATACTACTCTTTACATAAGCCATATCTTTTTGACCCTGAATATATTTGATCCTGTCATCATTTTTTAAATCATCAATACCTAATATGGGTTTTAAGATAAACTTATACAGAATATGGGGATCTACCTCATCTAAAGCATTTTCATAATTCACTAAGTTTTTTCTTAGATAAAGCGAATAAAACTCCCCATCTAAATACATGCTAAAATGATGTGCATGATGTGGTTTATAGTAATCTTCTCCCCTATTTTCAATCCTAAAATATTCATCTAATTGAATCAAAAAAGCTTCTTTGCTTAATCCGTTTAAATCTTTCACAAGTCTATTAAACTCCTGAATTTTCAATTGATCTTCCGGAATAAAATAGCTCATAATATAATTAAAATCTTCTTTACCCGTGTATTGTTTTGACTTTTCTTTTAATTTAGTTGCTAAGTTCACCGATGAAGCAATTCTATGATGACCATCAGCGATGTATAAATCTTGCATATTTCCAAATCGATCTTGAATTAGCTTCAGATCATTTACATCATCAATAACCCATAAATAATGAGCTTCCCGCAAAGTGGTGGCAAACTCATATTCCGGTCGCTCTTTCATCTTGCGGTTGATCAATTCTTGCAGCTTATCATCATTCTTATGACTGATCAAAACGGGCTCCGCATTAAACCTTACCGTATTCAAATAATCTGTAAATAGCTCTACACGGGGCTGCAAAGTATCTTCGTGTTTTTTAATTTTATCTGCTAAATAATCATCTGCATGACAGGTACCTAAAACACCCGTAAATCTTTCTTTATTTCGGTAAACGATTTGATGAATATAAAATGCAGCTTTTTGATCTCTTTTCAGTATTCCATCCTCTTTAAATTCCTCAAACCTGTTTTTAACCGGTTTAAAACGTTCTTTACCTACTAATTTTTTATGATACTTGAATCCGGGATTTAAAATATGTAGAAAGGAAAACGGGTTGTATTTTAATCGGGATTCTACTTCATCCTGATCATAAGATTCATAATTTCTAGAACTTACTAAACTGATGGTTTCTCGAATAGGTCTTGTGGCTTGAAATGGATAGACTTTTGGCATAAATCATTACTTAAATTGGGCAGATACATGCGTAGCTTTCCTTTCTATGCTGTAATCATAAAACCCTTCACCGGATTTAACGCCTAATTTTCCCGCTCTCACCATGTTAACCAGTAACGGACAAGGCGCGTATTTGGGTTGTTTAAAACCATCATACATCACATCCAGGATAGATAAACAAACATCTAAACCGATGAAATCCGCTAATTGTAAAGGTCCCATTGGATGTGCCATTCCTAATTTCATCACTGTATCGATTTCTTCTACGCCGGCCACTCCGGTATATAAACTTTCTATGGCTTCATTGATCATTGGCATCAAAATTCGATTGGCAATAAACCCGGGATAATCATTGACCTCAGTTGGCACTTTTTTGAGTGACTTGGCAACTTCAATAACTTGGTTAGTGGTATCATCGCTGGTGGAATAACCGCGGATGATCTCTACTAATTTCATAATGGGCACCGGATTCATAAAATGCATTCCTATAATTTGACCCGGCCTGTTCGTAACGGATGCGATTTTAGTGATAGGAATAGAACTCGTGTTTGTGGCTAATATAGTATCGGCTGAACAAGCTTTATCCATCTGCTCAAAGATGTCTAACTTAACCTTTTCATTTTCAGAGGCAGCCTCTACCACTAGTTCAGCTTTTTTTACACCATCAGTCAAATCAGTATATTTACTGATATTGGCTAAAGTGGCGTTTTTATCATCTTCAGATATCTTTTCTTTACTGACCATTCGGGATAAGTTCTTATCAATGGTCTTCATCCCTTTTTCAAGCTGCTCTTCTGATACATCTACCAGATTAACCTGATAGCCAAATTGCGCGAAGGTATGAGCTATACCATTTCCCATGGTACCCGCTCCTATTACACTTATATTTTTCATTTTTTTATATTTTGTGGTTATTATCAAATTGATTTATAATACCTTTAGCTACTTCAAGCGCTTTTGTGGCATCTTCAAAAGTTACTTCCGGCATTACATCTTCGTTAATGCATTTAGCAAAACTATTAAGTTCATCTAAGATGGCATTATTGGATTCTATTTTAGGATTATCAAAATAAATTTGCTTGCGCTTTCCTTCAGCATTCTGTAAGATCATATCAAAATCTCCCGGATTTTCCGGTACATCTTTCATCTTCACAATTTCACTTTTTTTCATCAGAAAATCTACTGAAATATAAGCATCTTGCTGAAAAAATCGGGATTTACGCATATTCTTAAGCGATATCCTGCTGGCCGTAAGATTAGCAACACAACCATTTTCAAAAACAAGTCTAGCATTAGCAATATCTGGTGTTTCACTGATAACAGCCACTCCGCTGGCATGTATTTCACTTACTGGTGCACCTACGCTTTTTAAAATAATATCTATATCATGTATCATCAAGTCTAAAACAACAGGAACATCTGTCCCGCGAGGATTAAATTCTGCCAGGCGATGGGTCTCTATAAATTTAGGCTGATCAATCTCATTTTTAACGGCCTGAAAAGCAGGATTAAAACGTTCTACATGACCTACTTGTCCCTTTACATTATGTTTTTTTATGAGTTCGCTTAGGGTTTTAGCCTCATTTAAATTTTCTGTGATTGGTTTTTCTATAAAAACATGTTTGCCCAGTTCAATGGCTTTTTTAGTCATTTCATAGTGCGTAAGTGTTGGTGTAACTACGTCAATGACATCAACTTCACTTAATAATTTATCATAAGTATCAAAACATCGACAATTAAAAGTAGTCTCTAATTCTTTAGGTTCCGTGTAGTGCGGATCATAAAAACCTATTAATTCATAGTTTTCTGATTGATATAACAATTTCAAATGTATCTTTCCTAAATGACCAACGCCAAGTAAACCTACCTTTAACATATTATTTTTTTTACAAAAATAGTATTTCTTTTGTCCTTGACCGATAAGGTTTTCTTAAGTTACTCTTTCCAGCCGATCAGCTATCATCACTTTTAAAGTGTTATAATTTTTTACTTCTTCCAACAATTCATTTATATCTGTTGATTCTTCTGTTGTAATATTCTGTGTAGCTTTTTTAATATAATCATTGATTAAGTATTTGCGGATACTTAATATGGTGTGTGTTACTTCCAGCGGATCAAGCTGTCTTTTAGGGGTAACAAATATGTTATGTTTTTCCCAATTGTCTAAGCGGTATTTATCATCGTCCATTAATATGTCGCTCAACACTTTACTGGAGTCGTCACTAAGTTCTTGAAGTATCTTATCTGATTCTACTGGCACTTTCTGACTTAAAGGCTGTTGAATTTGTTGATAGATTTCCTTAAAAGTTGATGTGGTGAAATCAATTTCATCTTCCTGTAGATCTTTATAAATTTTTTCAAATACAGTAGCGTTTACATTTACTTTTCTTTCCTTAAAGTCATCTGTTTCCTCTACATATTCATGCTCAATTTCGTCAAATTCAGCTTCTTGATGACCATGGTGAATCAAAAGTCTAATCAGGTTACGCTCTAATACAAATTTTTGATCAATCTCCGGTAGTTGTTTTTTTTCTTCAGTAACTACATGAAGCTTTTCTTTTTTTGGAGATTTCGTTCGTTTTTGATCTTGTTTACGGCCTCTGGCGATGGCTTGGGAAAGAGCAGAAAAGAGCTTTTCTTCAGAGACTTCAAGTATTGCAGAGCATCTTTTAATATAAAAGTCTTGCTGAATTTCATCTGGTATTTTGGCAATGCTGTTGATCACATCATGAACTA
>Ga0102927_1000288_pt1 | contig 11679 bp, 11 predicted proteins | sample SalPon1_A_H2O_MG_FD_78208 | JGI IMG/M metagenome (GOLD analysis project Ga0102927, IMG submission 78208) | Salt pond water microbial communities from South San Francisco under conditions of wetland restoration - Salt Pond MetaG R1_A_H2O_MG | ecosystem: Environmental > Aquatic > Non-marine Saline... | reverse complement strand
GATCGCCGACGGCGAAGCGCCCCGGGCCGTTGCGGATGAGCGTCCCCGTAAGCCACGCCGGCAGCTCCCCCTCGACGGCCAGCTCGACGTCCGTGTGTTCGGCCGCCACCGAGTGGAACCCCAGATGCATGGTCGGTCTCCGGTGCGGCCGGTCCTAACGCTGGTGGCGGCTCACCCGGTCTCAGCGCCAGCGGCCCCCAGCAGTGCATCCACCCGCTCGCGGTCCGCAGCGGTCAGCTCGACGAGTGGCGGCCGGACGGGCCCGCCATGCTGGCCGATCTGCGCGAGCCCGTGCTTCACGAGCGGCACGTTGTTGCCATTGGGGAAGCTGCTGCCTGGGCCCGCCTCAGCGCGCAGCTCCTCGAGGGGCCGCAGCTCGTCGCGGATCCGGCGCATCCGCGCCAGGTCATTCGCCTCGACGGCCTCCATGAGTGCGAGCACTCGCCCCGGCAGGAAGTTGCCGATACCGGTCGTGAAGCCCGTCGCACCCTCAGCGACGAACGCCGGCACGAAGCGCTCGGCGAGCCCGACCGACCACGTCACCGGTGCGTCCGTCAGCGCCCTCGTTCGGGCGAACGCATCGATGTCGTTCTCGGCGAACTTCACCGCTACCACGTTCTCATGCGCTGCGAGTCGGGCGATGTTCTGGTCACTCAGGCGGGGCCCACGCTTGTACAGCACGACCCCTAGGTCTGTCGCCGCGCAGATCTCTGCGTAGTACTCGTAGATCCCCTGTTCATGGATGTACGTGTGCCCCGGGTACATCACCATCAGCGCATCCACGCCGGCAGCCTCGTACGCTGTCGCCAGCTGCCGGACCGTCGCCGCCGATCCCCCTGCCCCAGCGATGACCGTCAGGTCATCGCCGACCGCATCCACAGCCGTCTCCACGATCGCCACCCGCTCCGCGTGCGTCAGGGCGTAGTACTCACCGGTGTTGCCGTTGGGGATGATCACCCGCGCCCCTGCATCACGGAGGAACTGCAGGTTCGCCGCGAGCGCCTCGTGGTCCACCGCCGAGCCATCGCCGGTGAACGGCGTCGGGGTGGTGAAGGCCACATCGCTGATCGCCTGCCGCAGAGCGTCGTACATCATCTGCCCCACCCTCGCGGAGTCACCCAATAGGGCTTGCGCCTGCGCGGTTCATGCACGGAGGTCTGCGGGAAGGCGGTCGTGGGCGATCCCCGCGGCGACGCAGTGCAGGTTGCCCACGACCAGCTCGCCGGCGATGCCGACCAGCTGCAGCGCCGTCTCCCGTGACATCCCCTCCGCGACGAGCCACCCCACGAGGGCCACGTATGCGACGCGGATCGCATCGGCGAACCCGCTGAAGTCCGTCGTCGCCGCGACAACGTAGCGATGCGTGGGCGTCTCGATCCGTGGCCATGTGAGGGACAGCCCTTCGATGATGTCGAGTCGCACCGTCGTCCGTGCCCGCATCTCCGCGGCCACCCCAGTCACCTCGGCATCTCCCTGTACCGCATGGACGTCACCGAGGTAGACCTGTCCTCCCGGCACGCGCACCGGGAGGTAGATGGTCGCGTCGGGCCCCAGACACGGGAGGTCCATGTTGCCGCCGTGCGGTCCCGCCCCGCCGTTGGGGACCGGCTCTGTCGGGGCGGTGCCCACCGTCCCGACCATGGGGGCGTACGGTATCGTCGTATCACCGAGATGGACGGTGCGGGTGCCATCATCGGTCTCAGAGATCGGCAGGACCGCCCCCTCGCGGTCCGGTGCCAGGCCCAGCAGATCATCCATGAGTTCACGGGACCCCATGGGACCGAGATACCACCACCAGGATGGCAGGTACGTCGAGGCACGGTCCTCGAGCGGCTCGATCGCCTCGATGTGGACGGCGACCGCATCACCAGGGGTGGCACCATCGACGGCGATCGGCCCGGATAACGGGTTCGACCGCGGCTCGAGGTCGCGGTCCCGGTGGCCACGGTCGAAGAGCTGTCCATGATAGGAGTCCTCCGACTCGATGCTCACCTGCTCACCCGGTGCGACCGTACACAGCGGGGTGGTGCGCGCATCGAGGGTGTAGTGGAAGCCCTCAGCCGCCTGTGTGGACAGATCGATGGTGTGCATACATGTGGCTGCATGGAGCCGGGCATGGCTCTGCCGTTGTCCGGTCGACGGCTTTATGCGAGCGTCCTCAGTCGACTGGCGCAATGGAGATCACAGACATCGAGTGTATCCCAGTCGCCATGGACGTGAAGCCCCGTTCGGAGCCGGACGGTCTGGCCCCGTACGTGACGAACCACGGTGCGGTCGAGACGATGGAGCGGATGCTGATCCGCCTGGACACACGCGACGGGGTCACGGGGTGGGGAGAGATGCGCACGACGCTCTCGGCCGCCTCGACTGCGACGGTGATCGAACATGATCTGGCCCCCGAGCTCATCGGGCGTGAGGTCTGGGAGATCGAGTCGTTCGCGAACGCCTTCTTCTATGAGTACATGGACACCCGCACCTTCGTTGGCGGGGTGGAGATGGCGATGTGGGACGCACTCGGCAAGTACCACGATGCACCCGTGCATCAGCTGCTCGGCGGCAAGACCACCGACGCCGTCGAGTTCGCCTACTGCGTGGGGATCCTCTCGCCTGAGGAGTCGCGACCACACGCACGGCGGGCGCTCGATGCGGGCTACTCGGTCCTCAAGACGAAGGCGGGACGGGACTGGCGGCAGGACGTCGCCAGAATCGTCGCGATGCACGATGAGGCCGATGGCGCGCTGGAGTTCCGTCTGGACCCCAACCAGGGGTGGAACTTCGAGGACGCGGTCCGCGTGGGAGCCATGCTCGAGGATGAGAACATCTACCTGCAGTACATGGAGCAGCCGATCCGCATCGACAGCTTCGGGACGATGAAGCGGCTCCGCAGTCGCCTCAAGACCCCGATCGCGGCGAACGAGGACATGTACTTCCCCCGCAACCTCCTGCAGATGGGGCGCGCGGACGCGATCGATGTGGGGGTCGTGGACATCATCCCCGCTGGTGGGATCTTGGGCATGAAGCGGCTGGCGGGCGTCGCGGGTGACCTGGGGATCTCGCTGTCGCATCACTGCGCGTTCGACCTGGGGATCAAGACCGCTGCGGTGGTCCATGCTGTCGCCAGCACGCCGGAGATCAACCTGCCACCGGACACCGTCTACTACGCGTGGGAGGACGATGTGATCTCCGACCCGTTCACGATCACCGAAGGGACGATCGCGGTTCCCGATGCGCCCGGCCTGGGGATCGAGGTGGATGAGGCGAAGGTCGAACAGTACCGTGTCGAGGCCTGATCAGTCCGGCCCGTCGTCGATCGTGTACACCGCTCGCTCGAGCGACTGATCGAGGCCTGCGGTCAACCCACCGTCGACGACCAGCTCGGTCCCGGTGACGAACGAGGAGCGCTCGGAGGCGAGGAACACCGCTGCCGCTGCGATCTCCTCTGGCCGGCCGAACCGACCGAGGGCGTACTGCTCAAGCCACTCATCGCGGGCTGGCCCGCCCCCTGTCTCCTCCATCTCCACGCGGCGCGACTCCGTCTCGATGGTCCCCGGGCAGATGGCGTTCGAGCGGATGCCGTGCATGCCGTACTGCGTAGCGATGTTGCGCGACAGGGAGAGGATCCCCGCCTTGGCTGCCGAGTAGGCCGTGAGGCCGATTCCTGTGATCCCGTTGACCGAAGACATGTGCACGAGCGTGCCACCACCCGCGGCGACCATCGGGGGGATCACCCCCTGTGCACACAGGAACGACCCCTTCAGATTGACGTCCACGTTCGCATCCCAGGTGGCCTCATCGATTCGGTGGATGTTGTCATCATCCGCGAACGACCCCCCGGCGTTGTTCATCAGCACGTCGATCGCCCCGTACGCATCGAGGGTCGTCTCCACCAGGGTATCCACCGCGGCCGCATCGCTCACATCACACTCGACGAAGCGTGCGGTCCCCCCTGCGGCCTCGATCGCCGCCACCGTCTCCGCCCCGCGATCGGCATCCACATCCGCGACGACGACGGAGGCCCCCTCGTCGGCGAAGGCCACCGCGATCGCGCGCCCGATGCCCATGGCCGCCCCCGTCACGATGGCCACCTCGTCTGCGAGCACACCGCTCATGCCCGGCCCCCCTGGATCACCGGCTCCATGAGTGTGAAGCCCAGCCCCGGCGCCGTCCGCGGTCGGAGCACGCCCTGGTCGTACGTCACCGCATCGGCGAGCACCGTCGTCTTATACAGGGCGGGACCGACGAGGTCACAGGGATACGTCACCGCGGGATGTGCCGCGGCGAGGGCGGTCGCCGCCAGCGTGCCCGGACCGAGCTCGACGGTGCTGCCCAGACGGGCATCGATCCCTCCGACCGCCGCGAGGTTCAGCACCTGCTGGGCCCGGGTGATGCCGCCCGAGCACACCTCCACGGTGAACACATCGACAGCCTCTGCCTGCAGGAGTGCGAGCCCGAACGGCGGGTCCAGCACGTGCTCGACGATCGGGGTGTCCACCGCCGCACGCACCCGTGCGATATCGTCGGGCAGCAGAGGGATGTCGTAGTAGTACCCCGGTGCCTCGACACTCGTGTCCGGATGGCCGATCGGGGTCTCGACCCCATCGATCCCGACGGCCTCGAGTGCGCTGATCTGCTCGATCGCCTCATCGACCGTCCAGAGGCCCTGCGCATCGAGCATCACGGTCGCGTCCGCACCGGCGATCTCGCGGACCGCCGCGACGCGGGCCTCGTCGATCGCGGGATCGCGCTCGCCCACCTTGATCTTGAACGCCTGGAACCCCGCCTCCACCTTCTCACGGACCTCTGCCCGCACCGCGTCGAGCTCGTCCGCACCGCCGCGGGTAAAGACGACCCACTGGATGGGCACATCGCGTGTGCGGCCACCGAGCAGCTGGTTGACGGAGACCCCGAGTGCGTTTCCCACGAGGTCATACAGCGCGGTGTCGACCGCCCCAAGCGTGAGCTGTCTGAACGAGTGGAACGCCATCTCCCCGAGGCCGATCGCATCGTGCATCTCATGAGTCAGTCGCTGCAGCTCACGGGGGTCCTCCCCGAGCAGGAACTCCTCGATCTCGGCCGTCAGCTCCGCCACATCGGGCATGCTGGCGGGGTCCTCGATGTCCGGGATCTCCCCCACACCGACCGCACCGGTGTCGGTCCGGAGCTGGAGCAGCCCACACACACTCGTCCCGAAGCCGAAGCGACGCGCCGCGTCCACGGTGGTGACCGCGACATCTGTGATGTACATATCTGTCCGTCTGCCGATGGGTGCATAAATGACCGTGTCACCCGGCTGTCACCATACTCCAGCTGACGCGAACAGCTAAACACCGACGGCGGGACCGGGGGGCATGGCCCTCAGGGTCCACTACAACGTCTACGGCTGCTTCCGGTCACCGACGGAGGACCTCGACCTGGCTGCGGCGGCGGTCGATGCGGGCTTCGCCGGGGTCTGGATCGGCGACCATTTTCACCCCTGGATCGACTCGCGGCCCTACACCCACCACGTGGTCCCCTGGCTGGGTGCACTGATGCAGCGCGTGCCTGATGTCCCCGTGGGCACCTCGGTGACCTGTCCGATCATGCGGTATGACCCGGTGCTGCTCGCGCAGGCGTACGCGACGCTGGACCAGCTGGCTCCGGGGCGGCTCAACATCGGCGTGGGCACGGGTGAGGCGCTGAACGAGATGTCCTTCCACGATGGGGAGTGGCCATCGTGGGGGACCCGCGCGGAGATGCTGATCGAGGCGATCGGGCTGATGCGACAGCTGTGGAGCTCAGATGCCTACCTTGACCACACGGGCGAGCACTACCAGTATGATGCGATCAAGTTGCACACGCGACCCGCGGCGCCGATCGATATCCACTGGGCCGCATGGGGCCCCCAATCCTGCCGGGCGGCGGGACGGTTCGCCGACCACCTCATCACCGCCGCCTCCCCCGCGCAGATCGCCGAGACCATCGTCCCCAATCTGCGGCGGGGGTTGGCGACGGCGGGTCGCGACCCCGCAGAGGTGGACGTGACGACGGAGATGCCCGCGTGTGTGGGACCGCCCGCCTCGCTGACCGCCGAGATCCGCGAGCGTGGTGAGCACATCCCGGGCACAGCGGAGTTGGACAATCCCGACCCTCGCGACATCCAGCGGGTCGCCGACGCTCAGCTCGCGACGATGAGTGACGCGGAGATCCAGTCGCACAACAACATCACCGACGACCCCAGCATGCTGCTTGATGAGCTGGCCGCACTGGCAGACGCCGGTGTGACACGCGTGCTGGTGGGCTCCCCTTGCGGGGACCCCCAGGCGACGATCGACGTGTTCGCCGACGAGATCCTCCCCGCTGTGGCGGCGTGGTGAGGGCCGTCGTTTGGCCTGGCTGACAGGTACCCATATCTATATACCACTCCATCTGGAGCGATAAATGATGACAGACGAAGACCTCCCAGAGTCGCTGTCCAGTACCGGTTTCAGCCGTCGCGACATGATGCGTGCCTCGGTGGGCGCAGGCGGTATGATGCTTCTCGCAGGCTGCACCGGTGGCGGTGGCGGCGGGGATGGCGGTGACGCACAGACTCTGCAGTTCCTCACGATGGGTGTCGGCAACAACATCCAGGCGTTCTTCGAGGAGAACAATGCGGCCTTCGAAGAGGAGACTGGCTACTCATTGGACTTCACCTCGATCACGTGGGACAACGCTCAGTCGACGCTGGTCACGCGGGTCCGCGGGAACGAGGCGCCGGATGTCAGCCGGATGCCCTCGCGATGGCTGCCGCAGTTCAAGAACCTCGAGGCGATCGACCCCCTCGACGACTTCATGCAGGGGGAGTTCCTGGACAAGTTCTATCCGCGCGTCGCGGAGACGACGATCGTCGACGGGAGCTACTACGGCATCCCGTGGGCATACTCGAACAAGGCACTGTACTACAATAAGGACCTCTTCGAGGAGGCCGGGCTCGACCCAGAAAACCCCGGGATCGACACGTGGGATGACATGCTCGCAGCGGCCCAACAGGTCACCGAGAACACCGACACACCCGCGTACGGGCTCCCGGCGGCGGATCGGCTCACGACCGTCTCGCAGTATCTGCCGTACCACTGGAGCCACGGGGCGGACATCGTCGATGACTCCGGTGCGCCCGTGGTGAACTCCGCGGCAGGCGTGGAGGCGCTCGAGTTCTACTCCAGCATGGTGACCGAGCACGGGGTGACGCAGTCCTCGCCACTCTCGTCGACACGACACGATGTGCGCAAGCTCTTCGAACAGGGTGATGTGGGCATGCACATCGGTCACGTCTACGTCGGTCTGAACATCCAGAACGATGAGACGGGCACGAACTACGGGATCGTTCAGATGCCGGAGGGCCCCGGTGGTCGCTTCTGTCTGGCGACCACCGACAGCATGGTGATGTACTCCACCGCGGAGAACAAGGACGCCGTCCGTGAGCTTCTGCGGTTCTACTACGACACCGAGCGACGCTTCCAGTACTCCCGTGACAAGGGCTTCATGCCCGTGGTCAAGGAGGTCGGTGACCGGTCATACTTCAGTGACGATCCGCTGTGGGCACCGTTCGTGGAGGCCTCCCAGTACGCCCGGTCGCGCCCCAAGCTCGAGAACCTCAACGAGGTCACCAACCGCATGGTGCGTGCGATCCAGGAGACGGTCTCTGGGCAGAACACGGCGGCCGATGCGCTGGATGCAGCCCAGGCCGACCTCGAAGAGATGATCGAGGCGTAAGGCCCACACGACCCTCCCGCCGTGTCGATCCTCGACGACGCATCTGCCGCCCGCCGTGTCCGCGACCCGCTCGACCGCATGCTCCAGTATCTCGAGCGCCACTGGCGAGTCTACGCACTGATCGCCCCGGCGATCTTCTTCATCCTCGCGGTGGTCGCATACCCGATCTTCGAGACGCTGCGGCTGTCGTTGTATGCCGCGCCCCGCAACTCGACCGTCGAGGTGTATGTGGGCCTGCAGAACTTCCGGGATATCTTCGCCGACCCGTTCTTCTACCAGCTGCTGTGGCAGACCGCCCGCTGGGTCGTGCTCGCAGTGGTCATGAAGACGGTGCTCGGGATGCTGATCGCCGTCCATCTCAATCACGACATCACCGGCCGGAAGTTCTTCCGGACGGCCTTCCTGATCCCCTGGGGCATACCGTATGCGATCTCGGCGGTGATCTTCCGGTGGATCGAGCAGCCGCAGTACGGCTATCTCAATGCGATTCTGCTGAAGGCGGGTCTGATCGACCAGCAAATCGGGATCCTCGGAGACCCCAGCATCGCCTGGCTGGGGGCGGTGGTGGCGGACATCTGGATCGGCACACCGTTCATGGCGATCATCTTCCTCGCGGGGCTGCAGTCGATCCCGCAGGAGCTGTATGAGGCCGCAGCGGTCGACGGCGCGTACCGGTGGCAGCAGTTCCGCTACGTGACGCTCCCGCAGATGAAGTCGGTGATCCTGATCGCCACACTGCTGTCGACGATCTGGACGTTCGTGGGGTTCGATGTGATCTGGACGATGACGCGCGGTGGTCCGCTCGACTCGACGTCGACGCTCGTCATCTGGATCTACAAGACGGGGTTCGAGAACGGCAACCTCGGGCTCGCGGCTGCGTTCAGTGCGATCGGGTTCGTCATCCTGCTGCTGTTCGCCGTGCTGTATCTGAAAATCTACACACGCGGGGACGGTGAGAGCCTATGAGCGTCGCGACCGGGGCGGCCGACCGGATGCGCACACAGGTCCGGGTGTATGCGGTGCTCATCGCCTTGCTGGGGGTGATGATGTTCCCGTTCTACACCATGATCTCGACGACGCTGAAACCGGATGCGACCATCTTCCAGTCGCCCGCGGAGCTGCTGCCCACCTCGCCATCGGTCTCGTCGTACCTCGATGTGTGGGCACAGACCGAGGTGATCACCTGGGTGGCGAACTCGTTCATCATCTCCGTGTCGACCGTGGTGCTCACGCTGCTGTTGGCGATCCCGGCGGCGTATGCGTGCGCGCGCAATGACTTCATCGGCAAGCGCACGTTTCTGCTGTCGGTGCTGGTGGTGCAGATGTTCGCACCGGTGGTGCTGATCGTGGGCCTGTTCGATGTGATGGTGACGCTGGGGCTGATGGACTCGTACCTCGCGGTGATCATCCCGAGTGCTGCGTTCACGCTCCCGTTCAACATCTGGATGCTGTACGGCTACTTCAAGACGATCCCCGTCGAGCTGGAGGAGTCCGCGCGCATCGATGGGGCGAGCCAGCTGATGGTGCTGCGCAAGATCGTCATCCCACTGGCGATGCCGGGGATGGTCGCGAGCGTGACGTACACGTTCCTGTACTCCTGGAACCGCTTGCTGTTCGTGCTGACGTTCCTCACATCCGCGGGCAAGTACAACATCCCCCGTGGGATCTTCTCGATGGTCGGCGTGCTCAGCATCGACTGGCGCATGATGCTGACGGTTGCGGTGATCGGGGTGCTGCCCCTGCTGATCCTCTTCGCGTTCCTCGAGGAGTACATCGTCGCCGGGATGACCTCCGGCGCCGTCAAGGAGTAGCGCCGCCGCCCTCAGTCGCGGTTGCGGCTGTGGACTTCCCGCAGCAGCTCCTCGAACGCATCCCCCAGCAACGTATGGATCTGCTCGCCCTTCTCCGCGGTCGCGAGGCTGGGGTCGCCGATGGCACCGGTGGCAGAGTACTCGCGGAACTCCCGGTAGACCGAGAGCGGCCCCCCGTGCAGCAGGTCCTGCCCGCCGAGCGCGTAGGGCTCATCCCAGTAGGGGGCATCACCCTCCCCCACGAGCTCCGGACGGAGGTACTGCATCAGGGCGGTCTCGAACTCCCCACCATGGGCCATGCCCCCGATGTCGCTGTCGCGGATCTCCGCTTCGAACTGCTGGGCGAGCTGGAAGTAGGTCAGACCCAGCACCTCCACGTCGGGGTGCTCCCGCCCGATCGTCGACGTCGCGGAGGCGATCAGCGACGCGTTGCCCCCATGGCCGTTGAGGAGCACCAGCGCATCGAACCCGTTGTCCAACACGGCATCGGCCGTGTCCTCCAGGATGGTCAGCAGCGTCCGGTACTCCGTGGTGATCGTCCCGCCGAAGGACATGTGATGCGGCGAGTACCCCATCCACACCACAGGGGTGACGAGCACCGGTACGTCCTCGCTGACACGGTCGGCGCCCAGGTGCGCGACCGCATCGACCAGGATCGAGTCGGTCGCGACCGGGAGGTGATCACCGTGCTGCTCGATGCTGGCGACGGGGACGATGGCGATCGACCCTTCCCGGTCGGCGAGCGCGCCGATCGCCGCGGCTGTCCTGCCTGCCCACTCGTACTCCGCTGCGCCGAGGTCGGTGTACATCGGCGGAGAACGTAGGACCGCGGTGATAAGCCTATGCTTGCTCAGTCAGCGGCCAACGGGGCCTCTCGGCCAGTGGGGACGCGGATGCCGTCCGCATCGAACAGGTGGATGGCCGCCGTGGGGAATCCCAGCTCGACGGCATCCCCCTCAGCCGGTCGGAAGTCGCTGTCGACGCGCGCGTTGAAACGCTCCCCCGCGTCGGTGATGAGATACAGGAAGTTGTCCGACCCCATCGGCTCGACGACCTCGACTGTCGCCGTGAGCCCAGCGCCATCCCGCACGGTGAAGTCCTCCGGTCGCACGCCCAGCGTGTACGACCCATCGGGGACGTCCACAGAATCCAGCGCCACCGCGAACCCATCGCCCACAACCCTGGTCCCTGCATCGCTCAGCGTGACCTCGAAGAAGTTCATCGCCGGTGACCCGATGAAGCTCGCGACGAAGATGTTGTTCGGGCGGTCGTAGCACTCCTCGGGTGGGGCGACCTGCTGCAGCTCACCACCGTCGAGGACGACGATCCGGTCACCCATCGTCATGGCCTCCGTCTGGTCGTGTGTGACGTAAATCGTGGTCACACCCAGCTCCGACTGCAGGCGCTGCAGCTCCGTGCGCATCTGTGTCCGGAGCTTGGCATCGAGGTTCGACAGCGGCTCGTCCATGAGGAACACCTCCGGGTCGCGCACGATGGCGCGTCCGAGCGCGACGCGCTGCTGTTGGCCGCCAGAGAGCTGGCGGGGGTACTGGTCGAGCAACGGACTGATCTCCAGCAAGGCCGCGGTTTCCTCGACGGTGGCCGCGATCGCCGCATCATCCAGATCGCTCGACAGCCGCAGTCCGAATGACATGTTCTCCCGGACTGTCATGTGGGGGTAGAGCGCGTAGTTCTGGAACACCATCGCCATGTTCCGCTCCTGGGGTTTGATTTCGTTGACGACCTCCCCCTCGATCTCGATCGTCCCGTCGGTGATCTCCTCGAGACCTGCGATCATCCGCAGCGTGGTCGACTTGCCACAGCCCGAGGGACCGACCATCACGATGAACTCACCATCGGTCACCTCCAGGTTCACATCCTCCACAGCGGTGACAGGTTCATCGCCCTCGTACACCTTCGTCACACCAGACAAGGTCACGTTCCCCATGGTATACTGTTGCATGGAGACTCTCCGATATAATTCGTGCTGTTTAGCGGGCGGACGGGCGGGCCTCCGGGGGACCCCCGCGGCCGCTCACCCCTGTGCGATCACCGGGTTCGTGAGCGTGCCGATCCCCTCGATCTCGACATCGACCGTGTCACCGGGTTGCAGCAGTTCCGGCGGCTCGCGGAAGAT
>Ga0102927_1000285_pt1 | contig 11693 bp, 10 predicted proteins | sample SalPon1_A_H2O_MG_FD_78208 | JGI IMG/M metagenome (GOLD analysis project Ga0102927, IMG submission 78208) | Salt pond water microbial communities from South San Francisco under conditions of wetland restoration - Salt Pond MetaG R1_A_H2O_MG | ecosystem: Environmental > Aquatic > Non-marine Saline... | reverse complement strand
TCACAAACAGAACCATACATACCAGACTTCATCTGATTATTGATAAAATCTTATAAATGCTTTTCTAATGATACAGAGATGTATTTCCTATTTTAAATTTGATTTAAAATTTTAAGCTCATTTATTTAAAAGCAGATATCCCTGTGATGTCTAATCCTGTAATCAATAAATGAATATCATGTGTGCCTTCATAAGTAATCACACTTTCTAGGTTCATCATATGCCTCATTATACTATAATCCCCAGTGATACCCATACCACCCAACACCTGCCTGGCTTCTCTGGCTATGTTGATGGCCATATCTACATTGTTACGTTTCGCCATAGAAATCTGAGCGGTTGTTGCTTTGTCTTCATTTTTCAACTGTCCCAAACGTAAGGCCAGTAGTTGTGCTTTGGTAATTTCAGTAATCATTTCAGCCAGTTTCTTTTGCTGAAGCTGGTAGCTGGCAATAGGTTTTCCAAACTGGATGCGTTCTTTTGCATAGCGGAGAGCCGTGTCGTAGCAGTCCATAGCAGCGCCAATAGCTCCCCAGGCAATGCCATACCGCGCAGAATCTAAACAAGACAATGGTGCTCCAAGGCCGCTTTTGCCTGGCAACAAGTTTTCCTTTGGCACCTTAACGTCCTGAAAAATTAACTCACCTGTGGCTGAGGCTCTTAGCGACCATTTATTATGCGTTTCTGGAGTGGAAAAGCCTTCCATGCCACGTTCCACAATCAGTCCATGAATACGTCCTTCTTCATTTTTAGCCCAGACTACAGCCACATCGCAAAACGGAGAATTAGAAATCCACATCTTCGCTCCATTAAGCAGATAGTAATCCCCTTTGTCTTCAAAATGAGTCGTCATACCGCTAGGATTGGAGCCATAATCTGGCTCTGTAAGACCAAAAGACCCCATAAACTCACCAGTGGCTAGTTTAGGCAAAAACTTCTTGCGCTGTTCCTCGGTTCCATAGGCATAGATAGGAAACATCACTAAAGAAGACTGCACCGAAGCCGTAGAGCGCACGCCGCTATCCCCTCGTTCTATCTCTTGCATAATCAAGCCGTAAGAAATTTGATCTAGACCAGCCCCTCCATATTCTTCTGGAATATATGGCCCAAAAGCACCAATTCCAGCCAATCCTTTGATGATGGACTTCGGAAATTCCGCCTTCTGTGCCGCTTCTTCTATAATGGGGCTCACATCACGTTTCACCCAGTCTCTCGCCGCCTGGCGAATCATCTGGTGTTCTTCCGTCAATAACTCGTCAATATTATAATAGTCTGGAGATTGGAATGTATCTTGTTTCATAACTAAGAGTGCTTACTCACAAAGTTAGTAAATACTCATTTGAACAGTCGTGAAGCTTTGTTATAATTTTGCTTAAATCTTAAAAAATCACATCTTTAAATAGAAATCTTTCACTAAATCCTTATATTCTTGCGTATAGTCATGTCTTGTCCTTTCAATAGTGAGTTCTTTAGTCGCTATGGCATCTGGTTCTTTTCTTTTGAATTTGAGCAAAGTTCTCTTGATGGGGGTAGTAGGTTGTCCTTTCACATGCAGGCAACTTGATGGGTAGAGCTGGTAGGCGTGTGCTTTTGAAATAAACGTCTCTTGTTCTGAATAAGGAAGAACAACACTAAAAGAGCCATGGGCTGATAGAAGCTGTGAAACACCATACAGCAACTCGTCAAAATTTAAATACCCCTGAAGCCTAGCTTGTGCTCTTGCATGATCTTTTAATAAACTATCAGGCTGTTCTGAAAAAAAAGGTGGATTAGAAATGATTAAATCATAAGTGCTATCCATTTCAGAATAAAACTCAGCAAAACTGGCATGATAGCAAAACAAGCGGTCTGCCCACGGACTGTTTTCAAAGTTATGCACACATTCTTCATAAGCATCAGGATCAATTTCCACCGCATCAATGGTTTCAGCATAAGAACGCTGAGCAAGTTGCAGGGCTAAAATTCCAGTACCAGCCCCAACATCTAGAATGGAGTTGACATTCTCATCTAAGGAAGTCCAAGCGCCAAGCAAAACAGCATCTGTGCCAATCTTCATGGCAGACTGAGAATGACTAACCTCAAATTCTTTAAATTGAAAAACATCCTTTTTCATAGCGCTTTTAACTTGTTTAGAGAAGCATTGAGTTTAAGATTAATGCATTTGAAAAGACCTTTATTGACATCAAATTTTTTTATTATACTTTTAGACCTCACAGGTTTGTGAAACCTGTGAGGTCTCCTCTGAAATCTTCATAAATCTTTAAAATTTTCTCACTTCAAGCCACTTACTTCACCTCTTTAGAATCGTCATCATCTTCGTCTATAATTTTGATTTGGGGTTCTTTCATGGTTTTTTGGTTGGCTATGCTTCTCTCTAGAGATAACAGAAGCGAGGGAAGCAAAAGTAAGTTAGCCAGCATGGCAAATAATAAAGTTGCCGACACCAATCCACCTAAGGCAACAGTTCCTCCAAAACTTGAAATCATAAAGACCGAAAATCCAAAAAACAACACAATGGAGGTATAAAACATGCTCACGGTAGTTTCTCTCAAGGCAGGATACACAGAGCGCTTAATTTTCCAGTGGTTGGCTTTCAATTCTTGCCTGTATTTGGCAAGAAAATGTATGGTATCATCCACACTTATCCCAAAGGCAATACTAAAAACCAAGATGGTAGAAGGTTTGATGGGAATACCTAAAAAGCCCATCATTCCAGCAGTCATCAACAGCGGTAATAAATTAGGGATAAGGGAAATCAAAATCATTCTAGAAGATCGAAACATCCAGGCCATAAACAAGGCGATGAGCAGAATGGCTAGCGATAGGGATAGCACTAGATTATCTACCAGATAGTGTGTTCCTTTTTGATACACCAAAGCTTTACCAGTCATGGTGACTTCAAAGCGATCGCTTGGGAATATTTTGTCAATTTCAGGTAGCAACTTAGCTTCTATTCTTGAAATTTCTTCAGTAGTGACGTCCTTCATAAACATGGTCATCCTAGCAAATTGGCCTGTGGAATCTACATAAGAAGAAAATCCGCCATCTATTGCCCCCATGCTTCTGATGTATGGAGACATAAAGGTCTGCTCCTGAGAAGTAGGGAGTTGGTAATATTTAGGGTTATTATTATAGAATGCCTGCTTGGCATATTTAGCTAAATTAAGAACAGATAGTGGTTTTGAAAGCTCTTCTATCTCTCTAATTTCAGACTTCAATCTATCCATTTTTTTGAGGGTAGAGAGTTTTGTAACTCCATTTTTTCGTTTAGTATCTATCATTATTTCCAAAGGAAGTACTCCATCAAATTTATCTTCAAAAAACTTGATGTCCTGAAAAAAGTCTGCACTTTGTGGCATATCTTCCAGCAAGCTTCCAGAGATTTTAATATTAAAAATACCAACAACGCTTAATACTAAGACTGCTACTGAAGTAAAGTAAATAGTCACTCTTCTATGCTTGACCATCTTCACAACCCATTCCACAAAACCTTCTATCCACTGCTTGCCCAAATGGCGTAGATGCTTCTCGTTGGGTGAAGGCATGTAGCTATAAAGAATAGGAATAATAAGGAGACTCAGTATAAAAATAGCAATAATATTTATAGACGCTAGAATACCAAATTCCTTGAGCAATTCGCTTTGCGTAAAAATAAATGTAGCAAAACCTGAAGCTGTCGTCACGTTGGTCATCAAAGTGGCGTTACCAATTTTAGTAATCACCCGCTGGAGAGACTTGGCTTGATTGCCATGTAGTTTTATTTCATGCTGATATTTGTTGATCAAGAAAATACAGTTTGGTATCCCAATGATAATGATGAGTGGAGGGATAACAGCGGTGAGGACTGTGATTTCAAACCCGAGTAAACCCAGAAATCCAAAGGCCCACATGACTCCAATAATAACGGTAAGCATGGAAATGAGGGTAGCTCTATACGACCTAAAGAAGAAAAAGAAAATAAGTGAAGTAACAAGTAATGCCGACAGGACAAACCACTGAATCTCATCTACAATATTTTGAGAGTTGAGTGTCCTTATATAAGGCATGCCCGATACATGAATATCTAAATCATTAGCTTGGTTGAAAGCGTCTATTAATGGGATAAACTTTTCAAGAATAAAAATCTTTCGTCCTTTGGCATTAACGATGCTGTCTCGCATGTAAGCCACAGTTTGTACCGTTTGGTTTTCAGAATTGAACAGCAAGCCATCATAAAACGGATAATCTTTAAAAAGTGATTCATTATAAATCCTTAGCTTTTTATCAGTAAGAGTATCTAAATTTAGTATGCTTTCTAGTTCAAAGCGCTTAGGATCTTCCTGTTTCTGAAGCGATTGAAGATTGTGGACGCCCATCACAGATTTTATTTCTGGAAAAGACGCTAGTGAATCTGCCAGTTGTGTCCAAGCTTCAAATTTGTCTTTGGTGAACAAGTCTGGGTCATCTGTGGCTATCATGATAAGATTGCCATCGGAACCAAACCTATCCTCAAATTCTGCATATTGCTGATTGATAGGTGCGTCATCTGGAAGCAAATTAGCCTCTGTATAAGAAAACTGCATGTGCTGCCATTGAAAACCCAAAAAAACTGTAATTCCTACTAGAATAAGAATTATAGTGATTCTGTTTCTCAGGATCCTGCTGGCTATGAAATTCCAAAATCCGAAGCTGAAGACTTTATGCATGAATTGTGTTATGAATTTGCAAATGTAAAAAATCAAAAACTGATAGTTGATTTATAATTTTAAAGCTTTAGATAAAAAGTGAATTTTGCTGAAATATTATCTTCAAAGTTTGGAAGATGATAGGCGCCATATCTATAAGCAAAGCTTAAACCAAATCCAAAAAGCAATTTATTGAGTTCAAACCCCGCTTCATTATAGCCTTTTGATAAATTTCCAAAACTTATATCTTGGTGTTGCTCTGGATGGTCAAAATCTCCTATGGCATGCCTTGAAATCAGCACGAGTTCTGGCTGAATTGTATTGGACACTCTGAAAGCAGCCAACCTATGCTTGAGGTGAAGTGTAGCAAGCTTTGTGCTGAAAAATTCATTGAAGTACATCGTCTCAAAACTTTTTACTCCAGCTACTGAAAAGCGATTGAAGATGTTCTCTTTGTTGGGACTATTGGGAAAGGTGTGAAACGTATGCATCAAAGGCATATCACCAAAACCAATATCTCCACCTAATTCTATACTAGATACACCACCCCAGCTATGCTGCAGATCATAATCTATCTTGGCACTTAGTTTAGTAAAATTAAAATCGCCTTCCATCACATTTCTGAAACTTTGACTAATCTGCGCTGAAATTTCTGGAGTCGTTTCATCATCAGCATAAATCCTCTTACCTACCTTAGAGAAGGTATAATTTGGTGTCCACCTCACCCCAAAAGTAGCAAGTGTCAACTCATAATTATCGTACAGCCTTCCATCATTCAAAAAAGCATAAGCTCTAGTTTGAGATATTTTATTTTTTTCAAGTTTGAATTCAGACATCAACTGCGGCGTGAAATTATGCTGAACGCTGAATCCATACTTTTGATATTTATAAAAGAAGGTAATATTGACTAGTCTTGGCTCAAACAAGGAATACACACGCTGGTCTGTCAAAAAATTATTCATACCCACTTCTTCGATGTCATTATCATAAAACACATTGAACCAAGATGCCGTATCGCTATTTAGGAGTGCGCCAGCATTGAACCCATACTTAAAATTTCCATCTTGTGTGCCATAAGCAGTGAATGCTCCTAGACGATAACTCTCTGAAAAAGATTGGTTGGTAAGGACTCCTAAACCCAAGCGCGCACCTTCATAATTATTGATTTTGAAGAGCCGCGTAAGATCTATATCAAATACCCCAACAGGCAAGTAGCCCACCTCAAAAGCAGAAATTCTTTTCACCCGCCGTTCTATATGCTCTTTTTCTATATAGGCTTTTCGTTCATCTAGCTTTTCATCATTTTTTTGCATAAAAGCCGCATCAAAAGACGTCCAATACTCCTCTGGATGAGTTTGAGGGGTAGCATCTACTCGTTTTGAGAGCGCATTAGGATATGGTGAAATAGAATCTGAAGCAGTAATGTTATAGTTCAAAAGTTGATGATGTAGTGTAGCTTTGGTTGTTGGGTTTTTGTCCTGAATTTTTCCAAATGACATACCACCTCCAAAAAAGGACAACTTAATTCCTCCTTGACCTTGGTAAATGCTGAGCTGAGATGTTTCTAGCAAGCCAGTCTCAAGATCGAAATTCAACACTGCATTAAAGGCAAAATCCTCATTTGTGTTTAGCTGTAGTTGTTGTATTCTAGAAGTCTGTTTGTCTAAAATAAATACACCACTCAATGACCTTTGAAATACTTTTTTTAAAGGGCTAAAGCTTATGATATGAACTTCAGAATTTTCATAGAAAGAGTGATATGCATAAGGCTGTGAGGTAAGCCTGTGAAATGGAGATACAAATTGTATATCAAAAACCTGTGTATAATCTGTAAACCAATTTAAGCTGAAGATGTCTTTGTTGAGCATTTTAGGCACTACAGCATCTAGACCTTCTACCTTTATAGCTTCAAAGTGCTGTTGCAACCCCTCTTGCCTTGTTAATCTCGCTTTTATAGATTTTCTTAAGATAAAATCAATTTCAGAATTGGTAATCTTAGTCTTACTTATGGTTTTAAATTTGAAGTTGGTATTCGCATATTGATTGTCAGAAAGCATCTGGATAGCAGTACTGGAAATCTCTTCAACATCAGAGGAAGATTCAGGACTCAATTCTACTGCAGACAGGCGTTGTGGTTGGTCTAAAACCTTATACCCTTTGCCAATAATTTTTTGTACAGACTCTACTTCTTTAAGTTGAAAAGAGAACGCTCCATTAAGGTCTGAAAAAAAATAACGCTGCTGGCTTGTAACCACTACAGCGTTGGGAATGGTTTTTTGTTGATTAGATTTCTCTATAATATGACCAGAAACTTGGGTCTGAGCATTGCTATGTACTACTAATAAGAGAAAAAATGCAGTAAAAAAAGGGTTGATTTTCAACGATTGTTATTATAAACTGTAGATCATACAGTCATGATTTCTTTTTCTTTGTTGGAATAAATTTTATCAATCTCTTCAATAAAACTATCTGTCAATTTTTGAATATCCTCCTCTGTATCTTTTTGAACATCTTCTGGTAAATCTGCTTTTTTGATTTCGTTCATTGCACTCCTACGATCATTCCTGATACCAATTTTAGCCTCTTCTGCTTCAGCTTTAGCTTGTTTAGAAAGCTGCACACGTCTTTCTTCAGTGAGTGGCGGCACGTTTATAATCACACTTTCTCCGTTATTCATAGGGTTGAAGCCTAGGTTGGCATTCATAATTCCTTTTTCAATATCTTTCATCAAAGACTTTTCAAAAGGCTGGATGGTGAGAGTTCTAGCATCTGGAGTATTCACATTACTCACTTGATTTAGGGGCGTCATAGCTCCATAATATTCTACCATAACAGAAGAAAGCATAGAAGGATTAGCCTTGCCAGCTCTTATGTTTACAAGTTGTTTTTTTAAATGGTCAATAGCACCCTGCATGGATTCCTTCGCACTGTCTATAATAAATTCTATCTCTTCGTTCATAACTATAAATTCACTTTAGTTCCTATATTTTCTCCTGAAATTATCTTCAATAAATTGCCAGCCGTATTCATATCAAAGACAATAATTGGGAGTTCGTTTTCTTGACTTAAGGTAAAAGCGGTAGTATCCATAACTTTAAGTCCCTTTCTTAAAACATCATCAAAACTGATAAAATCAAATTTGGTGGCATCAGTATTGCGTTCAGGATCTGAGGTATAAATGCCATCTACACGCGTGCCTTTCAAAATCACATCAGCTTCCATTTCGATAGCTCTCAAAACAGCAGCAGAGTCTGTAGTAAAATACGGATTACCAGTACCTCCACCAAAGATAACTACTCTTCCTTTTTCAAGATGCCGAATAGCTTTTCTTCTTATAAAAGGCTCTGCAACTTCGTTTATTTTGATAGCCGACTGCAAGCGGGTCTGCATACCATTATCCTCACAAGCACTTTGCAATGCAAGACCGTTGATGACCGTAGCAAGCATACCCATGTGGTCGCCTTGCACCCTGTCCATGCCCTTACTGGCACCAGAAATACCTCTAAAAATGTTGCCTCCACCTATCACAATAGCTACTTCTACCCCTTTATCTATAATGGTTTTGATCTCTTTAGCATAATCATCCAGTCGTTTCGGATCTATGCCATATTGACGATTGCCCATCAAAGCCTCTCCAGATAATTTAAGTAAAATTCGCTTGTATTGCATAAGGTGATGAAATTTGTTTCGCAAATATAAGGATTATCTTATATGATAAAATGAGATATTCAATTTCTAACACAAAAAAGACCTCACAATCTCCAAAGCTTTGGGGACTGTGAGGTCTTATTACATTCTAATTTTTAGCTAAATAGCGAATTCTACAGAGATTACCCTAAAGCCACTCTTTCAAAAGCGACAATCTCTACATCACCAAGTGTTTTCACATGCTGAGCAACAGAGATTTTACTGTCTTTGATAAAAGCTTGATTCACCAAGGTGTTGTCCTTGAAGAAACGTTGTATTTTTCCTTTAGCGATTTTATCTAGCATCTCTTCTGGCTTGCCTTCTTGTCTCAGTTGGTCTTTAGCAATTTCTATTTCTTTATCTATAGTAGATTGGTCTACACCTTCTTCATTTAGAGCCACAGGATTCATAGCTGCCGCTTGCATAGAGACTTCTTTAGCCACTTCTTCTGCTCCATCGGCTGCTTTAGAAAGGCCTGTTAATACTGCAATTTTGTTTCCAGCGTGGATGTAAGACCCAACGAAAGGTGCTTTCAAAATTCTAAAATCACCTATTTCAATCTTTTCACCAATAACGCCTGTTTGCTCTGTTAACTTTTCAGCAATAGTGATACCATTGTAGTCAAGGTTTAGAAACTCTTCTTTGGTTTCAACCCCTAAAGCAAGTTGAGCAAAATCATTAGCCATTTTAGTAAACGAGTCGTTTTTAGCAACAAAATCTGTTTCACAGTTTAAAGAAATAACTGCGCCTTTTGTGGCCTCTTCATTGACTACTGCTATGGCAGCACCTTCAGAAGATTCTCTATCTGCTCTTTTAGCAGCAACTTTTTGACCTTTTTTTCTTAATATTTCGATAGCTTTATCAAAATCGCCCTCGCTTTCCACAAGTGCTTTTTTGCAATCCATCATACCAGCACCAGTGCTTTTTCTAAGTTTATTGACTTCAGCAGCCGTAATTTTTGCCATGATTTGAAAATTTTTTTGTGAATATAAAAATCGCTTAAGAAAAACTTAAGCGATTCAATGTTATTAAATCTATATTATTCTGAAGCCTTGTTTTCATCACCAGCGGGTTGAGTTGGCTCAGCTTTATCAGCAGGCACTTCTTCTACAACAGGGGCTTTTGTTTCAGCTTGTGGTTGTTTTTCTTCTGGTGTGGCTTCAGCCTTAGCGCTTGCAGGTTTTGCATCTGCTGCTGCTTTTTCTTTTTTACTATTTAGGCCTTCAAGAATAGAATCTGCCATGTAAGCCATAATTTTATGGATAGATTTAGAAGCATCATCATTTGCAGGGATAGCATAATCCACATCTCTAGGATTGGAGTTGGTATCCACCATTGCAAATACAGGAATGTTTAATTTTTGTGCTTCTTTCACAGCAATGTGCTCTCTAAGCGTATCCACAACAAATATAGCTGCAGGAAGTCTGGACATGTCGGAAATAGACCCTAAGTTCTTTTCTAGCTTAGCTCTCATCCTGTCCACTTGCAGTCTTTCTTTTTTAGATAAAGAATTGAAGGTGCCGTCTTTTTTCATACGATCTACAGCAGCCATTTTCTTTACAGATTTTCTGATGGTCACAAAGTTGGTAAGCATACCACCTGGCCATCTTTCTGTAATGTAAGGCATTTGTGCTCTTTGAGACTCTTGAGCTACGATTTCTTTAGCTTGTTTTTTGGTAGCAACGAAAAGGATTTTTCTGCCACTTGCTGCTATTTTTGAAAGTGCTGCTCCAGCATCTTCCATTTTAGCAACCGTTTTGTATAGGTTGATGATGTGTATCCCATTACGCTCCATATATACATAAGGTGCCATGTTTGGATTCCATCGTCTTGTTAGGTGACCGAAGTGTACACCTGCATCAAGGAGTTCCTTGACTTCTACTTGTTTTGCCATTTTTGTTTTAGTTTACGTTCTTCTGTTGGGATAGCAATAAATAAGTAGCAATAGTATTGGTCTTATTTATTTAGATGCTAAACTAACTTTGGGCTTTACCCAAATAACAACAAAAAATTGAACTGATTATAATTTCAATGATTGAATGAAATTCTCGATTAACGTTTTGAGAATTGGAATTTCTTTCTTGCTTTTTTCTGACCGAATTTCTTACGCTCTACCATTCTAGGATCTCTCGTGAGTAATCCTTCTGGCTTTAGAGTAGTTCTGTTCTCAGGGTCTAGCTCGCACATTGCTCTAGACAAGGCCAATCTGATAGCTTCTGCTTGCCCAGTGATACCACCACCAAGGACATTTACTTTAATATCAAATCTGTCTTCATTACCAGTTAACACCAAGGCTTGGTTAACTTTATAAAGCAAAGGACCTGTTGTAAAATACTCGTTAGCCTTTTTCTTGTTAACGGTAATTTCACCTTTTCCCTCAGAAAGATAAACTCTAGCTACGGCAGTTTTTCTACGGCCAATTTTGTGAATTGTCTCCATTTACACTAGTTCGTTTATATTAATTTCTTTTGGTTGTTGAGCATTCATGTTATGCTCTGCACCTGTAAAGACACGAAGATTTCTAAATAAATCTGCTCCCAATTTGTTTTTAGGCAGCATTCCCTTTACAGATTTTTCAACAAGACGCTCTGGACTCTTGTCAAACACTTCTTGAGCTGTTAGGCTTCTTTGTCCACCTGGATATCCTGTATGTCGGATATACTCTTTTGAGTCCCACTTCTTTCCAGTCAAGTTGACTTGTTCTGCGTTCACAACGATGACGTTGTCTCCACAATCAACATGAGGGCTAAAGCTAGGCTTGTACTTACCTCTCAAAAGTTTGGCAACAATAGAAGATACACGTCCAAGAGATTGTCCGCTGGCATCAACCACAACCCATTGCTTATCTGCAGTAGCTTTGTTGGTTGAAACCGTTTTGTAACTTAATGTATCCACACTTAAATTTTTAATAATTAAACATTCCTTTTATCCTCAAAGTCTTGAAAATAAGGGTGCAAATTTACGATTATAAATTTATATAGCAAGGTATGGTTCAAATTATTTTAAAACAAGCCGTTGAACAGACCTGTGGATGTGTATCCCTCCCTTTTTTAAAAATCCATTTTTGCAAACCTCAAACTCTACAAGGGGTCATGACCCCTTGAGAAAAAAACCCTCCTAAATACAAGATTTACGAGGGTTTAAAAAATGGGTCATACTGGATTCGAACCAGTGACTTCTACCCTGTCAAGGTTAATTTAAATACATTTTTAATCTGTAAATTAGTGAGTTATGTTTTTTTGATAACAGGTGAGTAACAAAAATACAGCATCTATTTACAGGAAAAAGAAAGGAAAGGGCAGTGTTAACTTTAACATTTTGAAGCTGAATTTTTACACTTTT
>Ga0102927_1000281_pt1 | contig 11725 bp, 12 predicted proteins | sample SalPon1_A_H2O_MG_FD_78208 | JGI IMG/M metagenome (GOLD analysis project Ga0102927, IMG submission 78208) | Salt pond water microbial communities from South San Francisco under conditions of wetland restoration - Salt Pond MetaG R1_A_H2O_MG | ecosystem: Environmental > Aquatic > Non-marine Saline... | reverse complement strand
CTCCCTCATCAGAGCCAAAAGAAAAATCAGCTCATCCTTCAGCTGAAACACCTTATCCTACTGAAGATGATTTCAAAAGTTATGGTGTGTCTTTTGATGATTTACCTCATTTTGAACCTAAAGCAGATGATAATACTACGCCTGCAGATGATTCTAAAGCACGGTCAGATGACGATAACCAGCCTAAAGCCAAGTCTGAACCCCCTAAGCCTGAGGCTATGGAGTCTCAACTGAAGTCCTCATCCGTAGAAAAAAAATCATTGAACGATAGACTGAAGAAAGGCATAAAGATTGGCTTAAATGATAGAATTGCCTTCACCAAACATCTTTTTGGAGGAAGTGCAGATGATTACAATAGGGTGCTTTCTCAACTCAATACCATGTCCTCCTTTCATGAAGCCTCCTCTTTTATTCAAAACCACATCAAACCAGAGTATAATTCCTGGGATGGTAAAGAAGCCATAGAGGCAAGGTTTATGGAAATCATTGAGCACAAATTCGAATAAGCATGTCTAAATTGATATTGGTACCCACCCCTATTGGCAATCTTGCAGATATGACTTATCGTGCGGTGGAAGTCCTCAAGACTGTAGATGTTATTCTTGCTGAAGATACCCGCGTCAGCGGAAAATTATTGAAACATTATAGCATTGAAACCCCCATGCAAAGTTACCATCAACACAACGAGCATTCGCTTACGGATGTCGTGGTAAGGCAAATCAAAAACGGCAGAAGCACAGCTCTTGTCACTGATGCTGGTACACCTGGTATTTCTGATCCTGGCTTCCTGCTGGCTAGAGCATGCGTGGCAGAAGGGGTTGCAATAGAATGTTTGCCAGGTGCTACAGCGTTTGTCCCAGCGCTGGTGAATAGCGGACTCCCTAATGATAAATTTGTATTTGAAGGGTTTTTGCCTGCCAAAAAGGGAAGGCAAAAGCGTTTGAAAGCCTTGGCAGATGAAGAGAGAAGTATAATTTTTTATGAATCGCCTTATAAACTCTTGAAGATGCTAGAGCAGTGTCTAGATCATTTTGGAGGAGACCGCCAGGTTAGTGTGTCACGTGAAATTTCAAAGCTCTATGAAGAAACTATTAGAGGAACACTCTCCGAGGTTATAACACATTTTAAAGTCAAAAAGCCTAAAGGAGAATTTGTCATTGTCCTTGCTGGATCTGGTCTAAGAATATAGATACTCATGACTAGAATTTTAGGTGAATTGATTATGTTTTAGTCCTACCATTAATAAAAAATGGACTGAGGGTTTTCTGAAGGGTAATGCAAAAAAAAACACCCCAGATTGGAGTGTTTTTTAATTCAAGCATTAGTGCTTATTAATCAATTTCAGAAACTCTCAGAGTATTTACCATACCTTTAGCCTCGATGGGCATTGCTGCAAGATTGATAGTAAAATCACCTTTATTTACGTATTTTTTAGTTTTAGCTATGGAGTTAATGTCTTCTACAGTTTCATCTGTACTGCTAAACTTATCATAGTAAAATGCTCTTACACCCCATAATAAGCTAAGCTGTGTAAGGATTCTCTTGTTGGACGTAAACGCAAGAATATGAGAATCTGGTCTCCATGCAGAAATTTGAAAAGCAGTATAGCCACTATTCGTTAGTGTACAGATAGCACTAGCTTCTATTTCATTAGCCATCAATGCAGCATGGTAGCATATTGACTTTGTGATGTAGCGCTTTGTCTTGATTTGTGGGGCTTCCTGTGGTACATTGATGAGTGGCGAATTTTCAACACTTTTCAAGATTTGAGCCATCTTTTGTATCACTTGTACTGGATATTTGCCTACAGAAGTTTCTCCAGATAGCATTACAGCATCTGCACCATCCATCACAGAGTTGGCCACATCGTTCACCTCAGCACGGGTGGGTGTTAAGCTATCTATCATGGTTTCCATCATTTGTGTAGCAATGATAACCGGGATTCTAGCTTGTTTTGCTTTTAGGACCAGTTGTTTTTGAATAAGAGGGACTTCATGTGCGGGAACTTCTACTCCTAGATCTCCACGGGCTACCATCAATCCATCGCAGTAAGCGATGATTTTGTCGATGTTCTTAACACCTTCTGGCTTTTCGATTTTAGAAATAACTGGAATTTTATAATCGCTGTGTTTTTTGATGATTTTTTGTAGCTCTTTCAAGTCACTAGCAAATCTAACAAAAGATAGAGCAATCCAGTCCACTTGCAGTTCACAAGCAAACTTGGCGTCTATCACATCTTTTTCAGTCAAAGCAGGAAGAGAGATGTTTGTATTAGGCAGGTTGACTCCTTTTTTAGATTTTAGAGGCCCTCCTTGTATAACTTTAGTTTTCACTTCACTCTTTTTGTCAGTCGTCATGACTTCAAATATCAGTTTTCCATCATCAAGAAGGATGCGTTCCCCTGGCTTTACATCTTGCGGGAAGGTGTCATAATTCATATACACACGAGATTTTGTGCCTTCAAATTCTTTACCAGTTGCAAAAATAATTTCATCACCAGGTTCTACAACTACTTCGTCTTTCATGACACCCACGCGTAGTTTTGGGCCTTGCAAATCTCCAAGAATTCCAGCATTGAAGCCATACTCTTCATTGAGGTCACGTATCATTTTCACACGTTTTTTCACTGCCTCATGGTCTGCATGAGAGAAGTTGATTCTAAAAATGTTGACTCCCGAATCGAGCATGTCTTTTAGGACTTCTTTTTTGCTAATTGCTGGTCCAAGTGTAGCTACTATTTTTGTTTTTTTTGATGTTTTCATTAGTCTAAAATTAAGTGTTCTGGATGTTTTAAAGTTTGAGTTTCTAGGCTATAGGCCGTAGAAATATGTGGTGTAGTTATCAATTTTTGTATGACATCTTCAGGTTTAAAGACGCTTAGTTCATCTTCAATTTTCAAGAGGTAATCTACTTGTTTGTTTGTTTTTAATACATATTCTGTTGAAGTTATGGGTTCTTTTTCAAATAAATTTTCACTAGTTGTTTTCTGTTCTTCTACAGACACTCGGTTTCCAATCAAATAAGACGTTGTATCCCAATCTTGATTATAGTATTCAAATACAGGAAAACTTACCAACTGTGTGTCTATCATTAGCTCAAGGTCTCTGCGCCTCCTCTCAAAACGCATCTCAAGCCTCTTATTTAGCAGGTATGCAACTTTATAAGGCTCATGTTGTGTATGGATAGCTATAAGATGAAAATCAGAAAGTTCAATAGCAGATAAATTGAATTTCTTTTTTTTCATGAGTATTGCATACGGTTTTAAAATTTATTTCTAAACAGAACCATTTGTAAATATATGAAACAAAACAAGATACATCAAAATTTATGATCTTTTATGCGCCTTTTCAGCTAAGTGAAAACGATTTCGTGGAAAGAAAATTAGGGATTGATGTGATTTTGAAAACTAAAGTAAGCTCTTTGAGACGCCTTTTCTTCAGCTCTTTTTTTGGAGGTTTCTCGGGCTTTACCACAGATTTCATTATTGATAAAAAATTTGACCGAGAAGTGTTTTTCTTCATCTTTTCCTAAATCATCTTCAGCTACAAATTCAAAGGGAAACTTGTTTTTCTGGCACCATTCTATCATCAAACTTTTGTAGCTAACTATGCGTTTTTCCAGTTGAGCAAGGTCGACATCCTCTTGAATGATTTTTTTGTAGATAAAATTTTCACAGGCCTTAAAGCCTTTGTCTACATATATAGCTCCTATAAGGGCTTCAAAGAGATTACCATTTATATTTTTACCAAGGCGTTCTGCGGGGATATCAGAAAAGATAAGTTCCGTCAGTTCAAAGCGTTCTCCTAAGACATTCAAATTCTTACGGCTTACTATTTTTGAGCGCATTTTAGTGAGGTAGCCTTCATCTCCATGAGGAGCATTTTCAAACAGATAAGTAGAGATAACCGCTCCTAGGATAGAATCTCCTAAATACTCCAAACGCTCGTAGCTGATAACCATTCCAGCGTCATTTTTATTCTTAAGTGAGCAATGTGTAAAGGCTTGTTTATAAATCGATAGACTATTAGGTTTAAACCCTACAATTCCCTGTATGTTTTGAAAAAAAATCCCGTCTTCAGAAGAACGGGATTCATTTAGTATATGTTTAAAAAATTTCATTTAAAACTTATAGGCTACTTATCAAGGCTTCTAAAGGCAACACAAGCATTATGACCACCAAACCCAAATGTATTGCTCATCGCTACTTTAATTTTCCGTTCTTGCGGCGTATTCAATGTAAGATTGAGTTCAGAGTCTATATTTTCATCTGCTGTTTCATGATTGATAGTAGGAGGCACAAGGCTGTTTTGCATAGCCAGAATCGAAGCTATAGCCTCTACAGCACCAGCGGCACCTAGCAAATGACCAGTCATAGACTTTGTAGAGTTGATATTAATGGTTTTGGCATGCTCTCCAAAAACGTGCTTTATGGCTTTCAATTCTGCAACATCACCTAGCGGGGTAGATGTGCCATGCGTATTGATGGTATCCACATCCTCAGGTTGTAATCCAGAATTTTGTAAGCAATTTTTCATCACAGCTATAACGCCAATACCATCAGGGTGAGGCGCCGTCATGTGGTAAGCATCAGAGGACATACCTCCACCTATCACTTCGGCATAGATTTTTGCTCCTCTTGCTTTAGCATGCTCATACTCTTCAAGTACAAGTGCACCTGCTCCTTCACCAAGGACAAAACCATCTCTGTTAGCATCAAATGGTCTGGATGCTTTCTGCGGATCGTCATTTCTAGTGGAGAGGGCGTGCATGGAGTTAAACCCTCCCATACCAGCTTGAGTTACTGCAGCTTCGCTTCCTCCCGTAACCATGATGTCACTATAACCTAAGCGGATATAGTTTAAAGCATCTATCATAGCATTGGCAGAAGAAGCACAGGCAGATACTGTAGCGTAGTTAGGCCCCATAAAACCATGTTTTATAGAGATATTTCCTGGGGCTATGTCTGCTATCATTTTAGGGATAAAAAACGGGTTGAATCTAGGTGTTCCATCTCCTTTGGCAAAGTCTATCACTTCGTTTTGAAAGGTTTCTAGACCACCAATTCCAGCCCCCCAAATCACGCCAATACGATATTTATCTACCACACTTAAATCTACGCCAGAATCTAATATAGCTTCATCAGATGCTACAAGAGCGTACTGAGCAAAGCGGTCTAGACGCCTCACTTCTTTGCGTTCAAAGTAATCGTTGGCTTGAAAATTTTTAATTTCACAGGCGAATTTAGTTTTGAACAGATTTGTATCAAAATAGGTAATAGGGGCAGCACCACTCCTCCCATGTTTTAGACCATCCCAGTATTCTGAAATGTTATTTCCTATAGGGGTTAGGGCTCCTAATCCAGTAACTACAACTCGCTTTAATTCCATGAAATAAGACTATGTTATTTTTTTGCTTCTTCAATATAAGAAACTGCTTGACCTACTGTTGAGATATTCTCTGCTTGGTCATCAGGTATTTGAATATCAAATTCTTTTTCAAATTCCATAATAAGTTCAACTGTATCTAAAGAATCTGCTCCCAAATCGTTGGTAAAGCTTGCTTCAGTAACAACTTCGTTTTCGTCAACGCCTAATTTATCAACGATAATGGCTTTTACTCTTGATGCAATGTCTGACATGATTGTAATTTTTATGTTTAAATTCAGTGCGCAAAAATATAAAACTTTAGATTAAAACAAGTTTTTAACCTGAAAATGTGTTTAAATTTACATAATAATATTTTATAAATTAGCTTTGAAATTCCTAAATTTCAATTTTTAGCCTAGTACCCATGGAAGATACACCTTCAAATTCAAAAAAAAAGATAGTCATTTTTGCTTCTGGCAACGGAACTAATGCTGTCAATATATACCATTATTTTAGAGAAAGTAAAGATATTGAGGTTTCTCATGTCATGTCCAATAATAAAACCTCTAGAGTACTTCGTAGAGCTCATGATTTGGGTATTAAGTGTATTCATTTTGAAAAAAATGACTTGTACGGCACACAGTCTTTGATGAATCTTATCCAAGAAATCAATCCTAGCCTTATCGTTTTTGCTGGTTTTCTCTGGAAAGTACCAGTATCCTTTATACAGGCTTTTCCACATAAAATCATCAATATACATCCCTCTCTTTTGCCAAAGTATGGTGGAGAAGGTATGTACGGAGAGCGAGTCTTCAAAAGTGTTTTAAAGCATAAAGAAAAAGAAAGTGGGATCACTATTCACTACGTCAATGAACATTATGATGAGGGTGAAATTATAGCCCAATTTAAAATAAACATAGAGCCAGGCGATGACTTGGCTTCGTTGGAAGAGAAAATTCATAGCTTGGAATATGAGCATTATCCTAAGGTTATAGAAAAGTTATTGTCTTAAACTTATGGCAAAATCTACAAAATACTATGTGGTTTGGGAAGGTTTCGACCCTGGTATTTATTCGTCTTGGACAGACTGCCAGCTAAAAATCAAAAACTATCCTAACGCTAAGTACAAGTCTTTTCAGAATTTAGAAGAGGCCAAAGAGGCTTTTGCTATGGGATTCTTTGGCTATCAAAAACATAAAAAGACCTTGCAGCCCTCTTTTTCAACTGAGGGCATCGAATGGAATTCTATAGCTGTAGATGCTGCGTCTAGCGGAAATCCTGGTAAGATGGAGTACAGAGGCGTGGTAACCAAGACCAAGCAAGTGTTATTTCATATGGGGCCTTTCCAGAATGGTACCAACAATATAGGAGAGTTTTTGGCCTTGGTTCATGGTTTGGCATTTTTGAAAGAAAAGACAAGTGACTTACCAATTTACACAGATTCTAAAATCGCTATGTCTTGGATTCGACAAAAAAAATGCAAAACTAAGTTGGTTAAAAATAATGAAAATGAAAAATTGTTCGAGCTGATCAAAAGAGCTGAAGTATGGCTGGCAAAAAACACTTTCAAAAACCCTATTTTGAAATGGGAAACCAAATTATGGGGTGAAATTCCAGCTGATTTTGGAAGGAAATAGAGTTTTGGTACTAGATTTATAAGTTACTGAAGAGTAATGAGGAACGTCATTTGAATCGTTGCATCACTGCATCAATTCTATACCCTATTCCTTTAAGAACAAGTGGCTAAGAAAAAATAACATATATAATAACATGACCTAGGGGTGCATGTCTACAATAAGGTATTTTTTCAGGTTTTCGCTTTACTTTATGATTAATGATGGGGCTAAACTTTTTGAGATTCACTTTCTCAGTAGCCAATGTTGATGACATACTAGACACTAAAAAAAGACCATGTATTCAAATAGTCAAACCAATTTTCCACCTATCCTAAACCACCATTCCCGCAGCTACCGTTTCCTTGGTAGCTTCATCTACCAAAATGATGCTACCTGTATTGCGATTATCTCTGTAGCTGTCTAGCATCAGGCGGTGAGAGGTTTTTAGTTTTACTCGAGCAATGTCGTTCATTTTTAAATCCTTGTCCCCTTCATTTCTTTTGAAGGTGTTCACGTCCATTTTATAAACAATGTCTTTAATCACAGCTTTTTGTTCGTTGGACGTATGCATGATGGTATATTTTGCTCTAGGTTTTACGGGAGAATTGTTCAACCAGCATAACATCACATCAAATTCTTGTGAGAGTTCAGGTTGGTTGTTCACTTTTACGATCATATCTCCACGGCTGATGTCGATATCATCTTCCAATGTGATGGCTACAGACATAGGCGCAAAGGCTTCTTCTACGTCTTTTTCACCAGCGTTTATCGTTTTAATTTTTGAGGTAAACCCTGAAGGTAATACCGCAACTTCATCACCAACTCTATAGATACCACTGGCAATTCTTCCTGCATAACCTCTGTAATCTTCGAAGCCTTTACGTTGAGGTCTAAGCACCGTTTGCACTGGAAATCTGGCGTCAATTTTATTGATGTCACTGCTGATGTGGAGTGTTTCCAATTCGTGTAGCATTGGCGAGCCTTGAAACCAAGCCATGCGTTCTGATCGGTTCACTACATTATCGCCATTCAAAGCGCTTATTGGGATATAGCGTACATCTTTAATCAGTAATTTTGAAGAAAATTCTTCAAACTGTTCTACAATCGTGTTGAAAGTTTCCTCGGAGTAGTCCACCAAATCCATTTTATTGATGCACACAATGATGTGTGGAATATTCAATAATGAAGCGATGAAGGTGTGTCTTTTGGTTTGTTCTATTACACCATGTCTGGCGTCAATCAGGACAACAGCAGCATTGGCTGTAGAAGCGCCGGTGACCATGTTTCTGGTATATTGAATATGACCAGGGGTGTCTGCGATGATGAATTTACGCTTTGGCGTAGTGAAATAGCGGTAAGCGACATCTATGGTGATGCCTTGCTCGCGTTCGTCTTTGAGACCGTCGGTAAACATGGCGAGATCTACACCATCAATGCCTTTTTGCTTGCTGGAGCTTTCTACAGCGGCGAGTTGATCTTCAAAAATGGATTTGGAGTCGTAGAGCAATCTTCCTATGAGCGTGCTTTTTCCATCGTCCACACTTCCGGCAGTCGTAAATCTTAGCAGTTGATTTTTATCTATTTTCATCGTATCAGTCAGTTTTTGTAATCAGAATTTAAAGGTTGTTTCAAGAAATAATTAATAGGTTTAAAAATAACCGTCTTTTTTACGATCTTCCATAGCAGTTTCAGAGCGTTTGTCATCGCTTCGGTTGCCGCGTTCTGTTTCTCTCATGGTCGATACTTCTTCTACAATTTTTTCCATGGTGTCGGCGTCAGATTCTATACCGCCTGTAATGGTGATATCGCCAAGCGTTCTAAAACGTATTTTCTTTTTGACAATTTCCTCATTAGGTTCTAGCTTCAGGAATTCTGAATTGGGAATCCAAGAGCCGTTTCTTTTGACGACTTCCCGTTCGTGAGCTAGATACAGAGATGGTATTTCAATGCCTTCTTTGGTAAGGTAATTCCACACATCCATTTCTGTCCAGTTACTGATAGGAAAGGCTCTGAAATGTTCGCCTTCAAAGTATTTACCGTTGAGCAAATTCCAGAGTTCTGGTCGCTGATTTTTTGGATCCCACTGTCCAAACTCATCTCTGTGAGAGAAGAAGCGTTCTTTGGCTCTTGCTTTTTCTTCATCTCTACGCCCACCGCCAATCGCACAGTCTATTTTAAGTTCTTCGATGGTGTCTAGAAGTGTGGTGATTTGCAGGGCATTTCTAGTGGCATTTTTACCTTTTTCTTCAGCCACTCGTCCATCATCAATTGATTTTTGTACTGAACCTACAATAAGGTTGACGCCAAGTTCTTTGACGAGGTCATCTCTAAATTTAATGGCTTCAGGGAAATTATGACCGGTATCCACATGCATGAGGGCGAATGGAATTTTGGCAGGATGAAAGGCTTTCTTAGCCAAATGTGTCACTAAAATGGAGTCTTTCCCTCCTGAAAATAAAATCACCGGATTTTGAAATTGAGCCCAGACTTCTCTCAAAATGAAAATGGCTTCAGATTCTAACTCTTCTAAATAATTTAAATAATACGTGCTCATGGAGTTATATTCTATGGGTTTTTTCTAAATACTTAATGATATACTGAACGGCATCGTCCACCTTAGTATGCTCGGTTTGGATATGAATCTCAGGATTTTCAGGAGCTTCGTAAGGGGCATCTATTCCTGTAAAGTTTTTAATCTCTCCAGCTCTTGCTTTTTTGTATAGTCCTTTAACATCTCTTCTTTCGCATTCTTCCAAAGAGGTGTCCACAAAAACTTCTATAATATCATTTTTACCTACAATTTGTTTGACTTTCTCACGGTCTGAAATCAACGGCGAAACAAAAGCGGCGATGGTCACTATGCCAGCATCTACAAATAATTTTCCTATCTCAGCAATACGTCTCAGGTTTTCTAATCGGTCTTCTTTACTAAACCCCAAACCTTTGTTGATGCCGCTGCGGATGTTGTCTCCATCCAAGGCATAGGTACTGATGCCTTTGTAAAACAGAGCTTCTTCTACTTTGCTGGCAATGGTCGATTTTCCAGAACCAGATAAGCCTGTGAACCAGAGCACAAAAGATGTGTGTCCATTTACTTTGTTTCTGTGCGATTTTGAAATCTCATAATCGTGAACCACTATATTTTTGCTCATAATTCTGTCTTTACATGAAAATAACCATTCAATAAATTTTCGCGATTATATAGCATTTCTTCACCAGTATCTAGGCTAATTACCTCCAGACCTACAGCCTTACAGATGGCTTGCCCTGCTGCGGTATCCCATTCCATAGTTGGGGCGTAACGCGGATAGACATCAGCATTTCCTTCAGCTACCAGACAGAATTTTAAGGAGCTTCCTTTGGAAACGATGTCTACTGGTTTTTGATAATCATCTTTTAGCCCATTTACATAATCCAGTGTATTTTGGTTCATGTGAGAGCGACTGCCTACAACCCTCAATGGGTTTGAATGTTTACTTGGCTTGAGTAACTTTTTAGCCTTCAGGAGTTTATCTAAATGAAGTTCACCGTTTGGAACATCAACTTTAAAGGCTTTTTGAGGAGCTACATCACCTACATAAAGCAAACGTTGGGCTGGGACGTAAATCACTCCAAATACAGGTTGCTGTTTGTTAATCAGAGCTATATTTACAGTGAATTCCCCGTTTTTCTTGACAAATTCTTTGGTGCCATCCAGCGGATCTACAATCCAGCATTGCGTCCAGAATTTCCGTTCCTCAAAATTTGTTTGTTTGTTTTCTTCACTTATAATAGGAATAGAAGTGGTCTCCAGATAGGATATAATAACCGCATTGGCATTTTTATCGGCCTGAGTAAGTGGAGAATTATCCTCTTTATATTCTACATCAAAATCTTTTCTATAGATTTTCATAATAGCATCTCCCGCTTTTATGGAGGCTTCAATCGCTTTTAGATAATGGTCTTGCATTAATGTTTTTGGTTAATTATTTTTAAAGTTCTATTCAAATCAGCTTTAAATATATATGAATCAGCTGCTTAAGATATTCTTGTTTGAATTTTTGTCAAAAGTATATAATTTCTACCAATTTAGTAGACTATTCGATTTAGAATCAAATTCTTTTACATGTTAATTTTTTTCTGAATCTGATGGAAGTTGAATTGACACTTAAAGCTGAAAATTGAAATCTAGCAAATTATAAAAGTATTGTTTCACTTTAGAGAAACTTCCTTATATTTGTTACGATAAATATTGTGATGAATAAAATTCAAGCCTATAGAAAAATCAAATTTTACAAACACTATTTTCAAGATTTCTTTTCCAAGCAGGATAAAAAAGTAAAAGCAAAAATTATTTGGACTCTTCAATTGATTGAAGAGTTGCACAGGGTTCCAGAAACCTATCTTAAACACATTGAAAATACAGATGGACTTTATGAAATTCGAGTTCAATTAGGTAGAGATATTTTTCGTATATTTTGTTTTTTTGATAAAGGACAACTGGTGGTTTTAGCTAACGGATTTCAAAAGAAAACTCAAAAAACACCTAGAAAAGAAATAATAAAAGGAACAAAGAATACTTATCATATTGCAAACTGGGTAAATGGAGAATTAATATATCTAAATGACATAAATGACTTCAATGAGTGGAGAAAAAGTGATTACGATGGAGAAAGAACAATAAATGAGAATTCATTTTTTACAGTTAACTATCGTGGTAAAATTGAAAAATGGTGTTTTCAAGAGAATAATAAAGGGTATTTG
>Ga0102927_1000277_pt1 | contig 11796 bp, 8 predicted proteins | sample SalPon1_A_H2O_MG_FD_78208 | JGI IMG/M metagenome (GOLD analysis project Ga0102927, IMG submission 78208) | Salt pond water microbial communities from South San Francisco under conditions of wetland restoration - Salt Pond MetaG R1_A_H2O_MG | ecosystem: Environmental > Aquatic > Non-marine Saline... | reverse complement strand
TGCCCGTCCACACTCCGTTCGTCACTCGCCCGATGTACCCTCGCTCGCGATGCTCGCGAGGATCCCATCGTGCCCGTCCACACTTCGTTCGTCACTCGCCCGATGTACCCTCGCTCCCGCGCTAGCCGACAGCACAGGCATGCGACCGAAGCTTTCAACGGCGTTTGGAGCAGTGCTTGCCTCACACCCGTCGAATGACCGGCACACCCGACACGTCCGGAGAACAGCCATGTCACCGGTGACTGACACACGGTGGTCGCCGCCAGACGCCACGTTGCTCTCAATCCTCATCGCGAACGGGATACCGGCCGTCGGATTACTCGCGTTAGACATGTCAGCAGCCGCACTGCTAGCGTTCTACTGGCTTGAACTCGGTGTGTTGTCAATGTGGGCGACGGTGCGGGCGGCGTTTGCCGGGAAACGCCCTGAGAGTGAGAACAGCCGCTCAGCATTCACAGTCACCAATGGGCGACGCTACGGGCCATCCGTGCGTGGCTACCACGTTGGAACGAGAGCGATGAACCATCCCCATCTGAGCGCTCGTGGCGGGAGCGGCAGATTCCGGTTCCAGGGTCAGACGTCGGCGTATACCTTGGTTCGATTTCCGCACTCGTGGTGATTGTTCCGATGCTCGCGGTGCTGTGGCTCGGCTACGGCGCGGTCGTGGCCGGTCCGGTCGTCGCCGCGACGAACGCGACCGACACCCCAAGGTGGGTTCTCACCGGTGCCGGAGTAGTCTTCGTGAGCGAAGGCGGTCAGACGATAGTCAACTACTTTATCCGTGGCGGCTACCGCGATACCTCGGCGTATGGTGCGGTCAAAGGTATCTTCTGGCAGGGATTTCTGCTTGCGGGCGTTGGATTGTTCGTGCTCTTGTTCGCATACGAATTCGCAGACGGCAGGGCGGTCAGCATCGAGGACGCTGCCAGTGGTCCACTCATTATCCTCGCCGTCGCATGCAAGCTCCTGATCGACCTCGTGCGGTACTACCGCGGCCAGTCGTCTTGAGAACGCCACCGCACGATACGACGACCCACAACATTCCTACCGAAAGTATCCCCGTGTCTCATGATGGCGCGCGCCTCGCGGGCCGCAGAAGGCGTGCCCGCGAGCGCGTGCGAGGGATGAGCGAGTCGCCCGTGGGCGACGAGTGAATCGGCTGGGGAGGGTGTGGCTGAAAAGTGTGTCCGGACGTCACAGAGTCACCTCGTTCACACAGTCACCACCAACGTATTGAATCGGCTGGGGAGGGTGTGGTCCAAGTGGTGCCCGTGTGTTGTGGGGTCGTATTACGGAGCGTCAAGGAGAACGCCTCGCGCTTCAGCCCGGGGAGAATGTCACGCACAGCGCCACCAACAGGGTCACACTGGATCCGCTGAGCCGGCGCACAGCCACGGATCGGCACGACTCCCGACGTACTCACACCTCCTCACGCGTCGCATCCGTCTCAGGCTCGGGCTCGATCGTCGGGAGCCGAAGCGTCACGACCGTTCCACGCGGGTCGTTCTCGTCGATCGCGAGCGTTCCATTGAGCCGCTGGACGATGATGTCGACCAGCCATAGCCCCAGTCCACTCCCGTGGAACAACGGCTCGATCGTCGCCGCTTCCGTCACCACGTTTCGGTCCATCGTCGGGATCCCCGGTCCCTCATCGCAAACCCGGATTACCGCCTCGTCACCCTCGCTGGTGACGGTCAGACACACTGTCGGGTCCGTCTGGTCGGCGTGAATGATCGCGTTCTCTAAGAGTTCCATCACCGCGTCACTCAGGTTTGCCGCTTCGACGAACACCGGCTCATCCGGGAGTGAGGGGTTGACTGTTGCGTCCGGATGAGCCCGACGAATCTGGTCTAAGACACCACGAAGCTCATCATTCAGCTCAATCGGTGCGAGTGGAGGCGGGTCAGAGAGTATTCGGGTGATGTTGCGCTGTTTCGCGCCAAGGTCGATCAGATCGGCTGCATTCGATTCGATCCGTCCCGCAGCGTCACACACCGTCGGGTCGGCCGACACCTCGGCGATCCGCTCGGCGTACCCTTGAACCACGTTCAACGTGTTGCGGAGGTTGTGACGGAGCACCCGGTCGAACACCGTGAGAAGCCGCTCGCGCTCGCGCTTGTCGGTCACATCGCGGATGACCGCTACCGCCCCGATCACCGCGCCGGTGTCGTCCTCGAACGGGAACACCGCACTCTCGACGGGTATCTCACCCGCGGGCGTCTGCGTCGTATGCTCGAACGCCACAGGCTCACCCTCCAGTGCAGTGTCGACCCACGAGTCGACGACGCCATACACTGCCGGCTCAAGCACGTCCGACAGGTGGAGATCACCAACGTCACGCGAATCGACCCCGTGAGCCTCTCTAAAGGCCTGGTTTGCAAACAGGAGGTGTCGTTCGGTATCAACTGCAGCGATCCAATCGATCGAGCTCTCGACCGCGTACTCGATGAGCCGCAGGCGTCGGGCTCGCTCATTGCGCTCGGTGACGTCGCGCATCGCTGCGAGGATTCCAACGATCGTCCCGTCTCGTGATCGAAGTGGTGAGTACCGGATCTCGAGGTCTCTGGCGTTCCCTGTGGCATCATCTCGCGTGGTCTCTCGCTGGGCCGTTTCGCCTTCGAACACGGCTTCGAGAGTCGGCTCCAGTGACTCAAACGTCGACTCGCCGATCACGGACGACAGTCGGGCGTCCGAGACTGCCTCATTGCTCACACCGTAGAACTGACGGTATCGTTCGTTTGCAAACAAAAGCCAGTAACCGTCGTCCACTGCGGCCAACAAGTCGCTCGACTGCTCGACAGCGTACTGATACCATCTGCGTACCCGTTCCTGTCGCTTACGCTCGTCAATCACCCGCGTATCTAGTATCAGCCCATCGATGCCACTATCCTCGGCTCGGTTGACCCCCTGTGTCTCGGCCCAGACCCACGAGCCGTCGGCGTGACGAAACCGGAACTCCGTTCGCGGGCTTCGCCCGGGTGACGCCAGTGCGGTCTGTATGCGAGAGGCGACGCGAGCGGTGTCTTCAGGGTGGATGTACTCGAGCGGGTCGTCGCCGACGAGCGCCCCCTGTGAATAGCCGAAGAGCCGCTCGATCGCCGGGCTATTGTAGGTGAATCGTCCGCCCGCTGAGAGGACGGTGAGGAGATTCGTCGACTGCTCGACGAGCGTTTCGAACTGCTCCGACTGCGACTCAGGATGAACGCAGACGAGCGTCTCTCCGCTTGCAAGCGGCTCTACGTCGAGCGCTGCAGGCTCTATCGTGCCGTCGGCTGCTCGGATGTCTGTCGGGACGGCCGTCACGCGAGCTTCGACTCCACCGACGAGTGAATCGTCCCCAAAGAGGTCTCTGGCACGCAGCGACTGCAGTGCCGACTGCGATCGGTCAAACAGCTTACCGGCCTCGCGGTTTGCTTCGACGACACGACCATCCTCGCTGACGACGACCATCGCGACCGGCGACTGCTCAAACGCGAGCACACGGGAGCCCTCGTCGGATGCCTCCATATGATCGTCTCTACTACTATTGTGGTATAAAACACCGCCGCCGGTCACATCCCTCGCGGGTATCTGATGCCGTGTGAGTCGAGTGGGGCTCAGAGCGTACACGCCGTGAGACGAGTGTATGACACGACGAGCACGTCACTGCGACTCCTCTCGGTGAGCAGTGATCGAATGTGTACCGTTGCCCGGAATCTGACCAATCGATATTAAGAATATAACGGCTGTCGTTATGCCTTTGGAAGTCATATCCCTGATGTATGCGCCCAACGTGTGTAACAGACGGCAAAACGGTGTACGAGTGTGTAGATTGTGGTGCTCGAGTCGAGTCATCAGGGCGGTGTGAGTGTGGTGGTGAGCTGTGGAACCTCAGCCGGTCTCGAGACCTGTGAGAGCGTCGTGGATCTCACGCCCACATCGCTTGTGAGGATCACGGCTCTGGCTCGTCGTCTTCCTCCTCAGGGAGTGAGAGCACGTTCTCTCGACCGAGCCTAAACCCATCTAGTCTGCCGTCGTCCCGGAGCCCTGTGACGACCTGGCTGGTCTTGGCCGCCGTCCAGTCGAGTTCCGCTGCAACTTGTCCCTGTTTCATCCGTCCACCCTCGCGCTTGATAAGCCGGAGAACCCGCTCTTCGTTGCTCAAAAGCGCCTCGTCGTCGGCTCCGTCACCGGTGTCTCTCTCGGCTACACTGCCTGTGTCTGTATCGGTCGGATGGCCGCCAGCCTTGCCCGCCTTCGTGCCGTCCGCTGTGCCCGAACCGTCCTCGGAGCCCTCCGCATCCACAGCGGTTCCCGTCATCGTTGTGTCGTCACTCGTATCTCGCCGGTGGCCACGTCGGTAGTGAACCACCGCGGCGGCACCAACGAGCAGAATAACACCTGCGATGAGCACGAGTGCGCCAGTCGAAGGCGACCCGGTGGCTCTGGTCGTCGTTACTCGGGGTGCACCACTCGTGAAGTCGATTGGCCCAACCCACACGACCGAACCATTTCGCGTTTCACTCGGGGTCGGCGACGCAGTCGAGAGGGTGTGTGTATCTGGCCACGAGACAATCAGCGACGTCTCATCATCGAGAAACAGGCCATCGATCGCGTCACCAGCGACGAGCCGATCACCGTCGACTGCGGCAAAGCCGCTCCACGTGAACTGGTACGTCACGACGCCGTACGACTGTGGAAGCGGCCGTCGCTCCGCCGAGATGGTGACGTTCGAGACGGCCATCTCACGGCCGGTCGCCGTCGCGGCGGCGTCGACCGTTCGCTCCATTCGATCCCGGAATCGACCGGTGTACGCCGTGCGGTTCGCCTCGACGTCTTCGCGGAGCGAGGTGAACGCTGCCTCTCGGTCTGTGCTCGACAGCTGCGTTCGGTACTCGATAGCCCACGTCGCGTCGCCATCGGCGGCGACCGATACGGTGATCAGTACGTCGTCGGGGTCGACGTCGCCCTGCTGTCCGAGCGTCCCATCGTGGTCTGTGTCGGCCCCTGCCGTGCTGACCGCGCCGGCTCCACTGACCAAGGTCATCACCACTATCACGCACGTGAGGACGACGGCAGCGATGCTGTAAAGGGTGCGATGTGACGGCTGGCCCCGCCACAGACTCCGCATCATCGATCCCTCCGATCGGTATCGGGTATCATAGTCGTATCCGTCTCGCGACGATTGCAACTCCACACCCCCACGCGATCACCGGCCATTCGACCGCTCGCCACCGGTGGACGGACTCGATTCGTTCGACCGGTTCATGCTGTCGTCGGTCTCCTCGCTTGCCCCCGAAGAGCGGTCCTTCGCTGATGGATCACCCGGGATATCGCGGGTCGATGGTTCGTCATCCGAACGGCTTTTTTCTGGTGTTGCGTTGGCCGCGCCACGCTCAGTGTCGGGCGGTGGGGTAGCTCCACTAGCCTCCGACCCATTGGTGGTATTGTCTGCTGGTGGACCGAAATCATCAGTGCCGGGTCGACCAGACAGAGGGTCGTTGCTGGGACTACCGTTGCCCGGCGTTGACGAACCGGTCCCGTCGGGCGGTCCAGGCTCGGCAGGGGGGCCAGCACGCATGGGTGCACCGGTTTGATTACCGGCAATCTCGCGGGCGATGGCTGTGACCTCCGGGCCGCGTAGCTCACGTGCCTGCTCGCGTAGCACATCGATCCGCGCGGGGTCGGCTCCCGCTGCCGCCTGGGCTTCCGCTTCGAGCGTCGCCGCGACCGTCGCGCTTCGTGTGGTTGTTCGTGTCACCGTCGCTACCTCCGCCTGGACCGCCGCAGTTCGAGCCGCGTAGCTCCCAGGAGCGAGCGTGCCATTCGCTTGGCGGGTCCGGAGCGTGGCCTGTCGAGCGCGAAGCTCCTCAAGCCGCATCTCGTCCCGGGATACCTGCGCAGCGACGATCGCCGCCCGCTCGCGCTCCGTCTCGGCAGCTGCCAGCCGAGCCGCGTACGAGCGCGCATCGACCTCGCCGCGTACCTCGGCCCCTTGAACCCCGACTACCCCAGAGAGCCGCTCGCCTGGCGTCAGGTTTCCAACATCGCGTGATGTGTTCGCGGTACCCGACACGGTGTCGGTCGGGGTGGGACTGAGCGTTCGCTCGTCGGCTGTGGGCCCGTGAGTACTGATCGAATTCTCGCGATCAGACATCCCAGCTCCGCTATCGGTGACTGCTCCCACAGCGGGAGCAATCAGCACGACGCCGATGGCACACGCGATGAGCACGATCGTTGCTCGGTTCACGCATCACGATTCGCCGGCATCACCTAAATACTTCTACGACCGCACCGCCGAGTCACACCGGTTTTCTCTGGATATTGCCAAGTGTACACGATTTTGCGACCCGTGAACGCCGCCTCAGTACGACTTCGCGAAGTACGCGGTCCGCTCTGCGGGAGCATCACACATCGCACACGTCTCATCGTGGTCATCGGTCACGAGCGGGTCGTCGGACTCGAACGGCACCATGACGATCTCGGCGGCCATCGGCTCTTTGATGGGCTCTTCACACGCCTCGTCGCCACACCACGGCGTCTTCACGTATCCACCGTGTTGTCCGAGCGTACCGAGTACGTCGGCGCGGTCGTCGGCCTCGCGGACGGCCCCATCGAGTGTCGATTCAGCGGCCGCATACAGCTTTGCGTACACCTCTTCGAGGTGTGACTCCACCGCCTTGTCGACCTCAGCACGGGCCTCGACTGTGCGCTCGCCATCTGGTCGGTGAACGACGGTGAGTTCCTGATCCGTGACCTCGTTCGGGCCGACCTCGATACGGAGCGGGATCCCGTTCAGTTCGTGTTCGTTGAACTTGAATCCGGGATTGCGCTCGTCGCGGTCGTCGAGGTCGACACGAACGCCGGCGTCCTCGAGGTCTGCGGTGACGTCCTCGGCGTACGAGAGGACGTCGGCTTTGGTGTCCTCCTGCCAGATGGGGACGACGACGACCTGCGTCGGTGCCACTGTCGGCGGCAAGACGAGCCCCTGCTCGTCTGCGTGGGTCATGATCAACGCACCGAGCGCTCGCCAGGAAAGTCCCCACGACGTCGTGTGGGCGGTCTGTTTGACCTCGTTTGTGTCCGCGTACGTGATATCGAATGCCTCCGCGAATGACTGGCCGAGGTGGTGTGAGGTCGCACCTTGGACCGACTTGCCGTCGGGCATGAGTGCCTCGACTGTCGTCGTCGTCTTCGCGCCCGGGAACTTGTCGTGGTCGGGTTTCTGCCCGCGGAGCACGGGTATCGCGAGGCAGTCTTCGTACACCGACTCGTACTGGTCGAGTCGCGTCAGCGTCTCGCTCCAGGCGTCTTCAGCAGATGCGTGTGCGGTGTGACCCTCCTGCCAGAGGAATTCTTTCGTCCGGAAGAACGGCTTCGTCTCTGTCGCCTCCCATCGAACGACCGAACACCACTGGTTGACTCGCAGCGGCAGGTCGCGGTGGCTCCGGACCCACTGTGAGATGTAGGGAGTGATTATCGACTCAGAGGTCGGTCGCACCGCGAGTCGTTCGTCGAGTGCGGCGGTTCCGGCTTCTGTCACCCACGCCACTTCGGGGTCAAATCCCTCGACGATGTCCTTCTCGCGCTCGAGGTACGACTCAGGAATAAACAGTGGAAAGTAGGCGTTCTGTACGCCCGTCGATTTGAACTTTGCATCGAGAAATCCCTGGAGTCGCTCCCAGACTGCGTACGCTCGCGGGCGGGTGACGATGAATCCGCTCATCCCTTCGGGACCGTAGTCGGCGAGTCCGGCCTTCTGGACGACCTCGGCGTACCACTCCCCGGTGTTGTGCGATTTGGACTCGGTGATTCCGAGCTCCTGATCGTCGTCGCTCATTGTTCCTCAAAGCGAGAGTCGCGGGCTTAAAACGTCCGAAGGCGCGCGTCAACCCACGACTCGCGCGAGGAATCACACGCACGACGAACTACACTTACGACGAACCACACACATCACACGGCTACGGCCTATCACCACCAGCATACGACAGGCCACTCCCCAGTGGCTGTGCAAGCGACGGATCAGTAACATCGATGTCCCGTCCTTCCGCAGTGGCGCGCGCCTCGCGGGCCGCCGGAGGCGTGCTCGCGAGCGCGTGCGAGGGATGAGCGAGTCGCCACAGGCGACTCGTGAATCGGTTGGGGAGGGCGTGGTCCAAGTGGTGTTCGTGTGTTGCGGGGTCGTGTTGGTCACGTTTCTCACAGCCCTACTCTCGTACCGAATTGGTTGGGGAGGGTGTGGTTAAGTAGCATCCGCGTATCACAAAGCGGCCGTCGTTTCACAGCACCTGACGCTTACGGGAGCGACCCGCTAAGAACAGTGTCACAAACTCATAGGAGACAAAACACGACACACACGCTACATGTGTCGAACCGCCCTCTCCACACAGCGACAGCGCCGCCACGCATATCACCAGCACACCGTACTGCACCCACGTGACCTGCACAGACGCCGGATTCATCACACACCACGGTTCCGCCGTGAGTCCACACCACTCAGGCGCCCTATCCACGCACGAAATATCAAAAATATATCTTTTAGCCATCGACTGGGATAAGTATATTACGCCCGTTTCACACCTCATCGTATGGACGCTCACCACGCGGCGCTCCTCGGCACACTCGTGATAGTGCTCGCATTCGCAACCGGCAGCGTCGCGGCCGACCAGACGACACTCACCGTCGAGGTCGTCGACGACGATGGCGACCCAGTCGGTGGCATCGCCGTCGAGGCCACGTGGGAGGTCGGCGATGAGACCGAGACAGCTACCGCCACGACGGCGAGCAACGGGAAGGTGTTCCTCGACGTTGAGGCCGGTGCAGACGTTGAACTCACCGTCGACGACGAAACATACGTCAGGAACCGACCGCTCTCGGTCGAGGATGCGAGCGAGTCGACAGTCGAACTCGACGTCGCACAGAGCACGACGGCCACAGTCACCGTTATTGACGCCGACGGCAACCCGCTCTCGGACGCGACGGTTCGACTCCGCGACAACGACGGAACGGTCGACAGCGGTACCACAGACGACGACGGCGACTTCTTCACCGAGCGCATCGAACACGGGGTCTACGACATCGTCGCCGTGAAACCGGGGTACCGGGAGACGACCACCGTCGAGACAGTCGCAAACGAACCGACCGAGACCGTCGAAATCGAGCGCGGGCGGGTGACGCTTGACGTTGCGGTGTTCGACGACCACTTCGACCCACCGGCACGGACCTCTGTAGGGACCGTCCGCGCCGAGTCAGGCGCCTACGGTGCCGAAGCGAGCGTGACAGACGGTATCGCCTCGCTGAACGTCCCTGTGAACGACGAGTATCGGCTCGTCGTCGACGCCGAGGGCTACGATACGGAGCCGGAGTCGGTTTCGGTCGACGAGTCGGCCGTCAAAACCAACGTGACCATCTCGCGCACCCCAACGCTCTCGCTTACGCTTGCGAACGAACGAGTGGTCGTCGGTGAGACGACACGCGCGACCGTCGAGAATGCCTACGACGAACCAGTCGCGGGGGCCACCGTCGAGATCGACGAGACGACCGTGGGTGAGACGAACGCGGACGGTGAGCTGGCGGTCCCAATCGAGGCCGCCGGTGAGCAGTCGATCGTCGCGACTACCGACGAGCTGACCTCTGAGACCGTCGTAGTCGAGGGATTCGACGTCGACGCGGCCGACGAAACCGGCGGCGACACCTCCGGCACTGGTGCCGGCGAGACGAGTGGATCGATCCCTGGCTTTGGCGTCGGTGTGGCAGCCCTGGCGCTTCTCGTCGTCGCCGGGCTCGCGCGCCGTACCCGGACGGAGTGACTGAGACACGGACCCGTGAGTTACGTGCGGTCGGTCGACCCGTTGAGGCCGTCACTGTCACCGAGACCGAAACACAGAGCGAATCGCATCCCGGTATCGGGTGGTGACGCCCAGGGTCACGATTGGTGCGACAGGCACGACAGTGAGAATACCCGCACCGGTCCCGACGCCGAATCGACCGGCAAGCCCAAGGCCGACCCACAGCGTAGCGAGCGCCGCGAACACCAGCAGTCCGCCGGTCACCCGCCGGTCTTCGTGTCCGAGAATTACACCACCAGCCGCGCTCACGGCTGCGAGGAGGTGGAAGAACCCGCCGAGCGGCCAGACGCGGATCGACGACGGAAGCGCTCCGAACGCCCGAGGCTGATCGAGAAAGTACGTCCAGATGGGATAGAGCCCGATGCCGCCCGCCGAGCCTGCGGCCCCGGCGTTGACGAGCCCCCACAGACTCACCACTGTAGGCTCACCGCCACTGAGCGCGGGGACCACAGCCACTGGGACGATGAGCAGCGTGACGATGGCGACCAGCTCCCCGCGGCTGGAGACAGCAGGCGACGGCTCCTTGGACATACCGGCTCATACCCGCGGCCCCGCTTAACTCGGCTGGTCTGAGCTGCGTTACCCCGGATGTTGAGACTTCGATGGCGCCATCGCGCGATACGATCGCGTGCGGCGAACTGACGTGGTGTGGCAGACTGACGTGGAGTGGCGGCTCAGCTGTCCGCGCCGTCGAGTGGCGTCTCCTCGACCGGCTCGAACTCGTCGTAGTGGACGACCTCCTCGACCGGTCGGCGGGCCTTCCGCTCGTTCTCGACATCTGCGGCGCCCTCTGCCGGGTAGCCGAGCGTGATGAGCATCACGGGCTCGTAGCCGTCGGGGATGTCGAACGTCTCGACGAGTGCTTCGGGGTCGAACCCCTCCATCGGGCAGCTCGCGACGCCATGATCCCACGCGGCGTACATCAGCGTCATCGCGGCGAGGCTCGTCGAACGGGTGGTCCAGACCCGACGCTCGTCCGATGGCTGTGCACCGATCCCATCGACGTTCTCGAGGAGGGCGTCACGGACCTCCTCGTTCGGAATGTACTCTTTCGCGAGCCAGTCGTCGAACACCGGCTCGGCGTGTGCAGTCGGGTCGGTGTTACCGAGCACGACGACCGCGGTGTCGGCGGCGGTGACGTGTTCCTGATCGAATGCGATCTCGCGCAGGGCCTGTTTCTTTTCTGGCGCACGAAGCGCGAGAAACTCCCACGGCTGGAGGTTGTATCCAGAGGGAGCGAGGGTTGCGGCTTCGAACACTGCGTCGAGGGTGTCGCGGTCGAGCGGCTCGTCGCTGTACTCGTGTACGGAACGGCGGGTCGAAACGACGTCTTCGAATTCCATCACCGTATGATACGAGACCTGCTCATATACCCCACGTGCTACCGGCAGCCGGTTCTCGTTAGTGGTCGATGCGGGACGCATCGGGTCGAGGCCACTACGCTGCGCTGGGCGACCCTCGGGTCGGCCGTGATCGAGGCGCCGCCGGTCGGGAACGCCTATACAATCGGGGCGAGTAGCCGGACCCAATGACCGATATCGACGACGGAACTGAGACCGGCCCACCCGCAGCCATGCCGACGGCAGACGATGACGGCACCGCGGGCTGGTTCGCCGGGCTCACCGACGACACTGATCCGGAGGTGGCCGCAGAGCGTGTCCAGACGGGTTCTGCGGCGGCGCCGCGCGACTGGCCGTCGATTGCTGTCGACGAGGAGGTCGTCGACTCGCGGGCCGCCTACTACGATCGTCTTCACGCGGTAACGACTGCGGCGACGCGGTCTGCGGTTCGCGAGCGCGAGCGCGCTGACGACCAACAGCTCGTCAACGCGGTCCGCGCCATGGACGATTGTGAGCGGCTCGCCAACGAGCTGGCCGAACGCGTCGCGACGTGGGCCGGCAGTCGCTTCCCCTCGTCATCGCCCGGGATCGCCGGCGCACGAGCACTCGCCAACGAGGACCCGACAGAC
>Ga0102927_1000274_pt1 | contig 11875 bp, 12 predicted proteins | sample SalPon1_A_H2O_MG_FD_78208 | JGI IMG/M metagenome (GOLD analysis project Ga0102927, IMG submission 78208) | Salt pond water microbial communities from South San Francisco under conditions of wetland restoration - Salt Pond MetaG R1_A_H2O_MG | ecosystem: Environmental > Aquatic > Non-marine Saline... | reverse complement strand
TTAAAAACCAACCCAAAATACTGAAACCTGTGATTCAACTAACGCATGGAAAAGCATTTTAAATGAGTCAAATCAACACCCAATATCGCAGTCAATTACCTGAAATTATGGATGAATTTGATTTTCAGGGAGATGATTTGCGTCAGGTTTTAAAAATTATCGATAGAATCAATCTTGTGCTAGGTGGCAATCGGGTTACCATCAATGGAATAAAGAAGTTGATGCAACAACGACCCCATCAACAAAAGTTTACAATTATCGACTTTGGTTGTGGAAGTGGCGCTAGCTTAAGAAAGATTGTTGACTGTTTTAAAGATCAACCTCAAAAATTAGAATTAGTAGGAGTTGATGCAAATGAACACATCATCGCCATTGCAGAGGAGTTGAGCAGATCGTATCAAAATATTTCTTTTATAGCAGAAGATATATTTTCAGAAACTATCGCATCGGCTGAATGTGATATTGCTATTAGTTGTCTGACGATGCATCATTTTAAAGATCAGCAGCTCATCAATATTATCAACAGATTACGATCTTTAGCAACAATCGGTATCCTTATTAACGACTTACATCGAAACGCACTTGCATATAGGCTTTTTCAATTATATTGCTTTTTCTTTGTCCATCATAATGTAGCATCTACTGATGGAAAAATATCAATATTGCGTGGCTTTAAGCGGGAAGATTTTGAAAAATATGCTCAAAAATTGGGTTTAAAAAAATGGGAAGCACGCTGGTTTTGGGCTTTCCGATATCAATGGATTATTGAAAATTAAATATGGTAAAAATAAAGACAGTAGCAACACTAACACCTGAATTTACAAGCACTACGGCTGAAACAATTCCTTTTATTGAACAATGGCTGTCAAATGAAGAAGAGCGATTTCGGCGAAAAGTAATAAAAATCTTTGAAGGTGCGCAAGTTGATCGGCGATATGCCATCATGCCACCAAAAGAGGTCTTTACACCAACTTCTTTTGAAGATAAAAACGAAATTTATAAATCTGCTGCTCAAAAAATGGGAAAATCCGTTTTAGCAAAAGCCTTGCAGCAAGCGGATTGGTCAGCCGATTCCTTAGATTACATCATCACCGTTAGCTGCACCGGTATTATGATTCCTTCTCTAGATGCGTATTTGATCAATTCCATGAACTTACGTCAGGATATCGTTAGATTACCGGTTACGGAAATGGGCTGTGTGGGCGGTGTTTCCGGAATGATCTATGCCAAACAATTTTTACAAAGCCATGTTGGAAAACGTGCAGCCGTATTGGCTTTTGAAGCGCCCACGGCAACCTTGCAGCATAAAGATAAAAGCATGGCCAATATGGTAAGCGCAGCAATTTTTGGCGATGGTGCAGCTTGTGTATTGATGAGTTCAGAAGAAAATGCAGATGGAGCAGAAGTAATAGGCGAGCAGATGTATCATTTTTATAACAAAACCAGAATGATGGGCTTTGACCTGAAAAATTCCGGCTTGCAAATGGTGCTGGATGTAGAAGTCCCGGAAACCATCGCTGATCATTTCCCGGCGATTATTCATCCTTTTTTAAAAAAATTTGATCTGCAGATTGAAGATGTTGAACATTTGATTTTTCATCCCGGCGGTAGAAAAATTATTCAAACTGTTGATGAGCTTTTTGGTAAATTAGGAAAGAACATCGATGCAACGCGTGGTGTTTTAAGAGATTATGGAAATATGAGTAGTGCCACAGTATTATTTGTGCTCAGCAAAATTATACAAGAACAACCTACTACAAAAGGAGACTATGGCTTGATGTTAAGCTTTGGTCCCGGATTTACAGCGCAGCGCCTGTTACTTAAGTTTTAAGCTATTGCTTTTGATTGTCTGTAGCTAGATATTTCTTATGTAATCTATTTATTTAAAAGTTAACACAGCTGGATTTTAATCATCACTTTACTGTAATGATTTCATTCAAATCTGTGGTATAGCGTTGAGAAAGCTTTTCTTGCCGCATCTTCCAGGTTCGCCCCAAATCCTGACTGCCAAATTTGATCTTATGCCGACCGATTTTTTTATTTAGCTGATCTATTTGTTGCATTAAAGGCTTGTGTTTGGGGTTTTCTGCCTTAAAAAGAGATAGTTGCCTACTGTCATTAGGCGTTAATCCCATCAGCATCACACCGGCCTTTTTATAATAAAATCCTTTTCGGTAGATTTTGTTCAATCCTCTTAGTGCATATTTGATAATATCGATTGTAGAATCTGTAGGATAATCCGTAGAGATGGCTATGGCATTTTGATATTGAGACAGATCTTGCCTGAATTTATTGGTCTTTAAAAAAACATAAACCAGATTACAACAGGTTTGTTGTGCTCTGATTTTTTCGCCACACATCACTGAAAAATTACTTACGCGTTCGCGAATATAGTTGTAATCATTGTATTGTTTATCAAATGATCGCGTGGTAGCAATGGCTTTTTTGGCTTGCATTTCTTCTAGATCTAAGCTAGGTTTTCCCCGCAACTCACGCAGCAATCGGTAGCCAACTACGCTCATGTTCTTGCGCACCCAATCATCCGGAAGATTCGCAAAACTTAATCCGTTATTTACATTAATGCGTTTTAACCGGATAGCATGTTGTCTGCCAATTCCCCAGATATCATCGATTTTTATCCATTTGAGGGCTTTTTCCCGCTGCCGGTCGGTTTTCATCAAATAAACACCGCCGGTTCTTTTCGGGAATTTTTTAGCTATGCGATTGGCTACTTTTGCTAAGGCTTTTGTCGGAGCGATACCAATGCTGATAGGAATACCGGTGCCTTTTTCTACTTCGTGTTTCATCTGGTTGCCCCATTTGGTAAGATCGTAATTGTCAAAACCTTCAAATTTTAAGAAAGCTTCATCAATGCTATATACTTCCACATCGGGCGTGTATTTTTTGAGCAAGTTCATCACGCGGGCGCTCATATCTCCGTATAGCGCATAGTTAGAAGAATAGACGTGGACACCGTGTTTTTTAAAGGTCGTTTTGAACTTAAAGGCCGGTGCTCCCATAGGGATGCCCAGGGCTTTAGCTTCGTTGCTCCGTGCGATAGCACAACCATCGTTATTAGATAACACTACCACCGGATCCTTTTGTATCGCCGGATTGAAGACGCGCTCACAAGAAACGTAAAAGTTATTACAATCTATTAAAGCAAACATCATTACAATTGTTTGTTTACCGTAGTAACGATTCCCCAGATCAGGAAATCATTATCTGCCGTTACACGAATAGGTTTGTATTTCTGATTTTCAGCGATCAGCCAAACGGCATTTTGATCTTTTTTGATACGTTTAACCGTAAATTCACCATCTACAAAACAAACAGCGATCTTACCGTCTTCCGCCTCCAGGCTTTTATCGATGATCAGTAAATCGCCATCGTGTAATCCGGCATCAATCATGCTATCTCCACGAACGCGACCATAGAAAGTAGTATTAGGATGCTGAATAAATTCTTTGTTCAGGTCGATACTCAAGTCCAGAAAATCATCAGCCGGGCTGGGAAAACCGGCACTGATGCCTTGTTCTACAAATGGAAGGTCTAAATGGCTTTTTAACTGCGGTTGATAAATTTCTAAGTTCGTCGCTGCATTCATCATATTCCTAATATTTGTTTCAAAAATAGAAATAATTCCAATAATATGTAATAATACCATAAAAATTAACAGGTTTTGACATAAATATGAGGTGTTAGTTTATATAGATTTTACCTTCCTTTATTTGCTCATGATCAAGTTTGATTTATTTAATCAGCGCTTTAGATATTCTTAACAGCCTTAACTCAATAAATTTAGCATTTACTTGGTTTTTAATACATAACAAAAGATGCTATCCAGGTTTGCAACTCAGCCTATTGCGGTAATGAGCACAGAGATGATGCATCAAGTCCGGCATGACAGGCTAATAGGAGCATTGAATGATATTTTTTTATTCGAAGTTTACAAGCTTGCTTAGCGGTAAAGATGAGATAAACCTTTGCTTTATTAATTTTTGCCTAATCATATAGCTAAGGTTTTTTATTAGCTTAATTTTGCGACATGAACCAAGTGGTAACGCTATCTATCTTTAAATATAATAGTTGGTCTTCAAAAATTTGGGCATTCGGAATGATGCAGTTTGCCCATGCTTACTTACGAAAAGAACAAGAATGTTCATTCTATAAGCTGATGGGAAGTGGCAAAGCAAATTTTAATCCAATTCCGGACTGGTCAGTGTATAGTATATTGCAGGTTTGGGAAGATCCGGGAGCAGCTACTCGGTTTTTTCAATCATCTGTTTTGTTTCAGAAGTATCAGCAAAAAGCATCAGAGATTATCGTTTTGCATTTGAATCCCGTCAAAGCATATGGTCAATGGAATGGTCAATTGCCCTTTCAAACGCATCAAAAGCAAACTCAAAATCCTATGATTGCCGCAATCACCCGAGCGAGTATCAAAAAATCCATGTTGCGCAGCTTCTGGAAATATGTACCGGAATCGCAAAAACCGCTTCATGAAGCTAAAGGACTAATCTATACCAAAGGTTTTGGTGAAGTACCCATTACCGAGATGGCGACTTTCAGTATTTGGAAAAAAAAAGAAGATCTCATGGATTTTGCTTACAAAAGCCGAGAACATGCAAAAGCCATTCAAAAAACCCGTAAATTAAACTGGTACAAAGAAGAAATGTTTTCTCGTTATGAGATACTTGGGCTCTATGGCAGTTGGCAAGCCGCTGCTTTATCAACAGAAGATCTACGAGCTCTCAGCCAAATAGCGTTTTAAAGAAAGCTTTGATAAAATAAACGGAGCGCAAAGAATTAATAATTCTTAGGTCTTGTGTAAAGCTGGTTCTTTCATCTAAGAAGTTAAGCAACAGGGATGTTTCATTCCGTTTGTAAAGTCTGTGGAATATCGACTCGCCATAATGGTTATGATGATAAAGTACGTCTATGAAGATGCGGTCATATCTTTTGTATCTAGACTTGTTAAGGTCTTTCGTAAAAGGAAGGTCATTCTTGATATTATCTACAATCTGAGCAGCTTTTCTTTCAGAGAACTTGAAGGAGTAGCCGGAAGAAGCTTTAACCCAACCACCGGCCGTTCCTATTTTTGTGATTCTTTTGGAATGATCAGCGCTAAAATCATAAGTGGACATAGGTATGATACCTTGTTCAATCTCTTGGATGTCATAATGCGGATTACCCATATATGTTTTAAGATATTCATCGATAAAAGTATCATAGGTTTTTTGGTTCACTGTTTGGGGGGTGAAATAAGTGAACTCTACTAATCCGCTATGTTTATCAATGGGTAAGACGTAGGTAAAACTGGTAGATTTGCTGTCTTTTAGTCTATAATCCATCATGGTGAACTTTAGTGGATTAAAAACGGGGTCTTTGGTTTTGATAAAATAACCTTTAAAATGTTGAAGAATGGTGGTAGCCCGGCTTTTTTTTATTCTATTGATATCTGGTAATCTAGAATCAAACACGTGCTTTGATTCATACTTATGATCTGAGGTTTTAACAACTACATGATGAGGGTCTTCGATGACATCAAGCACTTGATCAGTAACAAAGCTAAATGCATTTGATGTTTTCAGCCGATTCTTAGCTAATTTATAAAAATCAATAGATTGAAGCATCTTATAGCGGAGGTGTTTCAGGTCGATATTGATCTCTTCATCGTGACCAAATACATTAGCATACTTCCATTGTTTTGTGATGATATCATCCCACTTCCCCTGTTTATCTTCCCAAAAAGACCAGGTCTTATCGTTTATATTTTTTGAAGCTCGGTCAATAATAAGGATTTGTTTATCCCTAAAATAAGTATCTTCCAGCATAGCTAGTGCCAAATGATTCCCGGAAGCTCCGGCGCCGATAATAATATAATCATAGGTGATAGCCATAGAAGTATGCAAAGAATAAAAATTGAACGAAATATATATGATAGCTGATTTGATGATTTCCTTTGCTATTGAAAGCTTGAGCGATCAACTGAAACAAAATGGCAAAAATAAACCAGGCCAAGAAGTTTGAAAATGGCACCACCTCATTTTTAAATGCCCAAAAATCAAAAGCTGGTGCAGTTTTTTCCATTAAAAAATCTAGCAATAACATTAAACCGGCTGCAAAACTGACTTGCATCCATTTTTTAGATAAAAAACTTTTAGCTATTTGAGAAGTAACAATGACTAACATCGCCCAATTTAAACCAATCAAAACAGGAGTTTTAGCTATTTTGATTCCTAAGTTTTCACCATAGCGATATTCACCAAAAAACCATCCATAATTGACACCCAGAAATTCTATAAAAAAACCAAGTAAAGCAATACTTATGTAAGCTAATGCATTTTTAGTTTTCCATAAAGGATAAACTACAAATAATGATAAATTAAGTATTAATAAGTTAAGCCAAGTTTTTTCTGCAAACCAACCTAAATAACCTAAGCTTATGCCTATGATAGCAGAAATATGAAACAACCATAATAAGCTAATTAGTAAAGTTTTATAATTAAATTTATGTAAATGATTCATTTTTTATTTTCTATAAGGTCATCTACAATTTTAGCTGATAGCAAGCAAAGCGGAATACCGCCACCGGGATGAACAGAACCACCACAAAAGTAAAGATTATTAAATTGCTTAGAAAAATTAGGATGTCTGAAAAAAGCGGCCATTTTGTTGTTGCTGGATGATCCATAAAGCGAGCCGCGATATGAGCCTGTAGCTTTTTCAATTCTTGGCGGATCCCAGAAAAATTTTTCTTGTATATGAGGTTCTATGTCAATATTTAAAGCTTTATTGATTTTTTTGATGATATTCTGATAAGCTTCTTTTTTCATTTGATCCCAATCTTGTCCAAAGTCCGCCGGCGCATTGATCATTACAAACCAATTTTCACAACCTGTGGGTGCATCAGAAGGCTCGTCTTTTGAAGTAATGTTGATATATACTGTTAAGTCATCATATAATGACTTCTTATCAAATAAATGATCAAACTCAGCCTGATAGTTATTGCTAAATAAGATATTGTGTAAATCTAATTGTGGAAATTCCCGACTTATCCCCCAATAAAATATCATTGCAGAGCTAGATGGTTCTTGCTTTAGATTTTTTGTAGGTTGTTTAGCTTTGGGTAATAAACTCCCAAAACTGTTATAGATATCAGCATTTGAAACTATTAGATCAGCTGCATGGAAATTTTCTCCTACCTGAATTCCTTTCACTTTTTTGTTATCATGATGAATTTGATCTACTTTTTTACCTAAATGAAATTGTATTCCCAGTTCTTTAGCTAATCGCGTTAAGCTTTGGGAGATTTCATGCATGCCACCTAGCGGTTGATAAGTTCCTTTGTTCATCTCTAAATGCGGTATCATGGACATGATGCCAGGCGTTTGATATGGTGATGAACCATTATAGGTAGCATATCTATTAAAAAGTTGAACCAGTTTAGGATTTGAAAAAAACTCTTGGTTTACTTCATCTAAACTGCGGTTTAAATGCAGTTTGTGCATAGATTGAATGGCCTTTAGCGTAGAAGTAGAAAAGTAGTTTTTTATTTTGTGCAGTGATTTTTTTAAAAAAAGATCTGCTGTAAGTGCATATTTTTCTTCGGTTGATTGGATATAGTTTTTGATATTTTCAGCTGGTTCATTAAAGGTTTCAGCTGCTTGTTGGACAAAATCTGATGATTTTGCATAAGCCTGAAAAAAAGTAGCATCCTCCCAAAAGTAGTTACATAAAACTTCTTTTCTTTTGTATTGAAAATAATCGGCTGGATTTCTATCATGCAATTTAAAGAGTTCATCTACTAACTCTGGCATGGTAAAAAGTGAAGGCCCGAGGTCAAATCTATATCCGTCAATCATTTTGGCATCCAATTTTCCACCTGTATGTAGGTTGGCATCAAAAACATCTACTTGATAAGCTTTTTTATTGAGTCTTAAAGCAGTAGCTAATCCTGCAATTCCGGCTCCTATTACAATAGCTTTTGGCATTTACTTAGATTTAAAAAATCGCAAAGGAGGAAGCAACATACCAAAGCATTCACCGCCATCTTTCCGCAAATATGTATGATGTTTTCTGTGGGCTTTTCTAACAGCTTTAGCATACCAGTTATTAGCGCGACTAAACCAGTTTAATCGTCTGTGAATAAACACATCATGAACTAAAAAATAAGTGAGACCATAAGCCGCAATACCTGCACCGATGGCTATTCCATAGGGAACATAGTCTGTCATGAAAAAAAACATGCTTATAGCTGCGTAGAAAGTAAAAAACAAGTCATTTCTTTCCCACCAATGCTTATGGTTTTTAAAGTGATGGTCTTTATGTAAAGACCATAAAAAACCATGCATTACGTATTTATGCGTAAACCAGGCCATAAATTCCATGACCGAAAACGTTGCTATAAAAATTAATCCGGTGTATATGTATTCTATCATAAGGCTTAAATCAAATTTAGTCTACAAAATACATAAGATTTTGCCAAAAGTCCGGCTTTTTGATGATTAGGCACTCTAATTCTTTTGTTTTTAATTTCTAAAGAAGGGGTTTTTTTGAGTTTTTGTAAAAGTTTTTTATAATAAATATAAGCAGTATAAACTCCTAGTTTAGCTTCAACCGGTAGATGAATAATCCCATTCAAGCCGGCTTTAAAATCTTCATCGATTTCATGTATAATTTTATCTTTTGCCTCTTCGTTTAATGTTTTTAAATTGACATTAGGAAAGTAAGAACGTTCTAGATTTTCAACATCATCTTTCAGGTCTCTCAAGAAATTTACTTTTTGAAAAGCAGAGCCTAATCGCATGGCATCATGTTTCAATTTATCATATTGTTGAGCATCGCCTTTTACAAAAACCTTAAGGCACATAAGGCCAACTACGTCAGCACTGCCATATATATATTCTTTATACTCTGCATCAGATAAGTAATTAGATTTATACAGGTCTTTTTCCATACTACTCATAAATGCTTCATACAAATCCGGAGAAATATCATATTTATGAACGGTTTCCTGAAAAGCATTGAGTATAGGGTTGAGGCTGATTTTATGAGCAATCGCTTCATGTAAGTCCTCATAAAATCGATTGAATAATTTTTCTTTATCATAATTGTGGAAGGTGTCCACAATTTCATCAGCAAACCTAACAAATCCGTATATATTATAAATATCTTGACGGATACTAGGCGCGAGTAACTTTGTAGAATAGAAAAAGAGGTAGAGTAGGAGTGGGTTACATCCTTGCTACATTGTCTTGATACATCATCAAATATAGATTTCATTTGTTTATCATTAATAATTCTGCAACTAATTTTCCTGATATTAAAGATGGAGGAACACCTGGGCCGGGCACGGTAAGTTGACCTGTAAAATAAAGATTTTTTACCTTTTTGCTTTTTAACTTAGGTCTTAAAAATGCGGTTTGCATCAGAGTGTTCGCCATACCATATGCATTTCCTTTATAGGAATTATAATCAGATTTAAAATCATTTACACAGTAAGATTTTTTGAAAATTACATGATCTTTGATTTTTTGACCTGTTATTTTTTCAAATCTTAACATTATTATATTAAAATATGTTTCTCTAAGCTCTTGAGTGTCCTCTAAATCCGGAGCGATAGGAATCAAAAAAAAACCATTTTCACAGCCTTCCGGCGCTGTTTCCGGATCTGTCTTAGAGGTAAAATTTACATAAAATAATGGTTCATCCGGCCATTTAGGATTTTCATAAATTTCATTAGCGTGTTTTTGAAAATCTACATCAAAAAATAAATTATGATGATCAAGTCCTTCAATTTTTTTATCAAAGCCCACATAAAAGAGTAATGAAGAAGGCGCAAATGTTTTTTTATTCCAATAATTTTCAGAATATTGTCTGTATTTTTTATCGAGGAGTGTTTCCGTGTGATGATAATCTGCACCAGAAACTACATAATCAAAAGTATGGACTTTGTCATTGACTACTAAAGATTCAATCTGTTTGTTGTTGCATTCTATTTTTTGAACCTCGGCATTGGTATGTATTTGCACCCCTAAAGATTCCGCTACTGACTTCATAGCTTGAATAACTGCAAAAAATCCACCTTTAGGTTGCCAGGTTCCTAAACCCAAATCTGCATAATTCATAAAATTATAAAATGAGGGCGTATCACTAGGTTTAGCTCCTAAAAACAAGACCGGAAATTTTAGCCACATGCGTAAGCGCTCATCCTTAAATATTTTATTAATATCCTTGTCAATATTGCTAATAAATTTGCCCACTTTTTTAGCGGTTACCGGAGTTACCAGTTCTAGAGGAGAAACGCCAGGCTTGTAAACCAGATCTTTTATGGCGATATCATAATGTTCTTTAGCTTCTGCTATAAACTTTCTCAATTTTTTAGCTCCATTGGCTTCATATTGATCAAAAACCTGAGCAATTTTATCAATTGAATCTTCTACGGTGATTTTATTTTGTTCACCAAAATATATAGAATAGGCAGGATTTAGTTTTCTTAACTCATAAAAATCAGATGGCTTTTTATCAAAGTCAGCAAAAAAACTTTCAAAAACATCCGGCATCCAATACCAAGAAGGTCCCATATCAAAAGTGAAACCTTGCTCCTGAAATTGTCTGGCACGACCGCCAACTTGATGATTTTTTTCAAATAAATGAACTTGGTAGCCATTTTTAGCTAAATAACAAGCGGCTGATAAGGATGAAAATCCGGAACCAATAACAGCAGTTTTTTTATTACTCATAACTTATAAATTGAAGGTTAGATGATCAATAGAGCTAAAAGCTTTTACTCGTTTTGGTATATCAATTCCTCCATTTAAAATTTCTTGCGCTTTTCTACCTAAAATCCAGTATTCACAATTATTATCTATGCAAACATGATTTGTAAATTTCTTCAAATAATCATCAATATTTTCAGGGCTTACGGTTAAATAACTTACAAAAACTGTATTCTTAAATAATTTAGATAGATAATTGAGGTCTTCCATTGGTAGACTTTGTCCTAAAAATATCACCTTATAACCATGAGATAATAACTCATAATTGGCATAATATAAACCAATGTCATGAATTTCTTCTTCTGGTAAGAAAAGAACAAATACCTTGTCTTTATTTTGAGGTTCAATTTTTTGAAGACTTTCTATATTGATAAACAGTTTTTGTTTAATTAAACTTGAAATAAACTGTTCATGAGCAGGAGTAATGGTTTTAGATTGCCATAAATAACCAATTTGCTCTAATAATGGAATGAAAACCTCATGATATATTTCTCTAAAAGTTTTATTAGTTAACAAGCCATCATAGGTTTTTAAAAACAATGGCTGGTCGAAATTAATCATAGCAACTTTCATTGATTGTACGGCTCGATTAACATTGCTTTTACTGGTTGTAATTCTTCTAACTAATTGATCTATATCATCATCAGACATATTAGAAATACGAGAAATTTTATAACCATTTTCATTTAAGAAAGCGATGTTAAGAATTTTTTGCAATCCATTGACACCATAGGTTCTGATATTTGTATCCGTACGATTTGGTTTGAGCACGCCATAACGTTTTTCCCACATTCTTATGGTATGGGCTTTAATACCACTCAAATATTCCAGATCTTTAATACTGAAGTTTTGTTTAATATTTTCCATAATTAATATAACAATTCAAAAATATGTATTAGAAATGTTTATTGCTAAGAAAAATAAGTTAAAAGATGTAATACCGCCGTTAAACATTTGTTAATGAATAGGTGTTACACATTTTAATATGGATTTGATCTAAAAGAATAATTACTCTAAACAGCAAATTTTAAATCTATTTTCAGAGAAAAGTATTAAAGTATTTAAGTGTTTATAACGATGAATGAATTTCC
>Ga0102927_1000272_pt1 | contig 11899 bp, 10 predicted proteins | sample SalPon1_A_H2O_MG_FD_78208 | JGI IMG/M metagenome (GOLD analysis project Ga0102927, IMG submission 78208) | Salt pond water microbial communities from South San Francisco under conditions of wetland restoration - Salt Pond MetaG R1_A_H2O_MG | ecosystem: Environmental > Aquatic > Non-marine Saline... | reverse complement strand
AGGATCGGCTCGAGGCGGCGCTGGGGCGCAATCCGATACTCGTCACAGCACTCAACACGGTCATTGGCTACGAGCTCGGCGCAAAGATTGCCAAGCGTGCCTATGCCGAGGGCAGGCCGCTGATGGAGCTCGCCCAGGAGATGACCGACCTCTCTGACGAGGATTTGGCTCGGCTGCTCGATCCTCGGGCGCTCACGGCTGGAGGGATTCCCGGGGCGGATTAGGCACATGACATTCGACGCGGACGCGGTGATCAAGCAGCTCCCCTCCACCCCGGGGGTCTATCGCATGATGGATGCCTCGGGTGAGGTGATTTACGTTGGCAAGGCCCGGCAACTCAAGCGCCGGGTGTCGAGTTATTTCCGGAAAGGGGCCCACAACGCCAAGACGCAGGCACTGGTGGGACAGGTCGCGGATTTGCAGGTCACTGTGACCCACACTGAGGCGGAAGCGCTCATCCTTGAGAATAATCTCATTAAGGAGCACCGGCCTCGATACAACGTGCTACTGCGCGATGATAAAAGTTATCCGTATATCCATCTCTCAACCCAGCAGGATTTTCCTCGGCTGAGCTTTCATCGCGGTCAGCGCAAGACGGAAGGCCGCACCTTTGGGCCCTTTCCCTCCTCGGGGGCGGTGCGCGAGACCCTCAATCATCTTCAGAAGGTATTCCCGGTTCGCCAGTGCCGAGACAGCTTCTACCGCCACCGCTCGCGGCCGTGCCTGCAGCATCAGATCGGACGCTGTACCGCCCCTTGCGTGGGGCTGGTAAGCCAGGCGGACTATGCCCGGGATGTGCGCCATGTCGAGATGTTCCTGTCGGGCCAAAGCAACGAGGTGATCGACGAGTTAGTGGGCCGCATGGAGCAGGCTGCCGCTGACCTGCAGTATGAGCAGGCAGCGCGCCTGCGCGATCGGATCACCAGCCTGCGGCGGATCCAGGAGCGCCAGTATGTTGCCGGCGCCAAGGGTGACGTGGATGTCATTGCCTGCCGTACACGTGAGAATCTGGCCTGCGTGCAAGTCTTTGTGATCCGTGACGGGCGCAATCTCGGTAACCAGACCTATTTCCCCAAAGCCCCGGCAGAGACCGACACGGAGGAGTTGATCTACAGCTTTGTCGCTCGGCATTACCTGGGCCGTGACACCCCCGCGGAGCTACTGGTCAGCCATGCGTTACCGGATAGCGAGGTGCTTGAAGAGGCGTTGAGTCACGATGCGGGGCACCGGGTGCGGGTGTCCTCGCGTCTGCGCGGGGAGCGCCGACGCTGGATGGAGATGGCCGAGCGCAATGCCGAGCACGCGCTCAGTGCCCGGATGAACAGCGAGGCGATCATGGAGCGTCGTTTTGAGGATCTTCAACAGGCCCTTGGCCTCGATGAAATCCCCGAGCGCATTGAATGCTTCGACATCAGTCACACACAAGGGGAAGCAACGGTGGCTTCCTGTGTTGTTTTTGGCCGAGAGGGGCCCATCAAGGATGACTATCGGCGTTTTAACATCGAGGGCGTTACCGGCGGCGATGACTATGCAGCCATGCGCCAGGCCCTCGAGCGGCGCTATCGGCGATTGAAAGAGGGCGAAGGGACGCCGCCTGATCTCCTCCTGATCGATGGGGGTGAGGGCCAGCTGAAGCAGGCCGAGGCCGTGCTGGAGGACCTGCAGCTCGATACGATCCTGCCGGTGGGTATTGCAAAAGGGCCGCGTCGGCGCGCGGGTGAGGAAGTGCTGCTGATCGCGGGTCAACTTGGTGATATTCGCCTGGCGCCAGAATCACCCGCGTTGCATTTGCTCCAGCAGGCGCGTGATGAGGCCCATCGATTCGCGATCACGGGGCATCGCAATCGGCGCGGTAAGTCGCGGACAACCTCCAGCCTTGAGGAAATTGCGGGGCTGGGGCCCAAGCGTCGCCAGGCGCTCATGCAGCAGTTTGGCGGGCTTAAAGGCATTAAACGGGCGGGAGTGGAAGATCTCGCGCGCGTGCCCGGCATCAGTGCCGCGCTGGCTGAGCGCGTTCACAGCTACCTCAATGGCGGCGCGTGATAGGCTTTTCGCCATGGAAATGACCTTACCGAACATCTTGACGTGGCTGCGAATCGCGATGATCCCGGTGCTGGGGTTGCTCTTTCTCTTGCCTGCCCCCTGGGCGAACAGCGCGGCAGCGGCAGTGTTTGCGTTAGCGAGCCTGACCGATTGGCTGGATGGTTATCTTGCACGGCGCTGGAACCAGATTTCGGCCTTTGGCGCGTTTCTCGATCCGGTGGCCGACAAGCTCATTGTGGCCATTGCCCTGATCATCGTAGTTGTTGAAACCCCGACGGCTTGGGTGGCCGTCCCTGCTGCCGTCATTATTGGCCGTGAAATTGCCGTTTCCGCTCTACGTGAGTGGATGGCCGAGCTAGGTCTGCGCTCCAGTGTCGCGGTCGGGATGGCGGGCAAGCTCAAGACGGCGGCCCAGATGGTGGCCATCGCATTGCTGCTGTATCGACACGAGGTCAACGGCTTCCCCGTTTGGGGTGTGGGCTTGGGACTGTTGTACATTGCGGCGGCGCTCACACTTTACTCAATGGTGTTGTATCTCAGCGCTGCCATCCGGCGCGTTGAGGGTCTTTCGGGTTGACAGCAAAGCGGCTCGCACTAGAATAATGGGTCTGATGCGGGAATAGCTCAGTTGGTAGAGCACAACCTTGCCAAGGTTGGGGTCGCGAGTTCGAGTCTCGTTTCCCGCTCCAGTATTCCACCCCGATCGGCTTCGGTCGGGGTTTTTTGTATCAAGGCTAGGTGGCAGAGTGGTGATGCAGCGGCCTGCAAAGCCGTGTACGCCGGTTCGATTCCGGCCCTAGCCTCCAGCTTCATGCCCGGATGGCGGAACTGGTAGACGCACGGGACTTAAAATCCCGAGGCTTAGGCCGTGTGGGTTCGAGTCCCACTCCGGGCACCACTTCGCCAAGCGGTTGCTTTTTACCGGAGCGATCAATGGCTTCTCCCATTCTCATCACTGGTGCCAGCCAGCGAATCGGCCTTGCCTTCGCAAGGCACTGCCTTGAGCAGGGCACACCCGTCATTGCCACCTACCGGACGCATCGCCCGGCAGTGGACGCGTTGCAGGCGGCGGGCGCGCAGTGTGTCCGTGCCGATTTTGCGACCAACGAAGGCATCGATGCGTTGATCGCTCAACTCAGGGAAGCAACGACTTCGCTGCGAGCGATTATCCACAACGCCTCGGACTGGCTGCCGGAGCGTCCAGGTTCAGATCCCGCCGAGGTGATGGCCGCCATGATGCAGATCCACTGCATGGCGCCTTACCGTATCAACCTGGCCTGCGGAGATCTGCTTGAGACAACGGATGAACCCGCCGATATCGTGCACATGACCGATTACGTCGTGGAGAAGGGCAGTGCCAAGCACATCGCCTATGCAGCCAGTAAGGCAGCGCTCGATAATCTCACGCGCTCGTTCGCCCGACGTTTAGCACCTAGGGTCAAGGTGAACAGCATCGCTCCGTCGCTCATCATGTTTAATGAAGGCGACAGTGAGGCCTATCGTGAAAAGACGCTGAAGAAGTCGCTGTTAGGCATCGCGCCAGGAGAGGCGGCCGCCGTGGAAACGCTCCAGTTTCTCCTGGACAACCCCTACATTACGGGGCGAAGTATTGGACTCGACGGGGGGCGACCGCTGGTCTGACTGGGCTTTGGGCTTAGCCGCTGAACCGTTTGAACACCAGTGACGCGTTCGTCCCGCCAAAACCGAAGCTATTGCTGAGCACCCGATCCAGACGTTGGTTCTCGCGGGTTTCGGTTACCACGGGGAGGCCTTCGGCATCTGCGTCGAGATGCTCAACATTGGCGGTGCCTGAGATGAAATTCCCCTGCAGCATCAGCAGCGAATAGATCGCTTCCTGGACACCCGCCGCGCCCAGGGAGTGACCCGTTAGCGATTTGGTCGAGCTGACAGGGGGCAAGGCATCGCCAAAGACCGACTGCAAAGCACGCAATTCAGTGATATCGCCCGCTGGGGTGCTGGTGCCGTGGGCATTGATGTAGTCAACGGCTGGCTCGTTGCCAAGCTCGGCCATCTTCAGCGCCTGATTGACGCAGCGCTCGGCGCCCTCACCGGATGGCGCGACCATGTCATAGCCATCTGAGGTGGCGCCATAACCCACCAGCTCAGCCAAAATCGTGGCGCCACGCGCCTCGGCATGCTCAAGGGATTCCAGCACCAGCATGCCTGCGCCGCCCGCAATGACAAATCCGTCCCGATCCCGGTCAAACGGGCGAGAGGCTCGTGCTGGTGTGTCGTTGTACTGCGTAGAGAGCGCGCCCATGGCGTCGAAAAGCATGGTGAGGCTCCAGTGCTCTTCCTCACCGCCGCCCGCAAAGACCACATCCTGTTTGCCGAGCTGAATTTGCTCCATGCCGGCGCCGATGCAGTGCGCACTGGTCGCACAGGCCGATGAGATGCTGTAGTTCACGCCTTTGATGCCGAAGGGCGTTGCCAGGCAAGCCGATGTGGTGCTGCCCATGACTTTGGGTACGGCAAATGCGCCAATCTTGCGAACGCCGCGCTCGCGGAGGATATCGGTGGCTTTGACGACGTTTTCGGTCGACGCACCGCCGGAGCCCACAATGAGTCCTGTTCGCGGGTCAGAGACCTTGTCCGCGGACAATCCTGACTGCTCGATTGCCTGTTCCATGGCGATGTAGGCATAGCCTGCGGCATCGCCCATAAAACGCCGGGCGCGCCGCGGCACGGCAGCATCCAGATCGACCTCAGGACCGGCAGCAATCTGGCTGCGCAGCCCCATTTCAGCGTAGGCCTCGCGACCGGTAATCCCCGAGTGCCCCTCGCGAAGGGCTCGAGTGACGGTGGCCAGATCGTTACCGAGGCAGGAGACAATACCCATCCCCGTGACAACCACTCTTCGCAAGGTCAAGTCCTCCTACAACGCATCTTGGGGATTTTGGAACAGCCCGACACGAAGGTCCATGGCTCGGTAGATAACGGTCCCATCCACCTCAACCTGGCCATCCGCAATGCCCATGTACAGACGTCGACGAATCACTCGCTTGATATCCAACTGATATTTGACCTGTGCGTTATCCGGCAGGATCTGGCCGGTGAACTTCACCTCGCCGCAGCCAAGGGCCCGGCCCTTGCCCGTGCCGCCAATCCAGCCGAGATAAAAGCCCAGTAGCTGCCAGAGGGCGTCGAGGCCCAGGCAGCCCGGCATGACCGGATCACCCGGGAAGTGACAACCGAAAAACCAGAGCTCGGGGTGGACCTTGAGCTCCGCGGTCACCAGGCCTTTCCCGAATTCCCCGCTATCCTCATCGATGTGCGTAATGGCATCGAACATGAGCATATTGGGGACCGGAAGCTGGGGATTGCCCGGGCCAAACAGTTCGCCATGCCCGCAGGCCAGCAACTCATCGTAGTTATAGCTAGATTGTTGATTCATGAGTATCCGCAAGCCGCTAGCCCGTTAGCATGGCCCTGACATGCTAGGTAGCGGCGGCGTTTTGGGAAGGGCTTGATCACGGGGCGGAACATTAATCGCTTGCAGGCGCACTGGCAACTTCATGGCCCAGCCAGGTCATTATCCGCTGCTGGATCCCGGCGGTATCGAGACCCACCATTTCGAGCTGCTCATCACGCTCGCCATGTTGGACGTAGGTATCGGGCAGACCGATGTGCAAAATCGGGCACGGAATATCAAGGCTGGCAAGCCGCTCGGCAATCGCCGAGCCAGCGCCACCCGCTACAACGTTTTCTTCGACAGTAATGAGCTGATCGTGTGTCTCAGCCATCTCGCGCAAACACGCCTCGTCCAGGGGGCGGATAAAGCGCATGTTAACAACCGTGGCATCCAGCGCCTCACCCACCGTCTCGGCCGGCGTTACCATGCTGCCAAAAGCGAGCAGGGCGATTTTCTCTCCCCGCTGACGCACCTCCGCGCGGCCGACCGGCAAAGCCTCCAGACCGTCATCCGGCAGCATGCCCGGGCCACGCCCCTTGGGATAGCGCACTGAGCTTGGTCCATCAATGGCAATGGCCGTTGAAAGCATCTGCCGACACTCACGCTCATCGGCCGGGGCCATGACGGTCATGTTTGGTAGACAGCGCATGAAGCTATAGTCAAATGCCCCTTGGTGAGTGGCGCCGTCAGCACCGACCAGTCCCGCGCGGTCAATGGCAAAGACCACGGGCAGATTCTGTAGCGTGACATCGTGGATCAGCTGGTCATACCCGCGCTGCAGGAATGTCGAGTAGATTGCGAGCACCGGCTTTTCGCCCTCGCAGGCCAGCCCAGCGGCCAGGGTGACGGCATGCTGCTCGGCGATGGCGGTATCGAGATACCGCTCAGGGTACTGATTGGCAAAATCCACCAGACCTGAACCCTCACGCATGGCCGGCGTAATACCCCAGACGCGCTTGTCGGCCTGAGCCATATCGCACAGCCACTGGCTGAACACGTCCGTGTAATTGAGTGGCGCCGGTTCGCTGGAGGCCTTGAGCCCCGCGGCGGGATCGAAGGCTTTGACGCCATGATACGCAATCGGGTTGGCTTCGGCGCGTGCGTAGCCTTTGCCTTTGCGGGTCACGCAATGGAGGATTCGCGGTCCATCGAGCTCACGCAACCGGCGTAGGACCGGCACAAGCTCTTCTAGGTTATGGCCGTCCACGGGGCCAAAATACTGAAAGCCCAGTTCCTCAAAAAATGTGCCGGGCACCAACATGCCTTTTACATGCTCCTCAGCGCGCTTGGCGAATTCCCGCATGGGACTGGGCATGCGCTCAAGCATGTGCTTCGCCTCTTCGCGAACATTGCCGTACACCCCACCGGAGAGTAGGCGCGCGAAGGTTTTGTTCAGTGCGCCGACATTCTCGGAAATCGACATCTCATTGTCGTTGAGAATAACCAGGAGGTCGGGGCGGACGTCGCCGGCGTGGTTCAAAGCCTCGAAGGCCTCACCCGCAGTCAGGCCACCATCACCAATCACCGCGCAGGTCTTGCGGCTGACGTCTTGATTGCGGCTGGCGAGCGCCATACCCAGTGCGGCGCTGATGGATGTGCTGGAGTGTCCCACGCCGAAGGTGTCATAAACACTCTCATCGCGGCTGGGGAAGCCAGCGGGGCCATCGACTTTGCGAATCCGCCCGATCTCTGCGCGCCGTCCCGTCAGAATTTTATGGGGATAGCACTGATGCCCTACGTCCCAGACCAATCGGTCAAAAGGCGTATCAAGTACATAGTGCAGGGCAACCGTCAGTTCCACGGCCCCCAGCCCCGCCGCGAGATGTCCGCCGGAGCGTGCCACGCTCGCCAGCAAATACTCGCGCAACTGACTGGCCAGTCGGGGAAGCTGGCTTTCTGGCAGCTCGCGCAGGTGAGCCGGCTCATCAATGCCCTCAAGCAATGGATAGGCGCTCATGTCCATCCCGACTCCTCCATAAAATCTTCCAGTTCATACCCTGGCAGAAGGTCCTGCTCGCTGGTGAGCTGGCCTTGCACGGAGATCCCGGCGGTGTGCACCGTCTCGGGGTCACCGGAGACCAGAGGATGCCACCAGGCCAGTCCTTCACCGCGGGCCAGACGTCGGTAGGCACAGGTGTCCGGCAGCCACTGATACTGAGCCACTTTTTCCACCGTCAGTTCAATGCAGTCCGGCACCGTCATGTGACGATTCGTGTAATCGGTGCATCGACACGAATGGGTGTCCAATAGCTGACAGGCCACGCGAGTAGGGTATACCCCACCGGTGTCCGCGTCCTCCAGCTTGTATCGGCAGCACTGACCGCAGCCATCGCATAGAGCCTCCCATTCCGGGCTGGACATCTCTGCGAGCGTCTTGCGCTGCCAGTACGGCAAATCGCTTTGACTCATGGCTCGAGTGTACCGCGAAGCGCCGCAGCTCCGCGATGGCAGAACTCGCTCAGTGTATGGAGCGTGCGATCGTGAGCGGCTAGCAGAGTAACTTCAATGAGGCCGAGACGTTTGTGATTTCGGATGCTATTCTCGTCTACCAGAAACCGGGTAATAGTGATCAAAGCGCTCGATTTTCAGCAGGCTCAACGCGCTTGAATCGGAAGGCTAATGGCAGTTGTTAATCGAAACCAATGGATGACCATGAGCGAACGGATCTCGCTGAAACAGTGGGCGTTCGGCTTGATCCTGTCGGCTGTCATGGTGACTCCATCCGCGGCTGAGATGAGCGTTCTCTCGGTGACTCGTTTAGCGGATTCGGCTCCCCGTCAACTCCTCACTCCATCGCACTCGGATCGACAGGATGGCGGTGCGTTCATCAGAAATCCTAACCGGCCGGTCTTGTCGTTCACCCATGTGGAGGGGCGCTCCATACGCCGTGAGCGCCAAGTGACTGAACCGCGGCGGCAATCGACAGAACGCGGCATTATCCGTCAGTCCACACAGCCGCCGGCCCGCGAGCAGTCGGTGACCCGGCTTGGCAATGTCGAGCCGTCATCTGAGCCTGATTCCTGAGGCCATTTCTGAGGCAAGCATTAAAATCGATCTTTACATTAAAAGACCGTACTTAAAAAAAGGGAGATTGCAACTCCTTTGTTATTAATAATGCCGGCGATTTCAACGTTAAACCATCAGGTTACCAAAGCACGTTTTTTGCTGAGCGTAATGCGGGGTTCTCGCGTTGTGATGGGCTGAGTCATCAGTGCTCCGGTGGCGAAGCCCCATGACATCCACCGCCCCAACGACCACGAAATCTTCCCAGATGTGACAGAAGCGGGGCACCTCCTGGCAGTAATCCGCCGAGCGGCGCGAGACACCAACCGCTACGGGGCTTAAGTTCGCATTGCCTATTCACGAGAGTGCAATTACTATCTGCAACGGTCGGCTGATAAATAAAGCCGACAAACTCTAGTGTCTGGTGGGGCTATGAAAAATTTAAACAGACTGGCGCAATTAATTGCGGCCGTTCCTCTGGTGACAGCTTGCGTGTCCTTCGCTGGTGGCAACGTCGAGGATATCGAAGAGGCGTTGAACGCCTCGCAGGCGGAGTCGAGCGCAGGAACCAGCACTGGCGGCGAGCCGCAGGCTGAGCGTGAGCGCGATGGGGGCAGCACAGGCAGTGCTTCAAACGCGACGAGTGGATCAAAGGCTTCGGGTTCAGGCACGGCGCTGAGAGCGCGGGATGATGAGGCTACCGAACCGACTGAGGCGACAACAGCGACCGATGCACAAGGTCCGCTGGAGGACGTTCCCCTAATCATTGATTTGTCGGGGCTCAGCGATCCGGATGGTATTGGTGATCTCTCCCTGCAGTGGGAAGAGTATGACGAAGATCGTGGGCGCTGGACGAAAATCGAAGACGCACGGTCTAATGGGTTTACGCCGCGGCAGCGTCATGTGGGCAATCAGTTGCGCGTAAGCATCGAGTACATTGATGGTCTGGGTAACCTTGAGGCAATCCTCACCGAGCCGACACCGCCCGTTCGCAATGTGAATGATGACCCGACGGGCGAGCTCAAAGTGGTTGGTCGGCAGCGGGAATACGAGCTTCTTAAGGCGGATTCAAGTGATATTCGTGATCAAGATGGCGTCGGATCTCTTGAATATTATTGGGAAATTTCCTCCGATGGCGAGAGCTGGGAGCGACATCGAGAAGCCGAGTGGCGGGACGACTCCATCACGTTGTCTCAGCGAGAAGTGGGTCAGTATCTGCGGGCGGTCGTCGAATATACCGACGGATTTGGTGCCGAGGAGCGCGTGAACAGCGCCGCCACGGACCCGATCGAGAACGTGAACGATGCGGTTCAAGGTGCTGTCGTGGTGAAGGGCGAGGCGGTCGTTGGAAAATCGCTTCAAGCCGACGCCAGTGGCTTGAGAGACCGAGATGGCATCGCCAACATCACGCTGATATGGGAGTCGTCCGGCGACGGCCAGGTCTGGCAGCGCCTAGGCGAATCACCGGAGGGCCGACTGGCTATGACGGGCGATCTCCGAGGTCTAGAGGTCCGTGCCCGGGCAGTCGTGGTCGATCGTTTTGGCAACGAGGATGTGGTGATCTCGCCGAAACAGGGCCCCGTAGAAGCGGTGAATGCACCGCCGTCTGGAACACTTCGGATCCTTTCGGTCGACTGATCTCGCGCACGCGGTATGATAGGGCGCCGATGGAGTGATCCATCGGCGCCTTTTTTTGTTTTCAGCGATCAGGTTTTCATGTCCGCACAAAACATTGCTACCGAGGCCCATCGGCGTCGGACCTTTGCCATCATTTCTCATCCTGATGCCGGCAAGACCACCGTTACGGAAAAGCTGCTCCTGTTTGGTGGGGCCATTCAGCTGGCGGGCACAGTGAAAGGGCGAAAGTCGGATCGGCATGCAACCTCCGACTGGATGGAGCTGGAAAAAGAGCGGGGTATCTCGGTCACGTCGTCGGTGATGCAGTTCCCCTACCGCGAGGAAGTCGTGAACCTGCTGGACACTCCAGGTCATGCCGATTTCTCTGAGGACACCTATCGCACGCTAACCGCAGTGGACTCTGCCTTGATGGTGATTGACGCGGCCAAGGGCGTCGAGGAGCGGACCGTGAAACTCATGGACGTCTGCCGTTTGCGCTCCACCCCCATCATGACGTTCATGAATAAGCTGGATCGTGAAGGCCGCGATCCCATGGACTTGATGGACGAGGTCGAGCGCATACTCAAAATCCGCTGTGCCCCGATAACCTGGCCCATCGGCATGGGCAAGCGTTTCCGCGGAGTTTTCCATCTGCTGGATGACCGGATTCACCTGTATGAGGCTCATCATAAAGGGGGGATTCAGCAGGGTGAGGTCATTGACGGCCTGGATAACCCGCGCCTGGACGAGGTGCTCGGCGATCAGGCGAGTGAGTTACGCGACGAAGTGGAGCTTTTACAAGAGGCGGGCAATGCCTTTGACGAGGACGCCTATTTGGCCGGTGAGCTGACACCGGTCTTCTTTGGGTCGGCGATTAATAACTTCGGGCTCCAAGAACTGCTGGATCGGTTTGTGCAACATGCTCCCGCACCTCAGCCTCGGGAATCCGAGGGTAGGGCGGTCCAGCCGGAAGAAGAGCAGCTGAGTGGCTTCGTGTTCAAAATTCAGGCCAACATGGACCCGAACCATCGAGACCGAATCGCCTTTATGCGGATTTGCTCAGGCGCGTTCGAGCGTGGAATGAAACTGCGCCACGCACGCATCGGCAAAGATGTCCGCATTGCCAACGCGATCACTTTTCTGGCTTCGGACCGAGATCATGTCGAGACGGCCTACCCAGGCGATATCATTGGGCTCCACAACCACGGCACGATTCAAATTGGGGATACGTTTACTCAGGGCGAGGGATTGAAGTTTGCTGGTATACCTAACTTTGCGCCCGAGTTGTTTCGTCGTGCGGTATTGAAAGATCCCATGAGAATGAAGGCCTTACAAAAAGGTCTTGTCGAGCTGTGCGAGGAGGGTGCATCGCAGCTTTTCCGCCCTTTGACCAATAACGACTTGATTGTAGGGGCCGTCGGTGCACTGCAGTTTGAGGTGGTGGCGTTTCGGCTTAAAAACGAATACGGCGTGGATTGCCAGTTCGAGCCAGTCGGTGTAACCACCGCTCGGTGGGTGACAAGCGAGGATGAAAAGCTTCTCTCGCATTTCCGTGATCGGCAGGCGGAAAACCTTGCCGAAGATGTCTCGGGTGCGCTCGCTTACATCGCGCCATCCCGCGTTAACCTCCAGCTGACGCAGGAGCGCTGGCCCGATATCACCTTTCGGGCCACGCGGGAGCATTAAGCGGTCAGTTCATGGCCGCGGTCGCCGTTATTCCATGCTGGCGGCGTATTCGCCCTTGCGGGCTAGGGAGTTGAGGCGAGCACGTTTGAGAAACGCCTGCTGGGCCGCCTCTCGATT
>Ga0102927_1000271_pt1 | contig 11956 bp, 8 predicted proteins | sample SalPon1_A_H2O_MG_FD_78208 | JGI IMG/M metagenome (GOLD analysis project Ga0102927, IMG submission 78208) | Salt pond water microbial communities from South San Francisco under conditions of wetland restoration - Salt Pond MetaG R1_A_H2O_MG | ecosystem: Environmental > Aquatic > Non-marine Saline... | reverse complement strand
AGCAACAAACCGCAAATTCACTTATAGAGCGAAAAGAAAGGCTTACTGAAAATAACTTGATTGTGGCCTCTAACTTTACTTATGATTACAGTTCAAGAAAGGATATTTATGATGAGAGTTTTTCTCAATTCAGAGGAAAAGTTGAATGGGCTGGAAACCTGTTATCGCTCTTCTCAGATGAATTAAATCTTGAAAACACACAAAATGGAAACCGAAGGTTATTTGGAGTACAGTATTCTCAGTACGTCAAGACAGAACTCAACTATATAAAACACTGGGACTTAGGTAGCCAGCAAGTTATAGCTGCCAGAGCCTATGGCGGCATTGCCATTCCTTATGGAAACGCTAATTCTATTCCCTTTCCGCGAAGTTTTTTTGGTGGAGGTCCAAATGATAATAGAGGTTGGAGACCCTACGATTTAGGCCCTGGAAGAACCAATGGCGTCAATGACTTTAATGAAGCTAACTTCAAATTATCCTTCAATGCAGAATACAGATTTAATTTGTTTGGAAATTTAAACAGTGCCCTATTTATAGACGCAGGAAACATTTGGAATGTGTTTGACAATGTCACCGATCCTGCTGCCACCTTTGATGGGCTTCAAGATTTGAAGGAGTTATCAGTAGCCTCTGGCTTTGGGTTGAGGTACGATATTGAATTTTTTGTAATCAGAATGGATTTAGGCTTTAAAACTTACAATCCTGGAAGTGTGGGTTCAAAATGGTTTAAAGACTACAATTTCAACAACGTAGTTTTTAATTTCGGAATAAATTATCCGTTTTAGTCTATTTATATTTATTAGTTTTACGCCCAATAATTATTAAACTTAAAAAAAATGAGTCATAACATTAAGCCAGGTGTAGCTACAGGCAAAGAGGTACAAGCTATTTTTCAACATGCAAAAGATAACAATTACGCTCTCCCTGCTGTCAACGTAGTAGGGTCCAATACTATCAATGGAGTACTAGAAACAGCAGCCAAATTAAACTCACCAGTTATCATTCAATTTTCGAATGGTGGAGCACAATTCAACGCTGGTAAAGGCTTAAGCAATGAAAACCAAATAGCTGCCATCCAAGGGGCTGCCACTGGGGCAAAACATGTTCATGACCTAGCAGAAGCTTACGGCGCTACAGTAATTCTGCACACAGACCACTGTGCCAAAAAACTTTTACCATGGATAGATGGTCTTCTGGACGAAGGCGAAAAATTTTATAAAATTCATGGAAAACCACTCTTTAGCTCTCACATGATAGATTTATCTGAAGAACCTATCGAAGAAAATATTGAGACATGTAAGACTTACCTTGAACGTATGAAGGCCATGGAAATGACCTTGGAAATAGAACTTGGAGTCACTGGAGGTGAAGAAGATGGCGTTGATAATACAGACATAGATTCTTCTAAATTATATACTCAACCTGAAGAGGTGGCATTTGCTTATGAAGAATTGAGTAAAATTTCAGACCAATTTACAATTGCAGCAGCTTTTGGCAATGTGCACGGCGTGTATAAGCCGGGTAATGTGAAACTTACTCCAAAAATACTTAAAAACTCTCAAGAATTTGTTTCCAAGAAATTCAACGTCAAAGACAATCACATTGATTTTGTATTTCATGGTGGAAGTGGTTCTACTGTAGAAGAAATAAATGAAGCCATTGGTTATGGTGTAATCAAAATGAATATAGACACCGATCTTCAATATGCATTTACGGAAGGCATCAGAGACTACATGATTACCAAAAAAGAATACGTCTCTACACAGATAGGTAATCCTGATGGAGCTGATGTGCCAAACAAAAAACACTACGATCCTAGAAAATGGTTAAGAGAAGGGGAGGTCACCTTCAATACAAGGCTGGAACAAGCTTTTAAAGACCTGAATAATATAAATACATTATAACTTAGACCTGTAATTTATGGCAGCTTGGTTTAGAAGAAAAAAGAAAGGCATCCAGACCGCTACTGAGGACAAAAAAGATGTCCCCAAAGGCCTTTGGTACAAATCTCCTACTGGAAAAATAATAGATGCAGAGCAGCTTGCTAAAAACTTCTACGTCAGTCCTGAAGATGATTATCACGTACGAATAGGTAGTGCGGAGTATTTTGATATCCTTTTTGACAATGGAACATTTGAAGAACTTGATACCAAACTTAAGTCTAAGGATCCATTAAAATTTGAAGATACAAAGAAGTATAAGGACCGATTGAAAGAGGTACAAACCAAAACTAATCTGAATGATGCCATAAGGACTGGAATAGGCAAATCCAAAGGTAAAGAAGTTGTAATCACCGCGATGGATTTTAAGTTTATCGGCGGATCTATGGGGTCTGTGGTAGGAGAAAAAATAGCTAGAGCTGTAGATCATGCCATAGCTCATAAATGCCCTCTTATTATCATCTCTAAATCTGGTGGAGCAAGAATGATGGAAGCCGCCCTATCGCTTATGCAATTGGCTAAAACCTCCATCAAACTGACTCAACTAGCAAAGGCTAAACTCCCTTATATATCTTTATGCACAGATCCTACAACGGGAGGAACTACAGCTTCCTTTGCTATGCTTGGAGACATCAACATTTCAGAGCCTGGTGCTTTGATTGGATTTGCTGGGCCTAGAGTAGTGAAAGACACCACTGGCAAAGATTTGCCTAAAGGCTTTCAGTCTTCTGAATTTCTTAAAGAACATGGATTTTTAGATTTCATTGCTCACAGAAAAGAGCTCAAAAATAAAATCAATCTGTATATAGATTTAATAATGAATGCGCCTGTGAGAGCTTAATTTTTAAAAGAAATACGTTTATTTCATTTTAAATACCTACTTTTGCACGATTGAATAGAAAACCTATTCTAGCATAAAAATTATTGAAACAATATTGGCATGTACTTAACACAAGAAGAAAAAGGCAAATTATTTGCTAAACATGGGAAAAATGAAAAAGATTCTGGCTCTGCTGAAGGGCAAATAGCTTTGATGACACAAAGAATCCAACACATTTCTCAACACCTAAAAACAAACAGAAAAGATTTTAATTCTGAAAGATCTCTAGTGAAATTAGTAGGTAAACGTAGAAACCTATTAGATTACCTCATGAAGAAAGACATTTTGAGGTACAGAGCTATCGTAAAAGAATTAGGATTAAGAAAATAAAATTAAAGGGGCATATTTGCCCCTTTTTTAATTTAAAAGCGTTCTTAAGAATAGCTTCTATTGGTTTTACATTTTTTTCTAAACAACAACACAACAACTGTTACTAAAGAAAAACGTATAACCTTAAAAATCATGATTATGATTCCAAAAACATTTAGTGAAATTATCGATCTTGGCGATGGTAGAGAAATCAAGCTCGAAACAGGAAAGTTAGCAAAACAAGCCCATGGCTCTGTGGTAGTACAAATGGGCGATGCCATGTTGTTATGTACAGTAGTCTCTTCTTACAAAGAAAGTACGATGGACTTTTTTCCTCTTACGGTAGATTATAGAGAAAAATTTGCAGCAGCTGGCCGTTATCCTGGTGGCTTTTTCAAAAGAGAAGCTAGACCTAGCGATGGTGAAGTCCTTACTATGAGAATAGTAGATAGAGTCTTAAGACCTTTATTCCCGTCAGATTACAAAACAGAAACGCAAGTGATGATACAGCTAATGTCTCATGACGAAGACGTTATGCCTGATGCTTTAGCTGGTCTTGCCGCTTCAGCAGCAATCCAATTATCAGACATTCCATTTGAATGCGCTATTTCAGAAGCCAGAGTAGGAAGAATTAATGGTGAATTTGTCATCAACCCAAGTCGAAGTCAACTATTAGAATCAGACATTGACATGATCATTGGGGCATCCGCAGATTCTGTAATGATGGTAGAAGGTGAAATGGATGAAATTTCTGAAGAAGAAATGGCAGATGCTATTCAATTTGCTCATGAACATATCAAAAAACAAGTGGAAGCTCAACTAAAATTAGCTGAAGCATTTGGCAAAAAACCAGTTAGAGAATATGAACCAGCTCAGGAAGACGAGGCCATAGAGAAAAAAGTATATGATGCTTCTTATCAAAAAATTTATGACATCGCTAAAGGTGGTCATAGCAAGAGAGAACGTGGAGAGGCTTTTTCTGAAGTGAGAGACGACGTCTTAGCTTTATTTTCTGAAGAAGAATTGGAAGAAAACGAAAAGCTCATCAAAAAATACTTCCATAAGGTAGAAAAAGAAGCGGTGAGAGAACTCACGCTAGCTGAAGGCATAAGACTAGATGGAAGAAAAACTGACGAAATAAGACCGATCTGGTGTGAAACTGATTATTTACCTTCTGTTCATGGCTCTGCCATTTTCACAAGGGGTGAAACTCAAGCTCTTGCTACAGTCACGCTTGGCACATCTAGAGAGGCTAACACTATAGATATGCCAACGCATCAAGGTGAGGAAACTTTCTATCTTCATTATAATTTTCCTCCATTTTGTACAGGTGAAGCCTACCCAATAAGAGGAACATCCAGAAGGGAAATAGGTCACGGAAATCTAGCACAACGCGCACTAAAAGGAATGATTCCTGAAAACAACCCTTACACCGTAAGAATTGTCTCAGAAGTTTTAGAGTCCAACGGCTCTTCGTCTATGGCAACCGTGTGTGCGGGAACTATGGCTATGATGGACGCTGGCGTAAACATGACAAAACCAGTCTCTGGTATAGCCATGGGATTAATTTCTGATGGCGAGCGTCATGCGGTGTTATCAGATATCCTTGGAGATGAAGATCACTTAGGAGATATGGACTTTAAAGTAACAGGTACCGCAGATGGCATTACTGCTTGCCAGATGGACATAAAGGTGAAAGGCTTACCATACGAAATCCTTGTTAAAGCCCTAAAACAAGCTAGAACTGGAAGACTTCATATTCTTGAGAAACTCACCGAAACTATTGCTGAGCCAAATAAAACTGTGAAAGCTCACGCGCCAAAAATCATCACTAGAAGAATTCCTAACGAATTCATCGGTGCATTGATAGGACCAGGAGGAAAAGTAATCCAAGAGCTTCAAAAAACAACTGGAACAGAAATCGTTATCAATGAAGACCCTGTTACAGAAGAAGGAATTGTTGAAATTCTTGGCACAAAACAAGAAGGCATTGATAAAGTTTTAGCTAAAATTGACTCAGTCACTTTCAAACCTGAAAAAGGAAGCGTGTATGAAGTCACCGTAGTCAAAGTATTAGACTTTGGTGCAGTAGTAGAATATAATGACGCTCCAGGCAATGAAGTCTTACTTCATATTTCAGAACTTGCATGGGAACGTACAGAAAACGTTGCAGATGTTGTAAAATTAGGTGATGTGATGGATGTGAAATACTTTGGTGTAGATCCTAGAACCAAAAAACCTAAAGTCTCTAGAAAAGCTCTTCTTCCAAAACCAGAAAGAAGTCCTAGAAAAGGTGATGAAGACTCAAAGTCTTAATCAAAAACTATATAAAAACGGTTTAGAACTCTCTAAACCGTTTTTTTTTACTGACAAATTTGCGCAACTGACAAATCTGCATCAAGAATTATATATTTTTTGTTTAATCTATACACATAATCTCACACTTTATCATAAAACATATCTAAATCCTTAAAATTAGATAATAATATTATTATTTTGGGGAATATGCACGGTCATTGCACTCTATAAGTAATCATTATTATAAATCATTAAAACTATAAAATGAAAGTATTAGTAATTGGAGCGGGTAATATGGGTTTAACCTATTCCGAAGGAATGGCTAAATCTCCTTTACTCAACAGAAAAAATCTGATGATATATGACATATCAAAAGATTTACTTACAAAACTGAAAGAAGTTTCATATTATGACACCTTTGAACATCTTGAAGATTGTCTTCCAGAAGCAGATGTTGTCTTCATAGCAGTAAAACCCTACCACAGCGAAGAGTTGTTTGAAAAAATGAAACCCCTTATCAATAATCAGCAAATATTTGTTTCATTGATGGCTGGAGTAACTATTGAAAATATTCAGAATGGTCTAAATGTAAAAAAAGTGGTGCGTACCATGCCAAACCTTCCCGCCAAAGTAGGCAAAGGGGTGACATCTTACACAGAATCTGAAGAAGTATCCAGAGTAGAATTGCTAATGATACGAAACCTTTTAGACACTACAGGGCAATCCATACGGGTGAAAGACGAAGACTTTATCAATAAATCTACAGGAATTTCAGGTAGTGGACCTGCCTATATTTTTTACTTTATGGCCTCAATGCTAGAGGCCGCCACCAAAATGGGATTTTCTGACAATGATTCAAAAATATTGGTGAGTAACACCTTTGAAGGTGCGGTTCATTTGTTTAACGAATCTGACCTTTCTCCAGAAAAATGGATGGACAAAGTGGCCTCAAAAGGCGGAACTACAAGAGCAGCTTTAGACTCTATGGATGATAATAATGTAAAACAGCTTATACAGGATGCAGCTTATGCAGCCTTCAATAGAGCAGTAGAACTTGGTGATGAATAATTTAAACTCAGAAGAAATGCATACCAAACGTATAGTTGTAAAGGTTGGAACTAACGTTATGACGAATACTAACAACAGAATCGTGGGGCCTATCCTCAAAAATCTGGTGAGACAAATTGCTTACCTGTACGAGCGAGACATTATAACTATCTTGGTGTCATCTGGATCTGCAATTGCAGGAAAAGAAGTACTTGGTTCTTGTTCTTCAGAAGATAAAACCACACGCCGGCAGGTGTACTCATCGGTAGGGCAACCAAGAATGATGCGTCATTATTACACGATGTTTCATGATTATGGAATGCGATGTGGTCAAATATTAGCAACTAAACGAGATTTTGCTCCAGGAAAATATAGAGAAAACATGATCAATTGCTACGAAGGCCTTCTGACGGAGGGAATTATACCAGTAGCCAATGAAGACGATGCCGTGTCGCTGTCCATGTCCATGTTTTCTGATAATGATGAGCTAGCCAGTTTAGTTTCAGAGCTTGTAGGAGCAGATATGCTGATCATGCTCACAGACATTGAAGGCCTCTACACAGGACATCCAGATCATGAAGATTCAGAATTATTAAGACACGTAAAAGTGCATGATGATGTAGAGAAATACGTTCAAGAAAATGAAAAAGGCGAAGGCGAAGGCCGAGGTGGCATGGAGTCTAAGCTTAAAATTGCCAAAATGACGGCAAGTAAAAATATCCCTACATACATAGCCAATGGAAAAAAAGATAATGTCATTATTGATATTCTTGAAGGCAAAGAAGTAGGAACAAAATTCACAGTATAAAAACAGAAAGATTATGAGATTAATGGATACAAAGACTAAGAATGATGTTCTTCAATCTATGATAACCATTATAGATAGAAGAAGAAACGAGATTATTGAAGAAAATAGAAAAGATTTAGAATCCTTTAAACGTGATGACCAAGCGCTGTATGACAGGCTTGTGGTAGATCAAAAAAAAGTGGATGGCATGATACAAGCCATCAAAGAAGTGAAGGAACAGGACGATCCTGTAGGAAATACTATTTCTGAAAGAACACTAGACAATGGCCTTAAGGTAGTAAATAAAACCGACCCCTTTGGCACCATAATGATTATATATGAATCCAGACCAGACGTGACTATTGAAGCAGCTGTTCTTGCCTTTAAAGCCAATAATAAAATATTTCTAAAAGGAGGTAAAGAAGCAAACCATAGTAACATTATACTTGAAGATTGCTGGCACAAAGCTCTTGAAGAAAACGGCCTGGCTAAGGACTGGATAACCCTGCTTCACCTCAACAGAGAAGAGACTAGAGAATTTTTAAGCAATCCTCCAGAAAAAATGGATCTGATTGTACCAAGAGGTGGTGAAAAACTCATAGATTTTGTAAAGAAAACCGCTAGTTGTGCGGTCCTAGTGAGTGGACGAGGCAACAACTTTCTCTATATAGCACCAGATGCCAACTGGGAAACGGCTAAGAAAGTAATAATTAACGCAAAGACAGACAAAATCTCTGGTTGCAATGCCCTCGATAAGGTACTTATAGACGCCCACTTGCCAGATTTTGACTCAAAAGTGAAAGAACTGGCAGAACTGCTAGAAAAGGAATATCAAGTTGACATCCTTGCAGATGCAAAAGTTGCAGCGGTAACCAACTACCCTACACTTCCTACACAAGATACTTGGAAAGAAGAGTTTCTAGCCCTTAAAATTGTACTCAGTTCTGTAGAGTCCTTTGAAGAAGCAGTCCAAAAAATCAATGAGCATTCAGGCGGACATTCTTCGGTCATTATAACAGAAGATCATGATAAAGCCTTTGATTTTATGCAACAGATTGATTGTGCAGCCGTATATCAAAATGCCTCTACACGTTTTACCGATGGCGGGCAGATGGGCGTTGGTGCAGAATTAGCTATCTCTACAGACAAGCTTCACCACAGAGGACCTTTAGGCTTAAAGCAATTAGTAACCAATAAATATTATGTGTGGGGAAATGGGCACGTGAGAGACTAATTTTTTGAAATAAATTCAAAACCTAAAAGCCTGTTTATCAATTATAAACAGGCTTTTTTAGTATATTTATTTGTTCAGAAATTGATAATTAAAATTCATTTTGTAACATTTCTCTACTTTGAAACGTAAAATAACATGAAGATAAATCAATAACAGAGGAATTACCTAAATGAGACAACTTAAAATCACCAAGCAGGTTACCAACAGAGAAACAGCTTCACTTGACAAATATCTACAAGAGATTGGAAAAGTGGACCTTATCACTGCAGAAGAAGAAGTAGAACTAGCACAACGTATAAAGGCTGGTGATGACTTGGCACTTGAAAAACTAACCAAAGCCAACCTAAGGTTTGTGGTGTCTGTGTCTAAACAGTACCAAAACCAAGGTCTTACCCTACCTGATCTTATTAATGAAGGCAACTTAGGTCTCATAAAAGCCGCCAAAAGATTTGATGAAACAAGAGGTTTTAAATTTATTTCATACGCCGTATGGTGGATCAGGCAATCTATACTTTCAGCCTTAGCTGAGCAGTCTAGAGTGGTAAGATTGCCCCTCAATAAAATTGGGTCTATCAACAAAATCAACAAAACATTTGCTATCCTAGAGCAGCGTCATCAAAGGCCACCAAGTCCAGATGAAATAGCTAAAGAGCTAGAAATGACTGTGAACGACGTGAAGGAATCGCTTAAGAATTCTGGCAGGCATTTATCCATGGATGCCCCTCTTATAGAAGGTGAAGACTCTAACCTTTATGATGTCTTAAAATTTGGTGAATCTCCAAGCCCTGAAAATGATTTGCTCCATGAATCACTTCAAACTGAAATCGAAAGAGCCCTAGAAACGTTGACACCTAGAGAAGCTGATGTAATAAGGCTATATTTTGGTCTTGGCAACCAACAACCTATGACGCTGGAAGAAATTGGTGAAACCTTTGGATTAACAAGAGAGCGGGTTCGTCAAATCAAAGAAAAAGGAGTGAGGAGACTAAAGCACACCTCAAGAAGCACTATTCTTAAGACTTACCTTGGGTAGTTTAAAGAGGCAATGAATTTTTATGTCAACAAAAAGAGCTCATCAGCAGATGAGCTCTTTTTGTTGATGATTTAGGCAAAGGACTAATTTTGATCAACCTCTACAGAAGAATTAGTTTTAGCCGCTTCAGACTTAATTTCTTTCAATAGCTCCTCTGCCTCAGCTACTGCTTCTGGAAAGGATTGAAAGTTTTTGATGATATTTTCAAGAATATATGTTGCATTATAGTTATCTCCCATAGCATTAAAATTCTTAGCCATCAGCAAAAGCCCTTTTACGCCATACGCTCTGTATCTAGAATAATTTTTAGTAAGGTCTTGAACAATTGCTGTGGAGGCTTCATAATCTTCAGCTTTGTTTTTAAAATACGCCTCATAATACAAAGCTTCTGCTTTTAGTTTTCCCGTGGCTGTTTCTAAAACATCCGCATAAGCAGTTGCTGCACGCTTTTCATCCCCAACTTTGAGCGAAGACCTTGCTATAAAAATTTTAGCATCGCTACTCACTTCTTCATCACTTAGGTCTTTCTCCAAAATTAATTCAGCATACTGAATGGCTTTGCTGTAATTTTTTGATTCGTAATAAACTTTCATCAAATTGGATTGAGCAAATAGAATATTTTGAGAAAAACTAGCCTCAGTTTCTAGTCTTGTTAAGGTAGAAAGAGCTTGGTCATAATCTTCTTCAGAAAGATAGATTTGAGATAGTCGTCTTAATGATTCTTCCGTAAATTCATTTGAGCGCCTAGATGCCACCTCCCAGTAATAGGGTAAGGATTCCTGAACTTGGCCTTCGTTATAGAGAAGTTGTCCTAAATAAAAATTGGACTTCAAGCTGTTTTTCCCGTTTGGAAACTCATCAAGATAGGTTTGGAATCCTGAAATAGCGCGCTGTGTGTCATTATCAAGGAATTTGTTTTCGGCTGCCTCATAAGTAGCTTCTTCAATATCAGAATCTGCCACTTCTACAAAATCTAAAGTAGAAACCCAACTGGCATAGGACTCTATATCACCTAAATCAATATAAATTAAACGCACACTCTGAACGGCTTGAAGCGCTTCTTGAGAGTTTGGAAATTCTTTCACCAACTGTTTAAATTTTGACAAGGCGTCTGCATAGCTTTCTTGATTGTAATATATCAAAGCCTGTTTTGAAAGTGCTTTAGGATAATACAAGCTATTTGGAAAATCCGTTAGTATATACTGGTAAGCATCAATAGCTTCTTGATTTTGCTGTTCTGCCACATAGGTGTTCCCAAGTTCATATAAAGCATCATCGAGGTAAATTGAAGACGGATAGTTTTGAGTAAATGCGAGTAAATTTTCAATTTTCTGGTCATTTCTATTCACAAATCCATAGCTATAGGCTTTCTGGAAAAAGGCATAATCACTTTGGTAATCTTCTAAAGCAATAGCACTATTGTATGCTTCCATAGCCTTCCAGTATTCACTTAGGGCAAACTGAGCATCTCCAAGCCTAACATAAGCGTCGTGGAGGGATTGTGATGGTCTTTCTATAGTGATGAAATCTTCAAAAAAAGAAACAGACATGTTATAGTCTTTAGTTTTAAAATAAGCATAACCGATATTATAATCAATGGAATAATATTCGGGTAACTTTTTGGCCGCAGGCATGCCTTTAAACTCTTTGTACCCTATCAATGCAGCGTTATAGTTGCCTAAATTATAATCTACTTCAGCTTTCCAATAGGTTGCTTTGGCTGTATATTCAGACGCGAGACGCTCTTCCAATGACTTATCAAAATACGCTTTAGCTTCCTTGAGTTGGTTTTCCTTAAAGAGTTCTATCCCATAGTAATACGTTACCCGCTGATAGGCTACTTTTTTATCATAATCTCTACTCCCTTCCAGCATGGATATTGCTTTTTTATAATGTTTTGAAGTTAAATAAGAGTCGATTAAAAGTTCGCTCATCACCTCTTTTTCATCAGTTCTGGGATAGGTGTCCAAAAAAGATTGAAGCACTTCTGGAACAGACTGATAGGGGTTTCCTATCTCATAACTAAGCTTAGCATAATTCAGAAAGGCATCTTCTTTTAAGCTTTCATCAAAGTTCATTTCCGTAACGTTTTTGAACGCATTGAGGGCCTGAGTTTTTTTATCAGTTCTCAGATAAGCTTTCGCTAGATGGTAATACGCATTCTGAGCTACAAAGTCTTGACCATCAATGATTTTTGAAAATTCTTCCACAGCAGATTTATAATTTCCTGTTTCAAAATACGCATAACCCAGCTGGTAATAATCTGTATTGTTCCACTTTCCTCTATCACCTTTGTAGTCTTTGAGGTATTGAATAGATTTTTCGTAATCTTTCAAATTGAAATAACTTTCGTCTATGATTTTATTGAGCTGAGAGCGTTCTGTGGCATTTGCTTTAGGAAGCTGCTCAAGACCTAGCTCTATAGCTT
>Ga0102927_1000269_pt1 | contig 11992 bp, 11 predicted proteins | sample SalPon1_A_H2O_MG_FD_78208 | JGI IMG/M metagenome (GOLD analysis project Ga0102927, IMG submission 78208) | Salt pond water microbial communities from South San Francisco under conditions of wetland restoration - Salt Pond MetaG R1_A_H2O_MG | ecosystem: Environmental > Aquatic > Non-marine Saline... | reverse complement strand
TTTCAAAATCAGAAAATTGGGCTTCACATGAACAACTGCCTATCAATTCAATTATTGAAATTAAAAACCCAAAAAATGGTCAGAAGCTAAAACTTAGCATCAAAGATCGAGGTCCTTATAAGATAGGTTTTATTACGCAAATACCTGCTCATATAGCAAAACAATTAAATGTTAAAGATGGTGATCTCGTAAAACTTAAATTAATCCAATCCGGTAAAGGGAATCAGAAAATTAATTATCAAAGTTTAGTGTCTTCATTTAATAATCATTATCAATCAAAGAAACAGGTTTCACAAAAACATAAATCATCTTCAAATTCTGAATTAACCTGGCAAATAGCGAGTTTTTCAGATCGCAAGAATGCTAAAGATTTTATAAAAAAGCATCAGAAGAACTTTAAAATAAATTTATATATTATAAATCCATCTGAATCCATTTATAAAATTTGCGCCGGAAAGTTTTCTAAAAGAGAAAAAGCAAATCAGGTAAAAACATCTTTTAAAAAAGAATATCAATCAGCTTTTATTTATAAATTACCTTAACTAATCAATGGAAACTTCTGATTGATTTTCTTTTGGAATTGGACTGATGATATCGACATCTTCAAATTCAATTGCACCTTTTACAATCCCTAAAATAAGTTCTTTTAAGGCATCAATAATATGTATTTTAAGTTCGCTTTGATGATAGATTAAACTTATTTCTCTTGCGGGCTGTGGTTTTTCAAAAGGTTTAATGTTATCTTTAGCATCATCCTGAAGGCTTAAAGAATGTAAATAAGGTAATAAAGTCATACCTAAACCCTCATCAGATAATTTTATAAGTGTTTCAAAGCTACCACTTTCCAAATTAAATTTGCTATCTGTAATGCTAAGGTCAGACTGACATAGATTAAGCACGTTATTTTTAAAGCAATGCCCATCTTCTAACAATAAAACATCATCCGTAGATATATCATCTTTTTGTAAATGGGATTTGTTTTGTAAAGCATGATGCTTAGGAATGTAACCAACAAAAGGTTCATAATAGAGTTTATGTTCTAGAATATCATCTTCTTCTAATGGTGTTGCGGCAATGGCAGCATCAATGGTTCTATCTCTTAAGTGTTCTATAATTTCTTGAGTATGATATTCTTCAATACGAAGTTTAACTTTAGGGTATTTATTGATAAAATTATTAAGAAACATAGGTAATAAGGTAGGCATCACGGTAGGTATGATACCTAATTTAAATTCTCCACCTATGAAACCTTTCTGCTGATCAATAATGTCGTTTATGCGAATACTTTCATTAACAATGTTTTTTGCTTGCTTAACTATTTTTTGACCCACTTCAGTGAGGTGTATCGGTTTTTTTGTTCTATCAAAAACTTTCACCCCTAGTTCTTCCTCAAATTTTTGAATTTGCATACTTAAAGTAGGCTGAGTGACAAATACTTTTTCTGAAGCTTTAGTAAAATTACGGAACTCTGCTACTGCTAAAACATAATGTAATTGCGTTATAGTCATACTACAAATCTAAAAACAATCATCGATAAAATCTATTAAAATTAAATTAATCTTTAAGTAAAATCTATTATTTAACTAACTAAGAATTTAAGTTCATCTCTATATACAGATGGTGTTTTACCAAAGAAATCTTTAAAAAGCCTGTTAAAGTGAGAAATGTTATTAAAACCACTATCAAAACAGACTTCTGAAATACTGATTTGTTTTTCATGTAATAACTTAGCCGCGTGAGCTACCCTGTATTCATTAACAAAAGCAGTAAAGGTTTTTTTCGTAATTTTTTTAAAGTAACGGCAAAAAGCAGGAACCGTCATGCCGGCTATTTCAGCTACCTCTTCCAGTTTGATCGCTCTTGTATAATGTTCCTTTACAAAATTAAATATCACATTAAGTTTGTTATTGTCCTGAGGAGATGTTTCTAAAGCAAATTGATCAACATTAAGTAAAGTGTAGTCATCAGCTTCTTGCATATCGGTTAAGACTTCTAGTAAACCGGTTAATCTACTAAATTTTGATTTGTCATTTAATGACTCAATTTTCTCTCCAATTCTCCGCTTATCATTACCATGAAAAACAACACCTCCTTTAGCTTTTTCAAGCATTTTAACAATATACTGCATTTCCGGAATTTCAAAAAAATCATTATCAAAAAGATTAGGATGAAATTGCATCACCGTTTCTAGCGTGGTATTGGTAAGACGATTAGTTAATCCACAATGCGGAAGATTTGATCCTATAAGCATTAAATCACCATTTCTATAATATGAAATATGACTTCCTATTTGCCTTCTGCCCGTTCCACCGCTTACGTATACAATTTCTATTTCAGGATGGTAATGCCAGTAAGGTTTAGCATTTTCTTCCCGGCTATTAAAACGCTCATAAAATATAGAACTCCCATAGGGTATCTGTATAGATTCAAATTCCGGCTTAGTCATAAATTATCTTTTATATATATTTAAATGCAAAAATAAGTCAATAAAATAAAATGATGTGTTATATTGATACAAATTTAGGATAATTTAAATTTAATTGATAATATTGAACATTTTAATATGGGTCAACATTTATGGCTAAACCAATAGATCGGTAAGGAGCTATTTGATCAAATTTTTTAACACTTCTAGAGATAAGATTTTTAGCATGTTTTAAGGATTGATTTTGATAGACTTTAATTAAAATATATTTTCTATATTTATTTTTTACTCGAGCTACACCAGGGAATTCAGGTCCTAAAACTTGTGACTTAAAACCTTGTCTTAGATATTTAGCTAACCAGTCTGATGCCTCATTTAGTCTATTATAATCAGCACTTTGTAGGCGTAACTCTATCAATTTATGATAAGGTGGATAAGAATATTCTTTTCGTTGCTGCATCTGAACTTGAAAAAAAGATTTGAAGTCAGCCTTAATAACTTGTTTAAAAATTTGATTTTCCGGTTGATAGGTTTGAATAAAGACTTTCCCTCTAATATCTGTTCTTCCGGATCTTCCGGAAACTTGCGTAAGTAATTGAAAACATTTTTCTTCAGCTCTAAAATCCGGAAAATGTAACAGGCCATCTGCATTCATCACAGCAACGAGAGATAATTTTCTAAAATCCAATCCTTTAGATACCATTTGCGTACCTACTAAAATATCTATTTCCTGCTTTTCAAATTTTGATATGATTCTTTCATAGGCGCGTTTTGTATTTGTTGTATCTCTATCCATTCTAGCCACTTTAGCGCTTGGGAATAAGGCTTGAATTTCTTCTTCTATCTGTTCTGTACCTAAGCCCTTCATGCTAATTTTCGTGCTTCCACATGCTAAACAGCTTTTTTGAAGTGCCATTTTATAACCGCAGTAATGGCATTTCAACGAATAATCAACCTGATGATAAGTCAGCGTAACATCGCAATATTTGCAATGAGGAGTAAAACCACAGGTCAAGCACTCTAATACCGGTGAATGACCGCGGCGATTTTGAAATAGGAGAACCTGTTGATCATTTTTGAGTTGATTTTCTATTTCTTCAATCAATTGATAACTAAAATGACCATTCATTTTTTTCTTTTTTAACTGGTCAGCTAAATCGATCATTTTAATTTCCGGCAGCTTTATATTACCATGCCTTTTTTGTAATCTTACATAAGCTAATTTTTCCTTTTTTACATTGTATAAACTTTCTAAACTAGGCGTTGCTGAGCCTAATAAAATATTAGATTGAATAGCCTGGCTCATGTAAAGGGCAACATCTCTAGCATTATATCTGGGAGCCGGGTTTTGTTGTTTAAAGCTACTTTCATGAGATTCATCAACAATGATCAAACCTAAGTTTTGAAAGGGTAAAAATATACCTGATCTGACACCTATAACGATCTGTGGTTTAGCGTGCTGAAGAACATGCTGATACACTTCTACACTAACGGACGGCTGATTTTTACTATGATAGATCAAAACCTGATCACCAAAAAAGGCTTCTAATCTGCTGATTAATTGAGTGGTTAAAGCAATTTCAGGAACTAGAAACAGAGCTTGTTGCCCTTTTTGAAGCACTTCTTCTATTAAACGAATATAAATTTCAGTTTTACCTGATGATGTAACACCATGTAACAGACATGGTTGACTTTGTTTAAAATGGCTTTTAACAGATCGTTTGGCTTCTTTTTGTTCTTTACTAAGCTCAAATTTCTTTTGCTCAAGTGCTAATTTTTTAAATGTGCGATCTTCTTGAATTTCACTTTCAATAAGAATTTGTTTATCTATCAAGGTTTTTACTGTAGTGGCTGATACTTTTGCGGCTTCAGCCAAATCCTTGCGTTTAATAAAATTTTTATCTTGAGCGCGCAATTGAAAATACTGTAATAAAATTTCCTTTTGTTTATCGGCATGAGCTAATTTTTCAAAGAGTTTATTAAGCTCATTTTTATCCTCATAGATCTCATTAAGATGAATAATCCGGATAATTTTAGGCTGATACTGATGAACAAGCGCTTGTTTTAAGTTGATTATATCTTTTTTAACCAATTGATATAAAACAGGAAGCACTGTTTTTTTTTGAAGCAATTCTTGAGTGTCCTTTACCCGCATTTCTGATTGCTTTTCTAAGGCTTCTAGGATTAGATATTCATCATCTGAAAGCTGATCTTTATCTATTAAATCGCTATTTGTTAAAGCAATACTTGTTTCGCTTTCTAAGAGCATACTAGAGGGTAAAGCGGTTTTCATGATAAGACCTATGGGTGCTAAATAGTAGTCACTCATCCATTTCCATAACTTAAGCTGATTTACCGTCACAAAGGGCATATCATCTAATACTTGCTCAACGGGCTTAGTTTGATAATGCAGGGGTGGTTCATTATGAAATCTAGCAACAATACCGGTATACACTTTAGATTTTCCAAAGGGAACAGCTACCCTGCAGCCTAATTGAATTTGATTTTGCTCAGGCTTTTCTATATGGTACGTAAATAATTGATCTAATGCAAGCGGAATAATTACATCTGCAAATTGAAGCATATATGATTACTGTTTTACCCGTAGCCAGGTCTGTGTTCGGTAGAAAACACCCACATAACCTCTCACTTTGAGTTGATCAGGATTGTCATTATCTAACCAAATTTTGCTATTGTAGGTTTTACCTTTCTCAGGATCAGTAATAAGTCCATCTATCCATTTATCATCCCCTTTTTTAAAGCCTCGAAGTATTGGTAAACCTATAAGCGGTTCATTTTTAAATTCTCCTTTACATTTTACACATTTTGCATCATCAGGCGCTTCTTCTTTAAGCAATTTTGTAATTTTTCCAGTTAATGAATAATCATCAGTTAATCTAATGTTTATAATACACTTGGCTTTGCCGCTATCTTCATCAATAACTTTCCACTTCCCTGTAATTTCTTGTGCTTTCGTTAATAGACAGCTTATAAAAAGGAGCAGACAAAAAATATTCTTTAACATATACTCTACTTATATACCTAGCATGTCTTCTTTTAAATCATCATCAGCGGGCTTATCACAAAACCAAATTCCAAAGAGAGCTTCTTTGAACTTGGTACCTTTAATGATGCCTTTAAGTTCATCATTTTTGTAAACTTTTACACCCACATCCGGATGGTAAAAAATGTCAAAAATATCGTGTTTAACAATTTCATCTTTAAAAAAACTAATAAACTTATCGATTTTACCTCTTAGGGGTTTTGTGTTTTTCTGAGTAGAATTTTGGAAACCTTCTTCTACGGCATCTTTCATTTTTTTGCTGGAGATCAATCTGGAAACGATGTGGATTTTAATACCCATAGGTTGATTAGCTTTGATTACCTGATTTGCATCACTTGTTTTATCAGTTACATATAGAGCACCGGCATATAGATCTATCCAAAATTTTTCACGTATGCCGGCTCCGTTGATATCAGCTTTCACTGATTCTATTTCTACGCTGTTAGGTAATTCTACACCGGCGATTTTAGTTTGTCCAAACGTGCAAACTGAAATCAATATTAATAATAATAAAATATAATTTTTCATGATTCTTTTCTTTGTTTAAGTTGATAAATTGTAGCATTCAATTCATATCCTAAAAGCAATATGTTAGAATTTAACCAAATATACACCATTAAAATTATCAATGTACCAATTGAGCCATATAATTTATTATAACTGGCAAAATTTTCTATATAAATAGAAAAAAGGTAGGTAGTTAATAATATCATTAATGTTGTAAAAACAGAGCCTATTGAAAAAAAACCTGTTTTCTTTCCTTCTTTAGTACCAAAATAATATAAAATAGAAAGCCCTATTAAAAGCATAATAATTAGTACGATAAAATTAGCGATTTCAATCCAGTAAAAATTACCGCTTAAAATTCCTAATTCTTTTAAATTTTGAGCCAAGTAAGTAGAAACAATTGTAGCTATTACGGCAAAAAGAAGCAAAACAGCTATGACTATAGCCACGCTTACAGCAACTAAATACTGACGAAGTATTGTTCTATTCTTTTTAGTATGATATGAAAATTCAAAGCCGGTAAATATTGAATTAACTCCATTTGCCATTAAAAAAATGGAAAAAATAAATACAAAAGAAAGCAACCCAGCTCTTTGATTTTCAGCAATATCTGTAAATATTTGGGTGAAATAAGGTGCCGTTCCAGGTGGCAACCCCTTTTCGATAAAAGCTAATAATTTCTCCTGAAAATTATCTATAAATGTAATAAATGGTATTAGATTCAGAATAAATAGTAAAAAAGGAAAAATGGCCAGGAAAAAACTATAAGCGATTGAACCTGCGCGTGTTGAGAAAGTTCCATTAATAATACCAAACACATATAATTTTAATAGATCATATAAGGTAAGATTTTGTATAGGTAAATTTACCCTGCTGCATTTTATTAATAATCTTCTAATAAGGGACTTAATTGTTTTCATAAACTAATCTATCGCTTTTAAACTCATATCAATATTATCAACATGGTGGGTAAGTGCGCCGCAGGAAATATAATCAACGCCGCATTGAGCATATTCTTTAGCTGTTTTAAGCGATATACCTCCACTGGATTCTGTAGCACATGTGCCCTTAATTTTGTTTACCGCAATTTGAGTTTCTGCGGGCGTAAAATTATCTAATAAAATTCTTTCTATAGGTTTATTTTTTAAAATTTCATCAACTTCAGCTAAACTTCTGGCTTCCACAACTATTTTAAGTTCTTTATTGTTTTTATCCAGATAGTCTTTTGTTTTTTGTATGGCTTTTGAGATTCCACCTGCGTAATCAATATGATTATCTTTTAACATGATCATATCGTATAATCCTCTTCTGTGGTTTACACCACCACCTATTTTAACTGCCATTTTCTCTAATAATCTAATTCCGGGAGTTGTTTTTCTTGTGTCCAGCACTTTGGTACCAGAAGCCTTAACTTCTTGATTTAGTTGATAAGTGTTGGTAGCGATTGCACTCATTCTTTGCATGGTATTGAGTACAAGACGCTCAGCTTTTAGAATGGCCCTCTGATTACCTTCTAAAATAAATGCGATTTCTCCTTTTCTAAGCACATCACCTTCTTTACATTTTTTATCTAATGATAATTGTGTATCAACTGTATTAAATATCACTTCAGCCACCTCTAAACCGGCTACCACACAAGCTTCTTTAATAATCAGCTTTGCTTTGCCGGTGGCATCATTAGGAATGCAAGCTTTTGACGAATGATCTCCGTCTCCTACATCTTCTTTAATAGCATTTCTTATGATGGATTGTAGCTCTATACTTTCTTTTTTCTTCATAAAAATCAATAATATTACAAAGTTAAATTTTTTTAATTATGAAATTTCATTTATTAACAGTTGGCACCTCGCCTCGAGAATACAAATTACTCATAGATGATTACAAAAAACGCATTACGAGATTTAGCCATTTTGATGAAATAAATATTCAATATAAAGCCAAAAAAAATGACACCTCAAATGTGATTATAAAACAAGAAGGAAAAAAAATTTTAGAAAAGATACCCCAAAAAGAACGCATTTTCCTCTTAGATGATAAAGGGAAGGAATATTCCTCAAAGGGATTGGCATCGTTTTTAAAAAATCAAATGTTATTATCTCAAGATTGTTGGTTTGTCATAGGTGGGGCTTATGGTTTTTCTGATGAGGTTTATGCATCAGCTTATGAAAAAATCAGTTTATCTAAGATGACCTTTAATCACCACATGGCTAAACTATTTTTTACGGAGCAGTTTTATCGAGCTATGAGTATCCTTAATAATCATCCATATCATAATGCTTAAAAGGATGTGTATTCTTTGTAAGCTTCATCACTTTAATATTTTATAATCGCATCCAACTATGATATAAGATTTAGAATAAATTTAAATCACTCAACACCAATTAAGTGAATCTTATCAAGCAGTTTAGCTTTCTATCATTCACATACTTTAACAAGGTATTATAAATTAAGCATCTCAAATCGCTTATCCTAAGTACAAAGTATGTATTTTTATGAATTATAATCGGTCAATAATAATCTAAATTATTGACTTTTCTATGCTAAGCTTTTAAGCATAAAAGTGCAGAATGCATATATCACCATTACTGATGTTCGATGAAATAATCCCAGGCTTTTTTCAAACCTTCTCTAACACTATATTCAGGTTGATAATCTAATAAGCGTTTGGCCTTAGATATATCAGCCAATGAGTCACGAACATCTCCGGCACGAGGTGGTCCATATTTTGCTTCAATTTTTTTGCCGGAAATAGCTTGTAATTCTTCCCAAAGTTCATTTAAGCTTATTCGTTCACCAAAGGCTACATTATAAACTTCATTAGCTGCATTCGACGGAGCAATTGATGCCTTTACATTTGCTTGAACAGCATTATCCACAAAAGTAAAGTCTCGCGTTTGTTCACCATCTCCATTGATCGTTGGTGATTTCTCATCTTTCAGTGCTTTCATGAATATAGGAATCACAGCGGCATAAGCTCCACTTGGGCTTTGCTTTGGGCCAAATACATTAAAATAGCGTAGACCTATCAATTCCATATCATAGGTTTTAGCAAAAACATCAGCATATAGTTCATTGACGTACTTGGTAACCGCATAAGGAGATAAAGGCCTTCCGATTTTATCTTCTTCTTTAGGTAAGTCCGGATGATCACCATAAGTTGAACTAGAAGCAGCATAAACCATACGAGGCTTTTTTTGGCTATCCTTTATAGCGACCATCATGTTTAGAAAACCATTGATGTTTGCATTATTTGAACGTATTGGATCGTTTATAGATCTTGGAACCGAACCTAGCGCTGCCTGATGAAGAACCACGTCCATATCATTGACTGCTTTTTTACAGGTTTCAAGATGAGTAATATCGCCTTCTATGAATTCAAAATTGGGGTGTCCTTCAAACTCTTTGATATTTTCATAATAGCCATTTGAAAGATTGTCTAGCACACGGACTTTTAATGCGTTTTCGTTTAATAAATACTCCACAAGATTAGATCCAATAAATCCAGCTCCTCCGGTAATTAAATATTTTTTATTAGAGAGTTTTTCCATTAAATTGTAATTAAAGATGCAAATATAAATATATAGATAAGCTATATAGAATATTTGATATTTGATTTATAATAATTTAAAGATTGGGAAACAACTCTAGTAAAAATGTTATCTTCACCTGTTATGAGATCTCTCATTGCTTAGTATAATCGCACTGATAGATCTCTTTGTTTTTTTGTAAAATGCAAGATCAATGATAAAGACCATTTACATAGACGCAAAAAAATCATGAAAAATAACAGAGTACAATATTCGTAATATAAGTCGATTATTATCGAATCAATGGAAAACAAAGAATACATATATAACTAGGGCATAAAGTTTAAATAAAACTCGATATTAATCTTCATTATGGTATTAGCCTTCAAGCTCCTATATTTGTAAAAAAAATATTTTGATAAATCGATATATTGATCATACTTTATTAAAACCTTTAGCTACAAAAAATCAAGTCATCAAGCTTTGTCAAGAAGCCATGCAACATAAATTTGCCAGCGTTTGTATACCCGGCTGCTATATTGATACAGCCAGAGAAATCTTACACGATACTGATGTAAAAGTATGTACAGTCGTTAGTTTTCCTTTGGGATATAATAGCACTTCAGCCAAAACAGCTGAAGCAAAAGCAACTATTGAAGCAGGGGCTGAAGAAATAGATATGGTAATTAATCAAAGCTGGTTAAAAAGCGGTAAATATGATGAAATTCACCAGGATATTAATTCCGTAAAAATAGCTTGCCATCAACTGACATTAAAGGTAATTCTTGAAACAGCTCATCTTACGGATGCTGAAATAACAAAAGCGGCAGAAATAGCGGAAGGAGCTGGGGCTGATTACATAAAAACTTCTACCGGTTTTGGAGAAGCAGGTGCTAGTTTTCATGCGGTAGAAATTATGAAAAAAGCAATTTCATCTAATATAAAGATTAAAGCTTCAGGTGGGATAAAAGACTATAAAACAGCAAAAAAGTATATAGATATAGGCGTTTCCAGAATAGGAACTTCATCTGGTATTCAAATTATAGAACAAGAAAAAAGCAATACATGAGTATACATATAGCAGCAAAAAATCATGAAATAGCGGAAACCGTTTTACTTCCCGGCGATCCTAAACGAGCTAAATGGATTGCTGAAACCTTTTTAGAAAATCCGCTGTGTTATAATGAAGTTCGTGGAATGTTAGGATATACTGGAACTTATAAAGGACAAAGTATTTCCGTTCAGGGGAGTGGAATGGGCATACCTTCTATCAATATTTATGCACATGAATTGATTAATGAATATGGTGTAAAAAAACTAATACGAGTAGGAAGCGCAGGAAGCATTCAGCAAGATGTTAAATTAGAAGATATCATCATTGCTATGTCCGCATCTACTGATTCTGCTATCAATAAAAATTTGATTCCTTATGGTGATTTTGCGCCTTCCGCGCATTATGAACTCCTTTATAAAGCCGTAGAATCTGTAAAACAGAAAAATCAGTCTTTTAAAGTGGGGCACATCCTATCATCTGATATTTTTTATTCTGACCCAACTGATTCCTGGAAAAAATGGTCCGCTCATAATTGCCTATGTATTGAAATGGAAACGGCTGGACTGTATAGCTTAGCCGCTAAATTTAATGTACAGGCATTAGGAATTTTAACCATATCTGATTCTTTAATCACCGGTGAAGCGCTTTCTAGTGAAGCCCGTGAAAAACAACTTAAAACCATGGTGGAAGTTGCGCTAGAAGCATCTTTTTAATCTGTAGTAAGACCTAACCAATTTGAATAACTACACTGTTATTAATAGGCTACTTGTATAATAATGAGGCATAATGTTAGAATTCCATAGATACGGAATGCAATTTTAATATCAATCAAAATATTCACAGTTATAAGGATTGTGTTTTTGAGATACAACCCAGCGGTATTGATTCTTTAATGTAAATAGCTATAGCATTTTATAAAAAGAGCTGCTTTTTTGTAAAGCAGCTCTTGAAGTATTATTATTTACTTGAAATTGATCTTAATTTTTATTCATCTTCTTGATCAAATTTAAGGCAGAACCTTCTTTAAACCACTCAATTTGCGTAGCATTAAATGTATGCTTAAGCTTAATTTGATCTTTACTGCCATCACCATGAACTAATTCAAGAGTAACAGGCTGATTTTCAGTGAAATTTTCTAAATCTATAAAGTTGAAAGTATCATCCTCCTGAATCAAATCATAATCATTTTCATTATCAAAAGTAAGTGCTAACATACCTTGCTTCTTCAGGTTTGTCTCATGAATTCGGGCAAAAGATTTCACAATCACAGCACGAACACCTAAGTGTCTTGGCTCCATAGCCGCATGTTCACGGGATGATCCTTCACCATAATTATGATCACCTACCACCACCGTAGGGATGCCTTCTTTTTTATATTCCCGCTGTACTTTAGGTACCGCATCATACTTCCCAGT
>Ga0102927_1000267_pt1 | contig 12014 bp, 13 predicted proteins | sample SalPon1_A_H2O_MG_FD_78208 | JGI IMG/M metagenome (GOLD analysis project Ga0102927, IMG submission 78208) | Salt pond water microbial communities from South San Francisco under conditions of wetland restoration - Salt Pond MetaG R1_A_H2O_MG | ecosystem: Environmental > Aquatic > Non-marine Saline... | reverse complement strand
CGTCGAGGCGATCTCGCATGAGGGGTTCGCGCACATCGACTTCCTCACGCAGTGTCCCACCTGGAACAAGGATGCGCGGCAGTACGTCCCGTACATCGACATCAACGAGTCGGATGAGTACGACATCGACATCCACGACCGCACGAGTGCCGCGGCGATGATGTTCGAGACCGAGGACCTCCTGCATGAGGGGACGGTCCTCACCGGTCGGTACTACCAGGATCGAGACCGCCCCTCGTACCAGCAGGAGAAGATGTCGCGCGGCGAGATGCCGGAGACGCCACTTGCCGAGCGTTACTTCGACGAGTCGTACGACTGGGAGCGCAGCTACGACCTGTTTCTGGATCGCCACCGCTGAGGTCACCGACGATTGGGTGTCCGGAAGATATTTTTCGCATCCAGTGAAGCATTGTTATGGAATCTGCGACGACAGCCGACCGCATCCTCGCGGCGTTGGAGGAGGATGCGCAGGCGTCAGTCGCGGACATCGCTGCTGCGGCCGACGTGTCGAAGCCGACCGCACGGAAGTACATCGCCGAGTTAGAGAAGGAGGGGGTCATCGTGGGGTACTCGGCCGATCTCGATCCGAAGAAGCTCCTGAGCACCACGATTGCATTGGTGGGTGTGGATGTGGCGTCGGACCACTATGTCGCGGTCAGCCGCGAACTCCGGTCGATCCCCGAGGTGGAGTCGCTGTACAGCTCCTCGGGTGACCACATGCTGATGGCAGAGGTCCGCGCGAGCGATGGAGATGCGGTGGGGGATGTCATCAGCGAGTCAATCCTCTCGATCGAAGGCGTCACCGCTGCGCACCCGAGCTTCCTGCGTGAACGGCTCAAGTGATCGGTGGGGCTCATGCGGGACCAGACACTTCCGGGGACGACGCCCCCCACAGACCCCAATCGGGTCATCCTGCACGTCGATATGGACTGCTTCTACGCGTCCTGCGAGCGACTCCGCACGCCGGACCTGGAGGGCGCGCCGTTGGTGATCGGGATGGGGTACCAACCCGGGTCCGACGGTGGAGCGGTCGCGACCGCCTCGTATGAGGCGCGCGAATATGGTGTGCACTCGGCCCAGCCGATCGACCAAGCGCTCGCACGGCTCCCACTGGAGGCAGCGGACCCTGCCACACCCACGGGTGTCTATCGGCCCGTGGATATGGAGTACTACCGTGCGATCGCCGAGGAGGTCAAGCAGGTGCTGCGTGACCATGCGGACATCATCCGCGAGGTCAGCATCGATGAGGCGTATCTGGATATGAGCGGGCAGGTCGCCTGGGACGGTAGCGGTGATCCACCCGGTGTGGTGGCGGCTCGGCTCCAACAGCAGATCGACGAGGCAGTGGGCGTCCCGGCGAGCATCGGTGTCGCGGCGAACATGGCCACCGCCAAGATCGCCTCTGACCACGACAAGCCGGAGGGCCTCGTCATCGTCCCGCCCGGTGAGGCTGCGGGGTTCCTGGCACCGCTGCCGATCGAGGACCTCCACGGGATCGGTCCGGTCTCCGCACGGGAGCTGCGTGAGCGGAATGTCGCGACGATCGGCGACCTCGCGGCAGTGGACACGACGGTCATCACCCGGCTCTTCGGTAGCCGGGGCGTCGAGCTCCAGCAGCGGGCACGGGGGGTCGATCCGCGTGTGGTCGAACCGACCGGCGCACCCAAGAGCCTCTCCCGAGAGCGATCGATGCAGCCGACGGACGATATCACGTCGGTCGTCCCGGCGGTCCAGCAGCTCGCGGATGCCGTCGCTGCCAGGGCCCAGCAGAAGGGGGCGCTGTACCGGACGATCGGGATCAAGGTGGTCACCCCACCGTTCGACATCAACACCCGCGAACGGAGCCTCGGGGGACCTGTGGATGACCCCGCGGTGGTCCGGTCGGTGGCTCTCGAGCTGCTCGAGGAGTTCCATGGCACGCTCATCAGGAAGGTGGGTGTGCGTGTGTCGAACCTCTCGTTCGCACCGACGGACCAGGCAGACCTCCAGGGATGGTCCGCGCCCGCTGACCGGTCAGACCGACCACGCAGACGGGGCCAGACCTCCCTCGATGGGTTCGAAGAGCGTTAGTTGGGGATGAGCGCCGCCAGCGCAGCGGCGGGGTCCTGCGCCTTCGCCACACCTGATGCCAGGAGCACTCCTGAGGCCCCGAGGTCCGCCGCAGCGGAGACATCAGCCGCCGTCGAGACCCCAGCCCCACAGTAGACGTCGACGGCTGGATCGACTGCTGCGGCCGCACTCACCGCATCGCGGACGATGTCGGGGTCCGCGGTCGCCACCGAGACATCCCCCCCGATCAACGCTGGCGGCTCAATCGCGACGATCTCTGGACCTAGTGCGGCGACGGCTGCGGTCTGTGCTGGGGTGTTCGCACACACGCAGGTGGTCAGCCCGGCGCTGTGCGCCGCACCGATCGCGGTGTCGATGTCGGCCAACCGGAGGCGTCGCTCCGAGTGATTGAGGAGGGTACCGCTCGCGCCGGCCGCTGCAGCGGCGTCAGGATGGACCGTCCCCGTGTGACTCCCGTGCTCGATGGGATCGACGTGCTGTGCCCACACGTCTCCGCCGATGCCCGCGACCTCGGCGATCACGGGTGCTTGCGGTGCCACACTGATGGGGGCGCTCTCGCTCGAATGGTCATGCGCCGCCTGTGCCACCGCCTCCACGTCGCAGGCGTAGGCCTTCAGGTTCACTACGATGTGCATGCTCGTCGCTCACGCGAACATCAGTAAAGTGGTTGTGTTCGATTAGTCGCCGCGCTTGACGACGTCCCCGAGCGTGGTCGTCGTCGATGCGGACCCGCTCCAATCGGTCTCCACCTCCCCACCGCCCTCCAGCAGTGAGATGTCGAGCGCCCGTTCGAGCTTCTTGCGGACGCGGTCATCAGGCAGCATCGAGCCCCGCTCGAGCTTGCGGATGAGTGATGCCTTCTCATTGAGCTGATCGGCCAGCTCCTCCTGACTGAGACCGAGCCCCTCACGGGCCTCCCGGATCTGCTCATCGTAGTCGGTGGCGATCTCAGGCATCGTATCGAACATATCACGACGGGTCCGTGGGGACGCGTTCTCCGTGGATGTGTCCGATGCAGTCGTGGTGGACCGCCCGGTGGAGTACTTGCTCGTCGCTGCAGCTGTCTCCGCGGGCTCACGCACCTCGGTCCCGAAGCCCTTGCACTGCTCGCACAGCTGCAGTGTCGCCCCCTCGATTTTCACCTTCGTGAGCGATGCATGCTCTGCGCCACACATCTCACAGTGAGCCATGCGAGTTGTACTCAATCCGCTTGTATAAACTCGACGACGCCACCTCAGAGGCGACGCCAGGCGTCGACGAAGCGCTGTAGCGCGGTGAGGTGCCCGATGACCCCGAACCCCACCAGCAACGCCCACAAAAGCTGCACATCGCCCACGGAGGTGATGCCCACGGCGACCAGCCCGCTCACGATCGCCACCAGTGCCAGGCGGTCCGCACGGCCGATGAGCCCCCCATAGGCCCGATCCAGCCCGACGGCCTGGATCTGTGTCCCCATATAGGAGGTCATCAGCACTCCTGTTATCGCCAGCAGCCCCACCGCATACGCATCGATCCCCACCGCCATGGCGCCGATGATGAAGAGGTCCGCATAGCGGTCGAGCACGTGGTCGAGGAGGTCACCCTCCGGCGCAGCGGTCCCCTCGACCCGGGCGAGGGCGCCATCGACGAGGTCCAACCAGCCGTTGAGGAACACCGCCACGGCGCCGATGGCGTACCCAATCGGGGTGGCCAGTGCGAAGCCTACCGCCGCGACCAGGGCCATCCCGAAGGCGACGATCGAGACCCCATCTGGACTGAGTCCCACCCATCCAGCGAGCCGCACCCATGGGCCCAATGCCCGGTCTGCGATGGGCCGCAGCCGGTCCAGCGTCATAGCACCTCGCTGAAGTCAACGGTGCCAGCCGATGGTGTCCACGTGCCGGTGACGAGCCTCTCGACGTCGTCAGTGACAGCCTCCGGCGGTCGCCCGGTGGTGTCGACCTCTGCGACCCCCGCCGACCCGAGGGTTGCCACAGCCTCCGCAAGGATGAGGTCGAGCGCCTCCGCCTCACAGTTCTCGGCGACCGACGCTGACGACCGCCCCACGTCTGTGAGGCGATCGCCGAGCTCCTCCGGATGACACCGCAGCACGATCGCGCGGTCGGGCTCCAGGCGGTGTGCGAGGTGGGAGACGATCACACCACGTCGCCCCATGGCCCACCCACGGAGGCTGCTGAGATCGGCGATGACCGTCCCACGGCCATCGTCGGTCCCACTCGTGTGCCGCGCGGCGACCATCGACGTCTGTAGCTCATGCACCTGCACACCCCCGCGTGCGCGGAGCGCCGCGGCGACAGTCGTCTTGCCCACGCCTGGAGTCCCGGTGAGTGCCACCTGCACCGCTCAGCCCGCCAGGATCGACTCGAGCGTCACGATCGCCCGCTCGGTCTCCTCGATGGTCCCACAACTGATCCGCACACACTCCGGCAGACCGAAGCTCGTCGCATCACGGAGGATCACCCCCGCCTCCTGTGCGGCCTCCGTGACCTCGGTCGCCGTTCCCACATCCGCCAGGACGAAGTTGCCCCCTGAAGGCCAGGTGTGCGCGCTGAGCTCCGTCTGCAGCAGCTCACGAGACCGTCGGACAGTCGCGATCGTCTCCCGCAGGTGGGCGGTGTCACCCAGGGCGGCCAGGGCGGCATGACAGGCGAGGTGATTCGTCGCGAACGGGGTGTTCACTCGCGCGTAGGCGTCCGCGAGCGACGGCGGGACGACCGCATAGCCGATGCGCAGACCCGCCAGCCCATACGCTTTCGAGAAGGTCCGCAGCACGGCGATGTTGCCGAGCTCATCAACCCCCTCGACCATGGAGGGGTGCTCGCTGAACTCCCCGTACGCCTCATCGATGACGACGAGCGTTTCGGGCCCGACCGCTCCGGCGATCTCGTGGATCGACGCGGGCTCCAGCTCCGTCCCTGTCGGATTGTTGGGGGTCGTCAGGTAGACCAGCCGCTGGCCATCGTACGCCTCCAGCACAGTCGCCGGGTGCTGCGCGAACGCGTCGTCCGAGCGCAGCCGGTAGGTGTCGACCTCCCCATGATGATAGCGGGCGGACATCGCGTAGTACGCGAAGCCAGGATCCGGCGCGAGGATGCGCTCACCCGGATGCAGCATCGCACGGTGGAGGTAGTCGATCGCTCCGTCGGCCCCCGCGGCGAGCCACACCTGTGCGGCGTCGATGTCGATCTCGTCCGCAACCGCTGCCCTGAGGTCGACCACCGCTGACTTGGGGTAGCTGCACACCGCCGAGTGGGCGTCTGCCAGCGTCCGGAGTGCCGCCGGCGGCGCCCCCAGCGGGTTCTCGTTCGCCGACAGCTTGATCAGTGACTCAGGCTCGCGGTTCAGCTCCCGTGCGACCTCCTCGATCCCTCGACCGGGGGCGTACGGGGTGTGCGCACTCAGGTCGCGGGGCTCCATAGACGTACTCCGATGGACGACGATTAAACAGTGTCCCCATCCATCGTTGGCCGAGGGTTCAAGCCCACCAGGTGCCCTCGCGTCCACATGGAGCTCACATACTACGGTCACTCAACGCTCGCGGTCCGGACTGCTGAGACGTCCATACTGATCGACCCGTTCTTCGGGCATCCCGACGTCACGGGTGATCCTGCAGCCGACCTGACGCCCGAGTATGTCCTCGTCACACACGGGCATGCCGACCACATCGGTGCGGTCGATGCCTTCACCGACGCCACGCTGGTCGCCGTCCCAGAACTTGTGGGGTATCTCGAGGAGACCCGTGGGGTCAGCGATGCGATCGACATGAACATCGGCGGCACGGTCCCCTGTGGGGACCTCCACGTCACGATGGTGCGTGCCGATCACTCGAACAGTGGTGATACCGACCACACCCGGTCACTGGGCACACCGGTGGGCTTCTGCATCGGCACGAAGGCTCCACAGGTGGAGGCCGCCCCCGGTGCCACGACGGTGTACCATGCGGGGGATACGGGCCTGATGTCCGAGATGCGCGATGTGATCGGGCCATACCTCCGCCCCGACGTGGCAGCGTTGCCCGTCGGCGATCACTACACGATGGGGGCGCAACAGGCCGCGATCGCTGCGCGATGGCTGGGTGTGGCGTCCGTCATTCCGATCCATCACGGCACGTTTCCCCCGATCGAGGTGGACCTGCAGAGCGTGCGGTCGACGATCGAGGCACATAGCGAGACCACCGTCCATCCGCTCGGGATCGGTGAGCGCATGTCCATCGGATGAGGTTGCAGATCACCACCCATCGGTGAGTGCATCGAGCCGGTCGATGGTGCGATCAGGCGTGACGCCTGCGGGGGCCTCTGAGGCGACACCGGTGGTGACGTGGACCGTCTGCATGTCGGCCGTTGCACCGAGTGCGATGTCGGTGTCCAGCCGATCGCCGACGACCATCAACGACTCTGGTGGTGCTTCGAACGCTTCGAGGACCATCGACTGCATCATCGGCGAGGGCTTACCGCAGATCGCATCGGGTTGTCGACCACTGACCCCCGCGACAGCGTGGATAATCGCCCCCGACCCGGGGCGTGCGCCCGCCGCCGCGGGGATGACCATGTCAGGGTCGGTCCCGATGAACCGCACGCCCCGGTCGGCCAGTAGCGCCTGTGCGCGCACCAGCGTATCGTAATGGAACTCGTGGTCGATAGAGACCACGAGAACCTCCAGCTCTTCGCCCAGCGGACGGACGTCGAGTGCTGCGGCCCGCAGTTGCTCCCGGAGCGACTCCGCGCCGATGACCCCGACGGTCTCATCCCCATGGTCCCGTCGCAGCAGACGGACGGTCGCTGTCCCCGCCGTCAGCACCTCATCTGCACGCACATCGATGCCTGCGGTGGCGAACCGGTCGACGTACGCTGCAGGGGGCACGGTCGGATTGTTCGTGACGAAACGGATGGGGATCGCCGCCTCACGACAGGTCGCGACCGTCGCCGCAGCCCCTGGCAGTGCCCGACTGCCCTGCAGGACGGTCCCATCGATGTCGAAGATGACCCCCCTGGGTGGCATGTGATTGCTCACGCTGACAGCGGTTTGAACACCGCGGTCCCGTATCCCATATCCGGGATGCATCCGACAGATGAGACAACAAGAGGCAAATACACCCCCGCCAACGGGAGGTTGTGAGCAACGTCCAGCTGACCCTCGTGCAGATCGATAACTACGGGCCGTGGACCGTGACCCCCCATCCCCGCGCAGAGATGGACCTTCAGACCCTGCAGTCCCGGCTGTATGCCGACATCGCCCAGTTCGTCGGGTCCCGCGGCGGCTACATCTTCTTCACCCGGTTCGACAACATGGTGATGGTGACCAACGGGCTGGATACGGAGGCCCTCCAGCGCCTCCAGCGCTCGGTCCGGAACCGCTTTCCTGTCACCGTATCCCTCGCGACTGCGCATGACCCGAGTCCGGTGACCGCCCTCGAGGTCGCGAGCACACAGTTGCAAGCAGCAGGCTCTGCACAGGATCAAAGCCGTACCGAGGTCCTCACGGGCGAGACACTTCCGCTCGGCGTGCAGTCGGCCACAGATGTGCACATCGCACACTTCGATGTGAACGATGCGACCGGTCGGTACACCGACCAGCTCAACGCCTATGACACGTTCATCGAGATCGAGCAGGCGTACGCGAGCCTGATGCGGTATCTCCGTGCGGAGTATGAGGGACTGAGCTTCTTCGTCGGCGGTGACAACATGATCGCCGTTGTCCCCGACCTGGACGCTGCCGCCTACGCTGACGTCATCGACATCGTCGAAGCAGAGACGGGGGCCGTCCTGAAGGTGGGGGTGGGCACCGCCAGCACCGCGCAGGCTGCGGGCTATGCCGCCAAGCACGCACTGGAGGAGTGTCGTGCCACCGGTGATGGTGTGGTCCTCTCAGGGCCGGCTGCCGCAGTCGAAGGTAGCGACTGACGGAACCAGACCGGGTGAATGGGGCCGGAGGGATTTGAACCCCCGATCGACTGATATCTCCGGTGTGCGCCAATCGGTACCCCAGAGGGTCGTCATCGGTCCCGGCGATCAACCGGTTCCTCGGTATATCAGTCTGGAGTGTCGTCATCTGACGCGTGGCCTCTGGAGTCAGTCGCCATGCCGGGCTTGGCCACGGCCCCTTGCGTTTTCGCTTGTTGGAAGGCGGGTTTAGCCGTTGCGGAATGCCCGCTCAGAGCCAGGGAGCACGCGACTCGAACTGGGGGTCATCCGACTGTCCCTGCAGCGCGACCGCGGTCGACCGGCGCTCATCGCCTCCGGGAGTGTATGCCAGCACAGCCGTCACGAGCAGGACGCCGAGGGCGACTGGTGCGTCGGTTGGAATAATGCCGACGACATCGAGCGCAAGCATCCCCAAGGCGACTGCGCTTCCGAACCGGAACCGTTCGAGGTCCACATGAAGCCGCAGCTGCGGGGCGAAGATGGCCACACCCATCGCGAAGGCGACACCCACACCCGCTGTCGCCGCTGCGGTGAGCATGAGCGAGGGGTCGGTGCTGACTCGGATCGTCGGTGCGGACAGGTCAACGCTCGCGAGCAGCCCCAGGCCGATGATCACAACTGGTGCAGGTAGCAACCGACCCACCTCTGCGGAGGCGGTCTTTGCGGCGATGGCCAAGATGACGACCCCCGCGAACCGCTGGAAGATCGCAAAGTCGATGACACTCGCCAGACTGGTCGCCAGCGCCGCCTCCGCGACCGCCACCGGCACGAGCAACGCGCCGATGGCCACGATCGCGAGGAGGTGCTCCCGTCGGCTTGCCTCGAACTCTGCGAGGATGACAGCAACGGTCGCTGATCCACCGAAGATCAGGAGGCCCGCCTCGAGCACCGCGAGCGGTGAGTCCAGTGCACCGCTCACCAGCAGGGCGATGAAGATACCATCGAGCAGGGGTAGGCCCATCACCGTTGCCAACAGCCGAGTCGACCGGCCCACCCGCTCTTCGAGGCTGAGGGCGACCGGATGCCGCGAGATGCTCATCGCACATCAACGGCCGGTTGACACCGGCTGTCGACCGACCAGCGGTCGGTCGTGATCGGCCCACACAGTCCCAGCACCCTGCTGGGGTTTTTCCTGCAGCGGAGGCACCCATGTAAATGTCGAGGGCGCCACGGCTGGCGCTCGCCCGACGGTACCGACTGCAGTGGGACTGTGGGAGTCCATAGCTGAGGTAGTCTACATTCCGACTTAATGATTGTGTGGGACCAAGTTGCATGCGTGCTGCGGGTCACGCAATCTTTTTTGAGACCGCCTGTGCACCGTTTACATGGCGAGCCCCCCCTCTGATGGACCTTTCACCACCAAGCTGACCGCACCCCCCAGCCTGACGTTTGATGACGTGCTGCTCCGGCCGATGGAGTCGCGCGTCGAACCGGACACTGCCGACCTCAGCACGCGGGTGACCCGCTCGGTCAGCCTCAACATCCCGATCCTCTCTGCGGCGATGGACACCGTCACAGAGGCGACGATGGCGGTCGCGATGGCTCACCATGGGGGTCTTGGCGTGCTCCATCGCAACATGGACATCGCGGCGATGGAGGCCCAGATTAGTGCAGTCAAACGAGCGGATGAGCTGATCATCCGTCGTGAGGATGTCGTGACTGCTGCACCGGATCAGACAATCGCGGACGTCGATCGCATGATGGAGGAGGCGGGGGTCTCCGGGGCCCCGGTGGTCGATGACGATGACCGCGTCCTGGGGATCATCTCCGGGACGGACATCAGGCCGTATCTGGAGGTGGGGGAGTCGGATGCGGTGCAGACGGCGATGACAGATGAGGTGATCACCGCCGAGACGGGAATCGCGACACGAGATGCGCTGGAGCTCATGTACGAGCACAAGATCGAGCGGGTGCCGATTGTCGACGGTGCTGATGAGCTGGTCGGCCTCGTGACGATGCAGTCGATCCTCCAGCGTCGTGCGTACCCCGATGCCGCGCGCGACGGCGCTGACCGACTGCTGGTTGGCGCCGCAGTCGGTCCGTTCGAGACCGAGCGTGCGCAGGCTGCGGATGCCGCGGGTGCGGATGTGATCTTCGTCGACTGTGCGCATGCACACAACCTCAACGTCATCGACACCGCGGAGGAGATCGTCGAGGATGTTGACGCTGACGTGGTCATCGGAAACATCGGGACACGGGAGGCGGCGGAGGCGATATGCCCGTTCGCCGATGGTGTGAAGGTGGGTATCGGCCCCGGATCGATCTGCACCACCCGCGTCGTCTCTGGGGCGGGTATGCCCCAGATCACCGCTATCGCGGAGGTCGCCGATGTGGCCAGTGATTACGACGTCCCCGTGATCGCTGATGGCGGGATCCGCTACTCCGGCGATGCGATCAAAGCGATCGCTGCGGGGGCCGATGCGGTGATGCTGGGATCGTACCTCGCCGGCACTGACGAGGCTCCCGGGCGGGTCATCACGATGAACGGCAAGCGCTACAAGCAGTACCGTGGGATGGGATCGGTCGGGGCCATGACCACCGGTGGGGCGGGGCGGTATCTGCGTGATGATGCGACGGACGCAGAGGACTTCGTCCCCGAGGGGGTGGAGGCAGCAACACCCTACAAGGGTCCGTTGGCCGCGGAGTTGCGGCAGCTGACCGGAGGCATGCAGTCGGGCATGGGCTATGTGGGCGCAGCGGACATCCCGACCTTCCGCAGGCGGTCGGTGTTCGTCCGGGTCTCACCAGCCGGGCAGACCGAGGGGCATGCACACGATGTGATGATCACCGATGAGGCCCCGAACTACACGGTCGGGACTCAGTAGTCGGCGAGGAACGTCTCGATCCGGTCCACCGCCTCGCGCAGCTCGGGCAGTGCAGAGGCGTATGAGACACGGCAGTGTCCGGTCCCACCGTCACCGAAGACCCTTCCCGGGACGACCGCGACCTGCTGGGACGCCAGCAGCTCTTCGGCGAACGCAGCATCATCTGCCAGCTGGTCAGGACATCGTGGGAAGACGTAGAATGCTCCCCGCGGCGACGCCGTTGGCATCCCGAGCCGACGGAAGCGGTCGACGACGTAGCGACGGCGCTTGTCGAACGCCGAGCGCATCTCCTCGACCACATCTCCCGTCGCCCTCAGGGCCCCAAGCGCCGCATGCTGTGCGGTCGTGGGTGCTGAGAGCATGGTGTACTGATGGATCCGATTCATCGCATCGATCAGTGGACCTGGCCCCGCCGCATACCCCAGCCGAAGTCCGGTCATGGCGTACGCCTTGGAGAAGCCGTTGATGACCACCGTCCGCTCACGCATCCCCGGCAGCGCAGCGATGGAGGTGTGCCGACCGTCGTAGCGAAGCTCCGCATAAATCTCATCGGCGACCACCGTGAGGTCGTGATCGACGGCGAACTCCGCGATGGGCATCAGCGCGTCGCGGTCCATGACCGCCCCCGTCGGGTTGTTGGGATAGCAGATGATGAGCACATCTGCCTCGGCCGCATCGGCATCCTCGAGCGCTGCGATGGTGAGCTCGAAGGCTGTCTCCGCGGTCGTGGTGACAGAGCGGACCTCCGCGCCGGCCAGCTCTGCTGTGGGCACATACGAGATGTACGTCGGCTCGGGGATCGCCACAACATCCCCCGGGTCCACCAGCGCACGCATCGCGAGGTCGAGTGCCTCTGAGGCCCCAGTCGTCACCAGCAGCTCGCTGTCCGGATCGTACGCGAGGTCGAACCGCGTCAAATACTCTGCGACCCCCTCACGGAGCTCGCGGAGGCCACGGTTTGCGGTGTACGACGTCCTCCCCTGTTCGAGAGCTGCGATCGCTGCCATCCGCGCGGCCCACGGTGCGGAGAAGTCCGGCTCCCCGACCCCGAGGGATATGACCTCATCCATCTCCGCGGCGAGCTCGAAGTATCGCCTGATGCCTGATGGTGGTGTGGCCGCTGCGCGGGCACTGACGCGGCCATCCTGTTGCCGCTGTTCACTCATGGGGAGATCGTGAGCCTGTCATCCCCATCGGT
>Ga0102927_1000266_pt1 | contig 12052 bp, 9 predicted proteins | sample SalPon1_A_H2O_MG_FD_78208 | JGI IMG/M metagenome (GOLD analysis project Ga0102927, IMG submission 78208) | Salt pond water microbial communities from South San Francisco under conditions of wetland restoration - Salt Pond MetaG R1_A_H2O_MG | ecosystem: Environmental > Aquatic > Non-marine Saline... | reverse complement strand
GAGAGCACCTCCACGTCCACAACACCAAAACGAAGAGGTGGTAAGCATGGATCTTAAAAATCAGACATTCCTTGGATATCGGAGCGAGAATGGCCGGGTCGGTGTTCGCAATCATGTGATTGTGCTGCCGGTTGACGACATCTCCAATGCGGCCGCAGAAGCCGTTGCCAACAACGTCAAAGGCGCGCTTGCCCTGCCCCACCCTTATGGCCGACTTCAATTTGGTGAGGACCTAGAGCTGCACTTCCGCACCCTCATCGGGACCGGCTGCAACCCCAACGTTGCGGCTGTCATCGTGATCGGCATCGAGCCTGGCTGGACGCAGCGTGTCGTTGCCGGCATTGAGGCGACCGGCAAGCCAGTTGAAGGATTCTGGATTGAGCAGAACGGGGATCACAACACCATCGCAAACGCCTCTCGGCGAGCGAAGGAGTTTGTCCATCATGCAACGGAGCTCCAGCGTGAGCCGTGCCCGATCTCGGAACTCTGGGTATCCACAAAGTGCGGAGAGTCGGACACGACCTCAGGCTGCGGCGCAAATCCGACGGTCGGGAATGCCTTCGACAAGCTCTACGGCAACGGCAACACCCTGCTGTTTGGCGAGACCTCTGAGCTTACGGGTGGTGAACATCTCGTCGCAGAGCGCTGCCGCACACCTGAGGTGCGCGAAAACTTCCAGGCGATGTTTGACCGCTACACCGACATGATTAACCGCTGGAAGACCAACGACCTCTCAGAGTCGCAGCCGACCAAAGGCAATATCGAAGGGGGGTTGACCACCATCGAGGAAAAGGCCTTAGGCAATATCCAGAAAATCGGTAAAGAGTGCCTCGTCGACGGCGTTCTGGATAAGGCTGAACACCCGACCGGCCCCGGTTTGTGGTTCATGGACTCCTCATCCGCTGCCGCCGAAATGGTCACCCTGTGTGGCGCGGCTGGCTTCGCGGTGCATTATTTCCCAACCGGCCAGGGCAATGTCATCGGCAACCCCATCGTCCCTGTGATCAAGATCACGGCGAACGCGAGGACGGTCAGAACAATGCAAGAGCACATCGACACCGATGTCACCGGCCTTCTGCGTCGGGAGATCAATCCCGACCAAGCGGGTGACTCGCTGCTCGACATGACCGTCCGTACAGCCAATGGACGTCATACAGCGGCAGAGGTGTTGGGTCACCGGGAATTTGTGTTGACCCGGTTATTCGAAAGCGCTTAAGCGCTTAAGCGCTAAGGGCCCGCGCCCCAATTCCTACAAATTGGCATTGGGGCGCGAGCACTTCATCAAAACGCGATTCCGCGGGGAAGTGGCACTAGCAAAACCTTTGAGAACACGAAATAGAGGACAGCAATCTCAACGGCTATCACGGACATCCAAATAACGCACTGCCTGATCGTCACAGCCTGCAACGGTATCTCTGAGGCCGATCGCTCCTCGCGTACCATCCAAGCGAATAACAGTGGAAAAACCAACGCACTGGTCACCAGAAAACCGAGAAACTGCATCCCCACCGACCAAAGAATCAGCAACCGACTGAGTCAGGAAAACAGCTTCCCCCGCCGCAAACGAGCCTTTCTCGGAAACCGTGATCAGCGTCTTTAGATGTCGAATGTTCATAATCTGCCCAATACGAACAAAGCGTTCGTTGCCTCAGGCACCGAGGCTGGCATACAAAACCACTGCCAGCACCAGCACGAGAAGCAGACCCGTTTCGATCAACATGAGGAACACGGGTCGCCAGCCCACAACGGCCAGCTTCTGAAAGGACGTCTTAATACCGAGCGCAGAGATCGCGGCGACGAGAGACCAGCGCGAAACGTTGGAAAGCCCCTCTCCAACGGAATCAGGAATCAGGCCAACACTGTTCACTACGACCAGCGCGATGAATGCAACCAGAAAGCCAGGCAACATCACGGGGCGACCTGTACTGCTATCTCCTGCGGTCTGATTGCGGAAAACCCACATAAAAACGAGGACCACCGGTACAAGCATTGCCACCCGAAGTAATTTAATCAGGGTGGAGGTGTCGCCGGTCTGTTCGGAGATCATATAGCCCGCGCCAACCACCTGCGCGACGTCGTGAATGGTGGCGCCCAGGAAGATGCCCGCCTGGGCATCAGAAAGCCCAAGCGCTCCCACAATCAGCGGGTAAGTCACCATGGCGACTGTGGAAAGCGTTGTGACGCCCACCACCGTAAGGATCGTGTTGCGCTCATGGGTTTCGTGCTTGGGCATCACCGCGGAGAGCGCCAATGCCGCGGAGGCACCACAAATCGCTACCGCTCCACCAGTCAGGAGCCCCAAGTCACGCGGCAACCCCAACACCCGCGCGATCAGCGCTCCGCCGAAAATCACCACGGCCACGGCAATGACCACCAGCACTACTGGCCCAACACCTAGCGCTTCTACCTGCGCATAGGTCATGCGGGCGCCTAGCAGCGCAACGCCAAACCGCAGCACCGTTCTTGCGGTGAACTCCACGCCCGGTCGACAGGACTCATTGTCGCTCAGAAAATGCAGCGACATGCCAAAAAGTAGCGCATAGAGTAGCGTCGGGCCGCCGTAGTGATCGGCGATGAATGTCGTCGCGAGCGCGATCAACAGACAGATCAGCAGGCCACGATGGATGACACGGTAGCGTGCCACCTGTGACTGAACCAACCCAGTCACACGGCCTACCCGCCCCTCACCTGTCTGCGAACCCAAGACTATCCCCTATTCCAGTGAATCGTTTAGCTTACCCCAACGCCTCAACGACGCGCGACCCGACCGTTCTGTCTAGTTTGCAATGGCCTCCGCGGCGCTTTTGAGCTCCTGTGCCGCACGCTCGCGGCGACCCCCAAGCTCACTAATGGTCTTGCGGAGCGCCTCATGCGCCGTGCGTGTCCGCGCCAGAGACTCAGCCAAAGCCTCCGGCGCAGGCCCACCTCGGACGGCGTGCGCACGCACAAAGGCCTCGGGATCCAGGGCCCCGCGCACGGCTGTCTCATCAAGCGAAATTTCATCACCCGTGACGTCCCTGGCCGCCTCCTGCACAAGGTCTAGCCCGACCTGATCAGCCTGCAAGCCCTGCTTGATGGCAAGCAGCACGAGGTGTCCAACGATGCGATGCGCTGTGCGATAGGAGTGATCGGTCGCCCGATGAATAACCGACGCGAGTTCCGTCGCCGTTGCAAAATGGCGGGCGGCCTGATCGCGCATAACCGATTGATCGAACGCCGCGGTATCGAGGACACCCGCGAGCAGACGAAGAGACTGCTCGCTCTCGTCAAGCTGCTGAAATAGCGCAGGTGGCAGCCCTTCCTCCACGTCTTTGATGTCCTGGAAATTGGTGTTGTGCAGCGTCGTAAAGAGCCCGGTCATCTGACCCACGGCATGAGCAGCCTGGGTACGAATGTATTCAAACGGATAGGGATTCTTTTTCTGCGGCATCAGACTGCTTGAGCCAGAGAAGTCATCGCCAATCACCAGGTAGGCAAACTCCTGGGTATGCCAGGTGTAGAAATCCTGGCAGAGCCGACTGATGCCCACCATCATGTTTGCGGTCGCCGCTGCCACCTCGAGTGCGTAATCACCACTACCGACGCAATCGTTCGTGTTCTCAATGATGCCTTCAAACCCGAGAAGCGCAGCAACCCGTTCACGATCAATCGGATAAGAGGAGCCAGCGAGCGCACCACAGCCGAGCGTACAATGGTTAACGGTGTTGTACGCCGCGAGTAACCGCCCCCCATCGCGTTGAAGCTGGTCGACAACGCCGAGCACGTAATGCCCCATTGTTGCGACCTGCCCATGCTGCATGTGTGTCCCCACCGGCATGACCGTATCTTTTTCGCGCTCTGCCAGGGCGAGCAAGCGCCCCTGCAATGTCACCAGTCCATCCAGTAGCTTTCCCAGCCGATCGCGAATCGCAAGTCTTGCGAGGGGTTCCGGTCTGGTTCGCCCAATATTGATCTCGCCAGAAATCGTTTCGCCCACCTGCTCGGTGAGATAATGCTCCATCGTCGAGTAGAAATATTCGAATGCGGGATTGAAATCCCCCATCCCGGAGCGGCCCTCTTTTTCCAGCGCCTTCACCGCGGTGATCAGGCCTCGCGCCGTCGACTCAGGGATAACGACGGTCTCAGCCAGCATGACGGTCCAGGCCTTGTTTGTCTCAAGTAGCCCTTCGAAATAATGCTCGAGCATGAATTCATAACTGGGTCGAAGAACGGTTTCTGTATAGACCGGGCCCGGTGGCGCCTCAAGTCTTTCGCGCGAAATTCTGTCCGAATTGCTGGCCATACCCTCTGTCTCCTTGCCGTATTTTTTACTCTGCGAAGCAAAATACCCCGGACAAGAACAGAACAGCCAACGATAATTCGTCAACACGATCTTAAGTGTCTCTTAAAAAATCAGCCAGGTCAGCCGGCTCCTAAAGCACTTTTTCGACGGCTCGCGCGACCCCTAGAAGCCGGCTATCCTGATTTGCCCCAGCGGCAATCTGGAGACCGATGGGCAATACGCCTGCTTCACACGGCAGAGGTAGGGTGACCGCGCAATAGTCTTGAACGTTGGTCACCCGACTGAGGCGCAGCGCCTCGGCAACGTACCGGACTGCCGTATCCGTCTCCTGGATCTCTGAAAGCGGTGGACTCTGCATTGACGAGGTGGGCGAGAGGATACCGTCCAAGCCACGGATACGAGCGGCGGCCTTCATACGAAGACGTTCCAGCTCTTTTTCCAGCCTCAGCATGCTCGCACTATCAAGCCCCTGCGCGCCTTCAAGACGACGCTGGACAACCGGATCGAGCAGATCCATACCGTCTGTCAGGCGCGCTTCACCGAGCGACTTCCGCAACTCCCCGGCGACCAGGCGAGAGAAAAGCGCGTCAATTACCGGCGCCTCATCACGCCACGATGGCAGTTCAACTAAATCCACACCAGCGTGTGAGAGCAGGCTTAGCGCCTGATCGTAATGCACGGCAACAGCAGGGGTCAGATCCATGTGCGCTGCTTTCTCGAAGCCTAGCCGCAGACAATTCAAATCGGGCAGCGCATGCTCTTGCCCTCCCTGGATAGCCGCAAAGAGAAAAGCCGCGTCATCCGCGTTGCGGGATAGAAGCCCCAGCGTATCCAAATGCGACGAGAGCGGGAAAACACCATCCAAGGGCCACAAGCCACGCGATGTCTTCAGGCCGCAGACGCCACAAAAGGCGGCGGGTACCCGCACCGAACCCCCTGTATCCGATCCCACCCCGAAGCCTGTCAATCCGGCAGCCATCGCGACCGCTGAACCGCTACTCGAACCGGCGGGACTGCGGTGTATTCCAGGGTCGCAGGGATTCCAGGGCGTTGGATGCGTGAGGTTGTGCGCACCCGCAGCAAATTCCGTTGTCCGTGTTTTACCGAGCAATACGCAGCCAAGGGCTCTGAGGCGTTGGACGAAGGCGCCCTCCGGGCCAATGAGGTCGGCGACATCAATCCGCGAGCCGGCCCGTGCGACCGGCATGCCCTCCACCTGCAAAAGATCTTTGATCACAACGGGTACACCTGCAAGCGGCCCTGGATCATCGCCGTTCGCGAGTCGAGCATCAACCGCGCCCGCCGCCGCCAGGGCGCCGTCCTCGTCCAGGTGCACGAAAGCGCGGAGCTTTTCGTCCTCATACCGCACCGCATGAATGAGCGCCTCAGTTGCCTCAAGCGCTGAGCACTGCCCAGACCGGAGCCGCTCACCAAAGTCCCGGAGCCCGCTTGGAAAAGGATCTTTCATGGGTCGATCCCTAGGGAAGCAGCGTTAGACTAAGCGCCGGCACAAACGTAATGACCAGTAGCGACACCAGTATGGCCAGCAGGAACGGCAACACGGCAAAGCTCAGTCGCTCGATGCTAATGTTGCCTATACCGCACCCGACAAAGAGGTTGATACCCACCGGCGGCGTGAGAAAACCGGTGGCCACGCCGATCAGCATGACGACGCCAAAATGCACGGGATCCATTCCCAGCTCGTTAATCACTGGCACAAAAAGCGGCGCCAAGATGAGGATATTGGCCAACGCATCCATAAACGTGCCCAGTACGAGGAGAATGAGGATGATCAGCAATAGCACAATGTACCGATTTTCAGATATTCCGGTCATTGCCTCGACAATCTGATTTGGTACATCGTTAAAAAGCAGAATTTGACCAAATGCGGTCGCGGTGGCTACGACAAGAAAGATAGACGCCGTTGTCAGGCCGGTACTGCGCATAACATCCCAGAGCTTTCGCCAACCGAGACTTCGCAGGAAAACCGCCTCGGCAAGAAGCGCATAGGCCACCGCGCTGACGCCTGCTTCTGTCGGCGTCATGATCCCTCCATAAATTCCACCTAAAACGATCAGCGGTACCATGAGCGCGTGGCCGGACGCCCAGAGCGCGCGCACGGTTTCGCCCGCACCAGCCCGCGGGCCCGCCGGACCATGACCGCCGCGTCTCGCCAGCAGATACGCAGTCACCATGAGCGCCGCGCCGACAATCAGCCCTGGGATAATGGTGGCGATGAAAAGATCCCCAACTGAAACACCCGCGGTCGTGCCATAAATAATCAGCGGCACGCTCGGTGGAATCATCACGCCCAGGCAGCCAGCCGAGGTGCTCACAGCGGTTGCATAGCTGCTGCTGTAGCCCTCGCGCTGCATTGACGGAATCATGATGCCGCCAACCGCTGCCACGGTGGCGGGGGAGGAGCCACTGAGGGCCCCGAAAAAAAGACTGGTTAGTATGCTGACTTGCGCTAACCCGCCGCGCAAATGGCCGACCAGGCAGCGAGACAACGAGAGCAAGCGCGTCGCCATACTGCCCTTCTGCATGATCTCCCCGGCCATTATAAAAAAAGGCACGGCAAGCAGAGGGAAACTATCAAGGGACGTCACGAGCTTTTGAATCAAGAAAGTCGTTGACATATCCCCGATAACGATCGCCAGCATAACGGTCGCCCCAAGGGCAAACCCTACCGGCACGCCGAGTAGAATGAGCCCAAAAAGGGCTGCGAAAATGAGTGGGATGGAGACGTCCATTCAGGTGCCTCTCGTGGAGGGGCTTTGGCGCCAAGGGCCAAGCCCTACAATAAGCCGAATGCTGGTGAGTCCGAACCCAATCGGGACACACAAATAAACCCAGATAGCCGAAACACCTAATGCCGGCGCTTTTTGGCCAGTCATTGCCAGAAACTGAAGCATGTCTATGCTCCACCAGGTCGCCACGACACAGAAGGTCAAACTGACCAAATCCGCCAGTGTGCGGGTGACGCGGCTCACAACGGAAGGCGCAAATCGCTCGATCAACTCAACGCCCAGATGCTTATCCTGCTGCGTTGCGTAGGCACATCCAATATAGACCGCCCAGATAAAGAGATATCGGCCAAGCTCTTCCGACCAGTAAAGCGAGCTGCCCAGCACATATCGGTTGAAGACCTGAAGTGAGATCGTGACCACCATTCCAGCCAGACAGACCGAGGCGATGATCTCTTCTAGGCGATTCAGCAGGGGCAGCACCCGCATTAATAACCCTCCAAAGACGATAAGAGCTGCCGCGGCCTCCTAATCGGCCGCGGCAGCTGCCTCATCGAGCTTACTGACCTGCTTCAATCGTCTGTCGGGCGGCATCGATCAGATCTCTGCCTACCTCATCACCGAACGCTTCATAGACTGGTTGAGCCGCTTCGACCCATGCCTCACGCTCGCTATCGGTCAACTCAACGATCTCAACGCCTTCCTCGGCCATCTGCTCAAGGATGCGCTCCTCATTACTGCGGATGAGATCACGCTGATAAAGCTTCATCTCGGTGAATGCCTCAAGCACCATGATCTGATCAGCGGGATCCAGCGAATCGTAGAACGGCTTGCTCAGCATCACCAGATGCGGGCTATACAATGAGCCAACCAGAGTCAGATTGTCCGTCACCTCGTGGAAATTGTTGAACCAGGCCAGGTTCAAATCGATGTCGATGCCATCGACCGTTTCCTGTTGAAGCGCGGTATAAACCTCGCTCCAGGCGACAGGCGTCGGATTGACGCCGAAAGACTCGAGCGTCTGGATGTGTGCCTTACTTGGCGTGGAGCGAATCTTCAATCCATCGGTGTCGGACAGACTTTCAATAGACGTCTGATTGTTGAACAGATGGCGGAAGCCGATTTCAATGTATCCAAGCCCCATGATGTCGCTGGATTCCAGAGCCTGCGCCGCGTTCTTCCCGATCGGCCCATCCGTAATGAGATCCGCGGACTCATAATCCGGAATCAAAAAGGGCATATCAAAGATCAGGAAGTCGTCCGAGAACGGCGAGAGGTTTGGCGTTGAGGCCGAGCCCATCTGCAACGTGTTGGTCTGAAGGCCCTGTACAACGCTGTCGAAGTCCCCGAACTTGCTGCTGTCAAAAATCTGAACGCGAAATTCCCCGTCGCTCCGGGTCTCAACCAGTTCCTTGAAGTACTCAAAGCCCTGCCCCATTGGGTGTTCCGGGACGTTCGGGTGAGCAATTCGAATCACTGTCTCAGCGCTGACCGCCCCTGCGGTACCCAGCGCAATCGCTGCCGTCGTCGCAAGCCATACCTGCTTCATTGCGTTTTTGGTTTCCATGATGACCCCCGTTTGTGTGAAGGATTCGTCGCTCAATCATCATCTGCCAGATTTTTAACGGGACGCCAATGCCCATTCAGCTAGGATCATAAAGAAAAGACATAACCACACCAGAGCTGGTCAATTGCCCAACGTTAGGTCACGCCTGTGCACCAAACCGCACCACGACAACGCCTAGTCGATGAGCCATGGCCCTCATTCTGCGCCCACAGTTTCCGGACGCGTGATTTCACGAATACGGTCCCAGAGCGCATCCAATGCTGGGTTGACGTAATCCGGCAACCGGCAGACATCGATATCGAGACGTGGCGAAGGTAAGCGGTCAGCGAGTGAAATCAGGCGCCCTTCTGCCAACTCTTCGGCGACCAGCGCACGGGGCAGCCAGCCGACACCGAGCCCAGCTACACACATCGACTTAATGCCCGCCGCGAAAGATGTCTCACATACAGTTTCCACGTGAACGCCCGGGCTCAGCTCCCGGTCACAGATTTCTCTGACCACCTGACCGAGAAAACTGTCCGGCGCGTAATTAATCAGGCGGAGTGTCGCAGGCCAACCCGGCATCTGACGGCCTGCCTGAGGAGCAACGGTTGGAACGAGAGACTCATTCGCGACCGTTAGACGACGCAGGCTACCCATGGAGGACTCAGGCTCGGGCGTTGCCGATGCGGCTCGATAGGCAATGAGGATGTCTGCTGCTCCGGAGGTGATCTGGTTGACGCACTCACTCAGGTCTCCCGTTCGCACCTGAAAGCGAGTCGATGGTTGCCATCGCTGAAATAACTGCAGCCAGCCCGGCAGATGGGTCAGCATCAGCGTGTGCTGAGTGGTCACCGTCAGTGTTTGCTGCTCGTTCGGGTCTGCCGCTACCCGTACCTTAAGATCTTGCCAACGCTGTACGAGTGAGCGAATTTCTGGCTCGAAACGCCGTGCAGTTTCCGTCAATTGCCACTGGTGTTCTCGCCGATCAACAAGCTCGACCCCTAACCAGTCTTCAAGCATCCGTATCCGTCTCGAGAACGCAGGCTGGGTAACATTCCTGCGCTGCGCGGCGGCGGAAAAAGTTGAGCTGTCGACCAGCTCCAGAAAGTCTTCCAGCCAGGTGAGCTTCACGGCGAGTCATCCCCTTCCTTTTGATGGACGCTAACACAGGTCTATGCCGTCCGTTTATGGCACTGGCAAAAGCGGCATTGGCGAGAACACCACCCGACCCAGTAAATTTGCTGGTGTCAAACAGTGGCAATGATTAATAAAGACCAACCGCCTGGAGGCACCGATGCATCTGTCCCGTTTCCCGAGGGTTCCTCTCGGTCATCTGCCAACGCCGCTTGAGCCAATGCCGCGCCTGTCAAAAGCGCTTGGCGGACCGAATCTCTGGATTAAGCGCGACGATTGCACTGGTCTCAGCACGGGGGGCAACAAAACCCGTAAGCTCGAATTTCTCATGGCCGATGCCATCGAGCAGAAAGCAGACATGGTGATCACACAAGGCGCCACGCAATCCAACCACGCCCGTCAAACGGCGGCTGCCGCGGCAAAACTTGGGCTGGCTTGCCACGTACTACTTGAAAACCGCACGGGCCGAACCGATACGCCCTATCTGGAGAACGGCAATGTCCTGATGGACAAGCTCCACGGCGCAACGATCGAACACCACCCCGCGGGAACCGATATGGATCTCATGATGCAGCGAGCCTCAGAGACGCTCTCCCAGCGCGGCTTCAAGCCTTACATCATCCCGGGAGGCGGCTCAAATGAAGTCGGTGCCCTGGGTTACGTCAATGCCGCCATCGAGCTCGTGTATCAGGCAAACGAACGGAACCTGCGCATCGATCGGCTCGTTCATGCCACGGGTAGTGCTGGGACACAGGCCGGGCTTGTTGCAGGGCTTTGCGGCATCCGCTCTGGCATTCCGGTCCTCGGCATTGGTGTGCGCCACCCAAAAGCCCGTCAGGAGGAAATTGTGTTTAACCTGGCGGAACGCACTTGTTCTTACCTGGGCATGGATGATGCCGTCAAAAGGGAAGACGTCGTTGCGAATACCGACTATGTCGGCGAGGGCTATGGCATTCCCGCCCGCGACACAATAGAAGCAATCGACCAGGTGGCAAAGCTTGAGGGGATCTTGCTTGATCCGGTTTACTCCGGAAAGGGTATGGCAGGCCTGATCGATCTGATCACAAAAGGAAACTTCAAAAAGCAGGAAAATCTAGTCTTCTTGCATACAGGCGGGAGCGCTGCGTTATTCGGCTATCCCGAAACACTGGAGGGCTGAACACCCTCCAGATTGCGCCCCAATTCCCGCTAGCGCGCTGACTTGGTACCTTACGGGGGTAAAATGCCCGACCAGGAGAGAGCGTAGTGGCCGTGATTACCTGCATTGATGATCTGAAGCGCATCTACAAGCGCCGTGTACCAAAGATGTTCTACGACTACTGCGAGACCGGCAGTTGGACTGAGCAGACCTTTGAAGAGAACACGAGCGACTTTCGCGATCTCTACTTCCGCCAGCGGGTAGCGATCGATATGACCAACCGCACCACGGCAACCCGGATGCTTGGCCACGACGTTAGCATGCCGGTGGCGCTGGCCCCAGTTGGTTTGACGGGCATGCAGCATGCCGATGGCGAGATCCTGGCGGCGAAGGCTGCAGAGCAGTTCGGCGTCCCCTTCACGCTGTCGACGCTCTCCATTTGCTCCATCGAGGATGTCGCCGAGGCAACAACCAAGCCATTTTGGTTTCAGGTCTACACGCTCTCTGATGACGACTTCATGAAACGCCTGATGGAGCGCGCTCGGGCCGCCAACTGTTCGGCCATCGTCATCACGCTCGATCTTCAAGTGCAGGGTCAGCGTCATAAGGATTTGAAAAACGGCCTGAGTGCGCCACCCAAGCTCACGATTAAATCCATCGCCAACCTGGCGACGAAAGTGTCCTGGGGCATCGAGATGCTGGGCGCCAAGCGCCGGACCTTCGGGAATGTCGTCGGCCACGCCCAAGGCGTCACCGATTCAAGCTCTCTGTCGTCCTGGACCGCCGAGGCCTTTGACCACTCCCTCGACTGGAATCGCGTCAAGGAACTTATGGATCTCTGGGGCGGCAAGGTCGTGCTCAAGGGCATCATGAACCGCGAGGATGCCGAGCGCGCTGCAGAACTCGGCGCAGACGCCATCGTGGTCTCGAATCATGGTGGGCGTCAGCTCGATGGTGCGCTGAGCAGTATCCGCGTATTGCCAGAGATCATCGAAGCAGTAGGTGATCGCATGGAAGTGTATTTCGACAGCGGCATCCGCACGGGACAAGACATCCTGAAGGCGTTGGCGCTGGGGGCCGATGGCGTCATGATCGGCCGGTCCTGGGTCTATGGCCTGGGCGCGATGGGCGAAGAAGGCGTCACAAAAGCCCTCGAGGTGCTGCATAAAGAGCTGGATACGACGATGGCACTCTGCGGGCAT
>Ga0102927_1000265_pt1 | contig 12053 bp, 10 predicted proteins | sample SalPon1_A_H2O_MG_FD_78208 | JGI IMG/M metagenome (GOLD analysis project Ga0102927, IMG submission 78208) | Salt pond water microbial communities from South San Francisco under conditions of wetland restoration - Salt Pond MetaG R1_A_H2O_MG | ecosystem: Environmental > Aquatic > Non-marine Saline... | reverse complement strand
GGACTGATGCAAGCGCTGCCGCAGGCCCAACTCGGTGTTCACCCCTCGGGTGCTGAGCACCTGATTGATCCATCTCGCCTTGAGACCGGCGTGCGCGCGCTTTACGGCGATGCGTTTTTTGATCGCGAGTATGCCCCGGTATCGCCGGTTGCTTCCGATCGTGTTGTCTCGTTGCCTGACCAAACCACGCTCTACGTCGCAAATCGCGCGCTTGAGATTATCTATACACCCGGCCACGCGTGGAATCACATCAGTGTTTTCGATTCCGTCTCGAGAACGTTGATTGTCGGCGATGCTTTTGGTGCCGGCTATCCGAGTTTTGGCGAAGCGGGTGCACCGTACGTTGTTCCCGTGGTGCCGCCGCCGCAATTTAGCCCCGATGCCTATTACGCGAGCCTCGAGCGGATTGTGGCACTGGCGCCTGCCCAAGTGGCACCCGCGCATTTTCCCTTAATTGAAGATGTCGCGGGCACGGCGAAACGGCTTGCCGCGATGCTGGCAGCCGGCCTGCGGAAAGCCAGCGAGGCTGAATCGCCCGCCGATCTCGAGTTGCGTCTACTCGCTGAGTGGGCACTGTGGCTGCCTGCGGGCGTGAGCGATGCAGATTATCGAGCGGCCTACGGCAAAGATATCTGGCTGACCGCCGAGGGAATGTGGCGTTGGCACAGCAAACAGCAGGCCAAGTAAGGAGAGGGGCTATGGGCGACCGCTATCACGCACTCTATAACCGATCGATCAATGATGCGGAAGCATTTTGGGCCGAACAGGCGGCGCATATCGCTTGGGATCGTTCTTGGGACGAGGTGCTCGATCGCAGTGATGCACCGTTCTATCGGTGGTATCCCGGTGCCACGCTGAATATTTGTTACAACGCGATTGATCGTCACGTGGCGCAAGGCCGTGGTGATCAGGACGCGCTAATTTGGGAAAGCCCGGTCACTCAATCGGATCGGCGCTACACCTACTCAGCGCTGCAAAATCAGGTGGCAAAGCTCGCTGGTGCCTTGCAATCGATGGGAGTAGTGACGGGCGATCGCGTCATCATCTATATGCCCATGATTCCCGAAGCGGCCATGGCCATGCTCGCTTGCGCACGGATTGGTGCCATTCACTCTGTGGTATTTGGGGGCTTTGCCGCGCCTGAGCTTGCTAAGCGTATTGACGATGCCACTCCTCGGGTTGTGCTCTCGGCCTCCTGCGGTGTCGAGCCCTCTGGTGTGGTCGATTATAAACATCTACTCGATCAGGCCTTATCCGCCGCTAGCCATTCAGTTGAGCAGTGCCTAATTTTGCAGCGCCCGATCAACCCCTGTGAACTCAGCCCGTCGCGCGACCAAGACTGGGAGCAAGCCGTTACCCAGGCGGCGCCGGTCGATTGTGTGCCGGTCGATGCCAATCATCCGCTCTATATTCTCTACACGTCCGGAACCACGGGGCGGCCCAAAGGCATTGTCCGCGATCATGGTGGCTATGCCGTGGCCTTGCAGTGGTCGATGCAAAACATCTACGGCATCGAGCCTGGGGAGGTGATGTTCACCGCCTCGGATGTGGGCTGGGTGGTGGGCCACTCCTACATCGTCTATGGCCCGCTCATTAACGGCTCAACAACGATTATGTATGAGGGCAAACCGATTGGTACGCCCAATGCGGGTGAGTTTTGGCGTTTAGTACAAACGCACGCCGCGCGTGCGCTCTTTACTGCGCCCACCGCCCTTCGCGCGATCATTAAGGAAGATCCTGATGGAGAGTACATCGCGGCGCATGATTTAAGTCAGTTGCGGGCGTTTTTTCTCGCCGGGGAGCGATCCGATCCGGATAGCGTGCGCTGGGCGCAGCGTCACCTTGGGGTGCCGGTGCTGGATCATTGGTGGCAAACCGAGACCGGTTGGGCGATCGCTGGGTATCCTTTTGGCGTGGAGGCGATTGACGTCAAGATTGGGTCGGCGGGGCAAGCTATGCCGGGCTACGCGGTGCGTGCACTTGATGATCGCGGTGGCGATGTGCCGACCGGTGAGCTGGGTAACATCGCGATTCGTCTGCCATTGCCACCCGGGACATTTACCGCGTTGTGGGGTGACCGCGAGCGCCATCGCAGCAGTTACTTAAGTCAATATGAAGGGCACTACCTCACTGGTGACTCTGGGATTATCGATAGTGATGGTTATATCCATATTATGTCTCGCATTGACGATGTGATTAATGTCGCTGGCCATCGCCTGTCGACCGGTGGTATGGAAGAGGTGTTAAGCAATCACCCGGATGTTGTTGAGGCAGCGGTGTTTGGGGTTAATGACCCAACCAAGGGGCAAGTTCCCATGGGGCTGGTGGTCGCACGCAGTCAATACCAGGGCACGGAGGCGGGTTTGGTGGCAGAGCTTGTGCAGCGGATGCGCGAAGAAGTAGGTCCAGTTGCAGCATTTCGTCAATGCGCGATTGTTAAACGTCTGCCCAAGACCCGCTCCGGCAAGACCTTACGGGCGACCATGCGGAGCATTGCCAATGCGGAGGAATGGACTATGCCCGCGACCATTGATGACCCGGCCATTCTTGATGAAATCGCGGCTGACGTAGCGAGGTTGCGCGCTGACTAGCGCCTTGGGGCAGGCTAAACCCCCAAAATCCAGCCTTCGATGGCGGCTTGCTCGCCGATTGATTGGCTCGCAGGCGCTCGTAAGACCTTAGCTAACGTGTCATTACGATCGTATTGCTGCAGGCTTGCGGCGACCACATAGGCGTCATGCTCATCAGGACTGCGGTCGGCGCGAGGGTAATTGGCACTCCAGAGGCTGGGGTAGATTTCGGCAATGGCGGAGCAACCCGGCGCGATCTGCCAGCCATCGAAGGGCCAGCAATGCAGCGATTGCCCGTGGTGCTGGCGCAGCGCTTGTAACCACGGCAGCCCGGCATGTGTCGATTTTGCTACCGACCCGGGCACATCAAAATGAAATACGGACTTCGCACCAATGCCCTGCTCGGTTAAACGCTTCCAGCGCGCACTGCCGGCGCGTTGATCGCCTTGGCCAATCTCTCCGCGGCGTATTTGCTCGACGCTGACCGCGGTGTGATCAGTCGGCCAGTGTGCGCAAAAATCGGCTAAAAATGTGGGCCAATCCCGCGGTAGAGAATGGGCGTTGAAGTAGTCCAGCGGAAATGAAAACGCATGGTCGATCCCCACCAAACTCGCAACCGGCTGGGCAAGCGCGTCGCGTAGCCACTCAAATACCGCTCGCCGGCTCCAATGGGTTTTACGCGGGTCTGTTGGGCTAATTTTGCGCGGTTCGTCATCGGCGTCGGCCACATAAATTCGCAACCCGGGCAGGGGGCTGTCGGGTTGGGCTGCTCCCGAGTAATCAATGCCAATATACCGGCCAAAAGCAGGCATACCGGCTAAGTCTGCTGGCGGTGTTGTCTGAGCGCCGCTTGAGCCGCTGCCTCGCCAGCGGCGAGTGCGCCTTCAATTAAGCCCGGGCTTTGTGTCGCGCTCTCGGCGCTACAAAACCACAGTCGCTCATTGAGATGGCCGACGCGTAATGCATCAGGACCCACGCTTGGGTGTTCGGGTACACCGGTCCGATCGGCGTCGGCGCAGATCCAGGGATCGGTCGCCCAGTCCCGGACAACCAATTCGCGCGGCTCTCCCCCCTCGGCACCGAGGCAGCGTGTAAGCTGCTCGCGAATAGCGGCGGCGAGTGGTTCGGGATCGCGTTGTTGTGGTGGCGTTGCGACAAAGCCAAATAAACTGGCATGGCCTTCGGCGCTGGTGTGGTCATGGCATTCGAACAGGGGGCCCTGACGGCTGGCAATGCGGCCCGACAGGCCTTGCTCACGCCAAAATGGCCGATCATAGGTCATCACTGCGCGCGCTTGGGCTGCCATCCAGGTCGGCATTGCCTGGAGGACCTCGTTTACGGTCGCGGTTAGGCGCTCAGGCAACTGTATTCGCTCGGCGCTCAGGCGCAGTGGCGTCGCTAGCAGCACTCGCTCGGTGAGCATTAGGCCGCGATCGGTCTCCAGGCCCAACGTGCCACTATCACGCTCGTGAATGGCATGAACCGCGGTGCGGGTGTGGACGCATCCCGCGGGCAAGCTTGCGGCGAGTGTGTCGACCAAGCGCTGCGGCCCGCCAACGAATCGTGCCATGCCGACCTGTCCGGGCACGGCTTGACGCCGAGGGGTTGGGCCAAAACCATCAAGGACAGCGTCACCGTGGTCGTACTGCTCGAATGTTTTCAGGCCGAGCGCGTCGAGCCAGCGCGCAATGACCGGCTGAAAGGGCGGCCAAATCCACGTCGGGCCTAAATCAGCGATGGCATTGCCTTGACTGGAATAAAGGCTATCAACGCGACCACCGAGACGCTCGCTTGCCTCCAACACGGGCGCGGCGAGGCCAGCGCTTGCCAGCGTATGCGCTGCGGTCAGTCCGGCGATGCCGCCGCCAATGATCGTGATGGGCGTATCAGTCACTTCAGTCATACGCGTTGTATCGCCTAAATTTGCGGCTGGACGCCAGGGACTTGGTATTCACGACGCAGCGCGCGCAGCAAGCTGACACTGGCGACCAGCAAAATTAGCGCGACTGGCAAACCCGCAGTCAATGCCCCGGTCTGCAGGCTTTGCAGGGCTTGCTCACCGCCCATTATTAGCAGGGTAGCGGCGACCGCGCCTTCAGTTAGGCCCCAAATAACCCGCTGCCGGCGAGGTGAGTGCTTGGCGCCGCGCGATATGAGGGCGTCAACCACAAAGGTGCCCGAGTCTGATGAGGTAACAAAGTAGGTCGCGATCAACAGGGTCGCAATGGCCGAAGACAGCTCGCTCCATGGCAACGCGGCGAGCATTTGGTAGAGCGCTACGGTGGTGTCTTGGTTAACAGCCTCGGCAATGCCCAGCACGGGGCTAAATAGCTCAAGGTGCAGGGCGGTGCCGCCAAAGACCGTTAGCCAAATAAACACAAATAAGGTGGGCAGGCCCAGTACGCCAACAATAAATTCGCGAATGGTTCGGCCTTTGGAAATACGCGCAATAAAGATGCCAACAAATGGCGACCAGGCAATCCACCAGCCCCAATAAAACATCGTCCATTGTTTCTGCCATTCCGATCCTTCGATGGCGCCGGTGTAGAGGCTCATGCCAACGATTTGCTGGAAGTACCCGCCGACCGAATCGAGCAAAAAGCGCAGTAAAAAAAGCGACGGCCCAGCGACAAAGACGAACGCCATGAACACGAGCGCTAAGCCGAGGTTAAATAAACTCAACCACTTCAGACCTCGGTCGATGCCGGACAAAACAGAAATGACGGCCAAGCTGGTGATCGCTCCGATAATGCCGACTTGCCAGGCCGGCGAGACCGGTAGGCCAAAGAGCACATTTAAGCCGGTGTTCAGTTGCATCGCGCCAAATCCAAGTGATGTCGCAAGCCCGAAAAGCGTGCCAAAAACGGCTAGTACATCAATGCCATGGCCAATCGGGCCGTAGATGCGGTCACCCAGCAGTGGATAGAAAATCGAGCGGATGGTCAGCGGCAGGCGATGGCGATAACTAAAATACGCCACCGATAGCCCAAGCATGACATAAACCGCCCAGGCATGGAGGCCCCAGTGGTAGAAGCTATAGATCATCGCCTGGCGGGCAGCATGTGGCGTGCCCGCCGCACCCATCGGTGGGTTTTGGTAATGCAGGATCGGTTCGGCAACGCCCCAAAACACCAAGCCAATGCCCATGCCCGCACTAAAGAGCATGGCAAACCAGGCGCTAAAGCGAAATTGCGGTCGGTCGTTGGGCTGACCGAGTCGAATCGTGCCGTAGCGGCTTGCCGCAAGCCACAGCAAGAACACTACAAAGAAACTCACCGTTAATAAATAGCCCCAGCCCAGGTATTGGGTAATAAACGCATGGACGGCACCAAACGCTTTGGCTGCCGCGGTGGGTGCAAGCACGCCAAAGCCAACAAAGCCGCCAATAATGATGGCCGAGGCAATAAAAACGCTCGGATTCACGGTGGCGAAAAATGCATTGGGTCGAAAATGGCGCTGTGGCGTGGTCATGATGCATTAGGCTCGCGTGTCAGCGTGCCGCAAAGCTCAGCGCGCTCAATGATATGTCCGGCGCTGGCACGATCGAACTGGGCGCGCGTGGCACCCTCAGCGAGGCGTAAACTTGAGTCGAGCGCAAGGAGCGTAAATTGATAGCGGTGTTCGCCCTCCGGGGGGCTGGGGCCGAGATAGCCGACTTTGCCAAAACCGCTCATGCCGATCGCCCGATGGGCGGGTAGCTCGGTGGCGCTTAGCCGATGAGTATCACGCGGCATATTCCAAATGAGCCAATGGGTGATGGTTCCAAGGGGTGAGTCTAAATCGCTTATTAGCAACGCCAGCGTCTCAGCACGTGCGGGCACACCAGCAATATCCAATGTTGGTAAGCGGTTTTCGCGGTTAGCTGAAGCTGAACCGGGCAGGGCGCCGCCGTCGTTGAATTCGGGGCTGCTTAGTTGCATGAGATGGGCTTATCCAAGCGATTATTTTGGCGCCGCGTATTCCGCCAAGCGCTCCAGACTAATGACTGCGAGCGTTTCCTCATGTGTGGCCTCAAGGTCAACCAGCGGGGCGACACCCGCTTGATAGGCCTCAAGCCAGCGGCCGGCGCATAAACACCAACGATCACCCGCACTTAATCCGGGAAAATCGGCAAGCGCGATGGGCGCGGTTAAATCGTTGCCGCGATCTTTGGAGAATTCCAAAAAGGCATCGGTGACGATGGCACAAACCGTGTGCATCCCGGCATCGGCATGACCAGTGTTACAACAACCATCACGAAAGAACCCCGTCATTGGGTCGATTCCGCAGGGTTGGAGGGTTTCGCCAAACACATTGGTTGATTTAAACGCTTTCATCGTTGACATGGTACGCCGTATCGGTTGATGTCAGAAACATTCAGTGACTAACCGATCAAGGAGATCGTAATGACGAGGGAATTTCTAAGCGCTCGAACGATTGCACCGACGTTGGGCATCGGGATGGCATTGGTCTTGGTCTCAGCGGCTTTCGGGCATTCATCGTCTATGAGCTCAACCCCGGCGGCGGGTGCTGTGCTAAGCACGTCCCCGGAAACCCTGCGCGTCCCGTTTGACGGGCCAATGCGCATCATCACCACCACGTTGACCAATCGGGCGGGGGATTCGTTCGATGTTCAAGCGCAAGCCGGTCGCGACGCTAGTGACACGCTCGTGGTGATGCCACCGGCGTTGCCGGGTGGTGATTACACGCTCGAGTGGCGGGGCGTTTCAGCGGATGGCCACACCATGACCGATTCGCTGTCATTTCGTGTGGATACCGACTAAGTGAACGAAATCGCTCTGATAGTGATTAAAGCGCTGGGGTATCTGGCGATGGCGCTGGCTTTAGGCTCGGTGTTGGGTTTGCTTGGTTTATCACCGCTGCCAACCGCTGAGCGCCGGGTATTGATCCGCATGGCGCCCATCACAGCGCTGCTCGCTGCGCTCATGCTGTTGGCCTGGTTAGCGCTTGAAGTGGTGTTTTTAGCGGGCGGTGCATTTAGCGCTGTCTTCGATACCGGGCTGGTGTTGCTGGTTTTGCAAACACCACTGGGGCAAACGTTGGCGATTCAACTTGGCGGACTGGCATTCGTCGCCGCGGCGGTGATTCCAGGAATTGGTCTGCCCGTTGGCGTGTTAGGGAGTGTGCTCGTTGCCGCCGGGTTTGGCTTAGGCGGCCATCCAGGCGCCCATGGGGGTTGGCTGCTGCCGATATTGATTACTTTGCACTGGCTTGCGCTCGGGTTCTGGGTGGGTGTTTTTATTCCACTCTATCGGATATGCGGCTACGACATGGGCGCTGCCGCCATGCTCGCCAACGACTTTGGTCGCAAGGCGGTTATCGCGGTGGCCGTTTTGGTGGTGGCGGGTGGTGTAACGCTGTATCAGCTCACTGACGGTCAGGTGGTGGCTCTGCAGAGCGCTTACAGTCAGCTGTTTGCGCTCAAACTCAGCCTCTTTGCGGGGGTGTTATTGCTCGCGGCGATAAATAAGTGGGCGCTGACACCAGCGTTAAACCGGGGTGACAGCCTCGCACCGGCGAAAATGCGCCGATCCCTTGTGATCGAGGGCCTCTTGCTTGCCAGCATCATGGCCGTGACGGCTGTGATTACGACACTCACTGGCCCAACCGGATAAGCAAGGGTTGATTTGTACCGACCCAGCTCAGGGGTATACTGTATTGGACGAAAGCGCGGGAGAGTCCGGTAATCAGCATTGATTGACCGGCGCCGAAGGAGCAACGACCCCGGAATCTCTCAGGCCACCGAACCGCCTTTCATAAGATAGATTCCGAAAAGCAGTGAGCGCTTTAACGCTTACTCGCCGAAGGAGCAAACAGCGCGAATGCCCATTCGTCTGTGAATCTCTCAGGCACCAGGACGGAAGGGGTATGAGGGGAGCACTTAGTTGAGCGCGCCCGCATGCCAATCTGATCATGGGAGCCAGTATGCAAAGCATTGCCGTTATCGGGGGAGGGGTCACAGGGGTGACCACTGCCTATGCACTCGTTAATCGTGGATTTAGCGTCACGCTGTTTGAGCGCAACCGTTATGTCGCCATGGAGACCTCGTATGCCAACGGTGGTCAACTATCGGCGTCCAACGCAGAAGTCTGGAATCACTGGCCCACCATCGTCAAAGGCCTGAAATGGATGTTTCGACCGGATGCGCCGTTGTTAGTCAATCCCAAGCCCTCTTGGCACAAACTCAGTTGGTTTGCCGAATTTATCGCCGCGATCCCACGCTACGCGGAGAACACCACCGCGACTGCGGCGCTGGCGATCGAAGCGCGGCGCTACCTTTTTGATTGGGCTGAACGCGAGGGCATTGCGTTCGATCCTGAGCATCGCGGCATTCTGCATGTCTACCGCCACCGAGCCGGCTTTGACCATGCCGCGGCGGTGACTAAGCTATTGCAGCGCGCCGGGCTGGAGCGCCATGCCGTGGGTCCGGCCGAAATGCGCGATATCGAACCCAACTTAAACGGCGATTACTACGGTGGGTTTTATACTCCTACGGATGCCACCGGTGATATTCATAAATTCACAACCGGTCTAGCCGATGCCGCGGCGCGGCGCGGTGTGTCGATGCGCTATGGCTGTCCGATTGACGCCGTGAGCGCCGATACCCAAGGCGTTCGTATTGCCACCGATCAAGGCCACGAAACCTTTGATGGGGTGGTGGTGTGTGCCGGTGTTGGCAGTCGTGATCTGGCCGCACAGCTCGGTGATCGAGTCAATGTCTACCCGGTAAAAGGTTATTCAATTACCGTCGAACTCGATGATGAAGCCTCTCGGCAAGCCGCTCCGCGGATGAGCCTGCTCGATGATGAGACCAAATTGGTATCGAGTCGGCTCGGCGATGGCCGGTTGCGGGTCGCTGGCAGCGCTGAATTTAATGGCTATAACTACGATATTCGTGCCGATCGCATTCGCCCCCTGGTGGATTGGGTCGCGCAGTGCTTCCCAGGTGTAAGCACGCGCAAGGCCACCCCATGGGCCGGGCTTCGGCCGATGATGCCGGACATGATGCCAAAGGTTGAGCCGGGGCGCCGACCGGGGGTGTTTTACAACACCGGCCATGGGCATTTGGGCTGGACGCTTTCAGCAGTGACGGCTGATCAAATCGCTACCATCATTGCGCAGGCGGCGGAAAAGGCTAATGGCGCTGCGGCGCTGCAATAAGCTCAAGTAACATGTGCGGGACGGTTAATGCGGCCAGACCGATGAAAATGACCCGCAGCAAAATCGCATCCGCCGGTAAGCCAAGCAAAAACGGCACGGCGACAATCACCAAGCTGTAGGTCGCGAGTGTGGTGGGCGCAAGCGCGCGGAGTTTCTCAGCCCAGCTTTTAAGCCCTAAATCACGCGCTGCCAGCTCAAGATGACGCGGGCTGTGCAAAAAGCACCAATAAGCGATGAAGTAAGCGAGTGGGTGCAAGATGATTGCCGCCGCGCACAGCAGCAATGGGTCGCGCCAGTCACTAAGGGCGCGATCGGGGCTTTGGTAAAGCCCAATGGCTAGCATTACTGCGCTAATGGCGAGTGCCCAGGGGGCGGCAACCACTAGCGGTTCGCTTTGATCACTGCCGAGCGCTTTAAAAATCGCCAGCACCGATTCGGGGTGAAATGTCACCGGGAGAGCAATGATGCCGAGCCCATAGCCACTCGCGCCCAACTTGTTGATGCGCGGCGCGATATCGTCGCCGAAATGCACGGCTGAATAAATCAAAAAGATGGCCAGTGCGATGTTGGGGAATCGCCACCAAAAGGTAATGACTAGCCCCGTTAACGCTAAGTAAGTAGCGAAAAAAATTACCAGCCTTGGGCCGTTATCCAGTGGCAGGTAGCGCTTTGCAACGGCGGTATCAAGACTGCCATGGGGTAAGCCCAAAAGGGCTGTACTAAACGCGAGCACGGCATACAAAGGCCACTGCCCGGGCAATAAAGAAAGCCCCATGGCGATAACCAGCCCCGCAGGGAATAACCAGAAGGCGGGCGGGCGGCTCGTGGTTAACATGGGTGCCTCCAACATCCAGCATCGGCCGTAGCGTTTCAGTGATCCAATGATAGCAATGAAAGCGCTGTGTTCGCTGGGCGAAGCGCTGCGGCGTATGCGATGATGAACCTATATGAGTTTAATTCAGCTCGACGATATTGAATTCTCTGTCGGTGGCCCGCCGCTTTTAGAACACGCCAATCTCAGCATTGAGCCCGGGGAGCGGGTGTGCATTGTTGGGCGCAATGGTGTGGGTAAATCAACATTGCTACGGCTTATGGATGGCACGCTCGTGCCGGATGCCGGCCATGTCCGCTATGACCCGACCGTGGTGGTTTCGCGCCTCGAGCAGGCCGTTCCCAGTGGGGTCGACGGCACGGTGTTAACCGTGGTGACGGCAGGCTTGGGTGATGTCGGTGCGCTCATTGCGCAATATCATGCATTGGCCGAAGCCATGGGTAATGGCGGCAGTGCTGAGGCGCTGGCCGAAGTGCAGGCCGCGATTGACGCCGCCGATGGCTGGCAGGTTGAGCAGCGCGTTGAGGCGGTGCTCAGCCGGTTTAATTTGCCAGCAGACGTGGCGTTTGACGATCTATCCGGGGGCATGAAGCGTCGCGTATTGCTGGCGCGAGCCGTTGTGAGTCGCCCGGATGTTTTATTGCTCGATGAGCCCACAAACCACTTAGATATTGAGGCCATTACTTGGCTTGAGGGGTTTTTGCGCGAATTCACGGGCAGCGTGGTCTTTGTTACCCATGATCGAGCCTTTTTGCAGGCCATCGCCACCCGTATTGTCGAGGTCGATCGAGGCGCTTTAACCAGTTGGCCAGGTGATTATCAAAATTACTTACGCCGCCGCGCGGAGCGCCTGCATGCTGAGGCGCTCGATCAGGCGCGGTTTGATAAAAAGCTTAAACAAGAAGAAGCCTGGATTCGGCAAGGTATTAAAGCCCGCCGCACTCGCAACGAGGGACGGGTGCGGGCGCTTGAGTCGATGCGCGAGGCACGGGCGGAGCGCCGCAGCGAGCCGGGTCAGGCCAAGCTTACGATGGCCTCAGGTGATCGCTCTGGACGACTGGTCGCGGAGGCGCAGAGCATTAACTACGCGATTGGCGGTCAAACCCTGGTGCGTGACTTTAGTACCCGCATTTTGCGCGGCGATCGGATTGGCATTATTGGCCCTAATGGGGTGGGTAAAACCACACTGCTGCGTCTTTTGCTCGGTGAGATCGCGCCCGATAGCGGGCGAGTGCGCCTAGGTACTAATCTGCAGGTCGCATACTTTGATCAGCATCGGCGCTCGCTTGACGATCAGCGCACCGCGCGTGAGAACGTTGCTGGCGGTGAGGAGTTTATTGATCTGGGCGATGGCAAGCAGCGCCATGTCATGGGTTATTTACAGGATTTTCTATTTACGCCGGATCGTGCCAATGCGCCAATCACGCGGCTTTCGGGTGGTGAGCGCAACCGCTTATTACTCGCGCAGCTTTTTGCGCGGCCCGCCAACT
>Ga0102927_1000264_pt1 | contig 12094 bp, 12 predicted proteins | sample SalPon1_A_H2O_MG_FD_78208 | JGI IMG/M metagenome (GOLD analysis project Ga0102927, IMG submission 78208) | Salt pond water microbial communities from South San Francisco under conditions of wetland restoration - Salt Pond MetaG R1_A_H2O_MG | ecosystem: Environmental > Aquatic > Non-marine Saline... | reverse complement strand
GGGGTTAGCGAGCTCAAAAATAAGCCCATAGATGCCAATGAGCAATAAAATATAGGCCACATTGGGATTGGTAATGGTGGCCAGCAAGTCATGACGCCAATTCGGCGGGCGATCATCAATAACAGCCTGTGCCTCAAGGCCAATATCCATGGTGGCCACCTGCTCCAACAACGCGGGCATGTTTGATGCCATCTGATCAATCACGCCTCGTTCTAACGCGGCTTGCGCCGATAAACTAACTGACTCGCGCACCGCTTGTTCAGCCCAATCGGCATTGCGTCCGCGCAACTCCGCCAAAGAACGGATATAGGCCACCGCATCATTCACCATTTTGCGCTCACTCGCGCTTTTTTCAGCCACATCATCGACGGTTTCTTGCCCCTCGCCTTGGCTGTCAGCCTTGGGCGTAGGTTGCGAGTCGAGCTGACCCGGCAAGCCGCCACCGCCCACGCGTACCGGTGTTGCCGCCCCTAAATTCGTGCCAGGCGCCATGACCGCAACATCGGTTGCGTATAAGATATAAGTGCCCGCGCTCGCCGCCCGCGCACCCGCTGGTGAGACATAACCAATCACCGGTACAGGTGAGCCAAGGATTGCTTGCACAATATCGCGCATCGACTGATCAAGCCCACCCGGCGTATCCAGGCGAATCACAACGGCTTGCGCCTGCTCATCGGCGGCTTGTTCAAGCCCATCAATCAGGTAATTGGCGCTGGCCGGACCGATCGGCCCATCAACGGTGAGTTGATGGACGCTTTGGGCAAAGGCTGGCAGCGTTGTAAGACAAAGCAAAAGCGTGGCAGCAAGGTATTTCATACCCGTTGAGATCACCACGCCAAGGCTTGGGTTCCCACTAAGCCTCGAGTGCGGCAACGATGCGCTGGCGTACTGCGTCGATATCACCCCGGCCATCAATACACACATAGCGCGGCGCGTCAGCATCGCCCTGGCTGGCTAAGCGTCGATAGTAATCAACTAAGGGTCGGGTTTGTTCGTGATAAACCGCCAGCCGCTGACGAACAGTCTCTTCGCGATCATCATCGCGTTGCACCAATACTTCGCCGGTCACATCGTCTAGGCCGGCGACTTTTGGCGGCGCATTATCAATGTGATAAACCCGGCCAGACCCAGGGTGGCAGCGCCGGCCGGCCATGCGCGCAACGATATCCTCGTCATCAACCTCTAGCTCAACCACCGCATCAATACGAACCCCGGCTTCGCGTAACGCATCGGCCTGAGCGATGGTGCGCGGAAAGCCGTCAAACAAAAAACCATTGGCGCAATCCGGCTGTTGAATGCGGTCTTTAACCAGCCCAATAATAATGTCGTCAGACACCAGCTCACCGGCGTCCATCACCGCTTTCGCTGCCAAGCCCAGCTCAGTGCCCGCCTTAACCGCCGCGCGCAGCATATCGCCTGTGGATATTTGTGGGACACCATACGTATCGCACAGCCCAGCCGCTTGTGTTCCCTTGCCCGCTCCTGGCGGGCCAAGAAGTATCATTCGCATGGCCCCTATCCTCCTAGTCCGGCATTTATAATTGAAGCGCTTTTAGTCTACCCCGCAAATCAAGCACATACACCCTATCGCCAATGACCAGCGGTGCGGCCGTTATTTGCGCATTGCTAACCTTGTACTGCGCTTGCAACTGCCCATCCGCAGGATCAACCCAATACACATGGCCATCATCCCCGGCGACAATCACATAGTGGTCGCTGCGCACCGGCGCGCTTAACGCCACACCTGCCAGTGCATCCAAACGCCAAACCGACGCGCCATTGCTGCGGTCAACGGCCCATAACTGCCCTTGCGCATCGGTGGCATAGACTTTGCTGGCATCGACCGCGATCCCACCAATAACCGAAATATCTCGTGCCCAGGCAATTTGGCCATTACCCAAACTCAGGCCGGTCAGTCGTCCTTGGTAAGTCCCGGCAAATAAATCCCCACGATCAACCACTGGGTCGGCATCCAGATCGACCATACGCTCTAAGTCGGTGCGTCCTTGCGGCACCGCAATGGTTGCTTCCCACACCGGTTCACCCGACTCGAGATTCAATGCACTCACGCGGCCGTTATCAAACCCAGCAACCACACCCCCTGGCACCAAAACAGGGGCTGAGTGCCCACGCAAACTCAGTGCCGGGACGCTGCGGCTATAGAGCCACTGTTGGGCGCCATCGCGGCTGGATAGGGCAAATACACGGCCATCACCGGTGCGCACCACGACTTGGCCCTGGCCGATCGCTGGCGGCGCGAGTATTTCGCTGCTCACCGACTCACGCCAGCGCAATTCACCCTGCTCTGCACCAAGCGCAATCACTTCACCATTGACCGTGCCCACAACAACCAAGGACTCGGTTGCGCTGGGACCACCAGAAATATCCACCGCTAGAGATTGCTCCCAGATAATTTCGCCGTTTTCGCGGTTAATGGCAGTGACTTGACCATCCGCTGAGGCGGTATACAGGCGCGTGCCAACCTGACTGATTTCAAGCCGGTGGTAAGGCAGTTCGGCCCGACCTACCCGAGTTGACCAACCCTCAGTCACCGTTAATGCCGGCGCCTCAATCGTCACCGCAGGCGCGGGTTGGGCACCGGTCAAACCACCGCCGCCCAGACTACAGCCAGCTAGCAGCAAAAGCCCTGGCAGCACCCATAGCGATCGAGCGTGTTTGATCATCATGAGGTCTCCTCAACGGTGGCGCCTAAATCAAACAACTTCACTTCAACCAGCGCGCGTCGCTGGCCAGCTGATCGTTGTAGCGCCGCGCGATAAGCACTAATCGCCGCTTCGCGATCACCCCTTGCGGCCTGCAAGTCACCGATGAGCTCTTGGTACCGAGCAGCCAAGGGTCCAGATGCTGGGGGCTCAAGCAGCGTTAAAGCGGCCTGATTGTCACCAGCGGCCATTAGGGCTTCAGCCTGACGTAGCCGAGCAACCGCTGCCATGGGACTTTGCGGTTGCGTGCGGGTAATCCATGCCAACAGATCGGCGGCTTGTTGTGGCTGATTCTCTGCCATTTCCGCACTCGCCACCGCGAGACTGGCCAAAACCGTATAGGGGCTTTGCGCATAGGTATCTTGGAGCTGCTTGGTGCGATTAATCGCCACCTCACGATCGGCCCTATTGAGCGCGCCCATCACCGCTTGGTAGTCCGCCGCCGCATTGGCTGCCTGACGTGCTTGCCAGCTGCCCCACTGTTGCCAGCCCAGCACCGAAGCAATACCCAGCACAGCGGCGATAATGACCACCCGGCCATTGCGTTGCCACCAAACCTTTAGCGCCTCGAGTTGTTCTTCATCTTCATATGCCACGATCTAGGTCCTATGCACTTAGCGTGAATCAAACGACGAGAGTACCGCTGGAAGGCGGTCGATGGCCACCGTGTACTGCTCGGTCTCCCCACGCAGGTCTTTAATATTAATCTCGCCCGCGGCTGCCTCACTCGGGCCCAAAATCAGGGCGAATGCCGCGCCGCTTCGATCGGCCCGGCGCAGCTGGCTTTTCATTGAGCCACCGCCCATATTCACCTGCACGCGCAATGTGGGCATTTGCGTACGCAACGACTCAGCAATCGCCAAAGCGTTTTGCGCCAATGTCGGCTCCGTCATAATGAGATACGCCTGCGTCGTTGTCTTGTCGGGCACGCTCCCGGCCGCTTCGACCAACGAAACTAAGCGCTCGATGCCAGCGGCAAAACCAATCGCCGGGGTTGCACGACCGCCCATCATCTCCACGAGCGCATCGTAGCGTCCCCCAGCCAGTACAGTGCCTTGCGCGCCCAAATGCTCGCTCACCCACTCAAATACGGTGCTGCCATAATAATCCAAGCCTCGAACCAATCTTGAATTCACCCGATAGGCTTGCCCGGTGGCCTCCAGCATGGCCCGGACAGCAGTAAAATGGGCTTGGGCCTCAGCGTCCATGTAATCGAGCAAATCCGGCGCGCTGGCGATCACTTCAGCCATCGCGGGGTTTTTACTATCCAAGATACGCAGTGGGTTGCTGTGCAGACGTCGACGGGCATCGTCATCTAAGTGCTCAGCGTGCGCTTGAAAATGCTTGATCAAATCGTCTCGATACCGCGCGCGCGTCTCTGAGGTGCCTAAATTGTTGATTTCAAGCGTGACATCGCGAAGACCTAGGGCGCGCAAAATGCGCCCGGATAATAGAATTAGCTCAGCATCCACATCCGGACCCGGTACCCCAAAGGCTTCAGCGCCGACTTGATGAAACTGCCGATAACGCCCTTTTTGCGGTCTTTCATGTCGAAACATCGGCCCGGCATACCACAGCCGAGGCTGAGCGTTATGCAACAACCCCCGCTGTAGGGCTGCACGCACACAACCGGCGGTGCCTTCCGGACGCAAAGTCAGGCTATCGCCATTACGGTCGGTGAAGGTATACATCTCCTTTTCGACAATGTCAGTGACTTCACCGATGGAGCGGGAGAACAAAGCCGTTTTCTCAACAATCGGCAGTCGAATTTCGTCAAAACCGTAGCGCTCGAGCTCATGCCGAAAGGTTTGCTCGACAAATTGCCATGCCGGACTTTCATCCGGCAGCACGTCGCTAAATCCACGAATATTTTGAATCGAGATAGTCAATGTCTTTCCGTGATTGCTTTGTAGGGGGTCAACCTACGATCGAGTTAGGAATCACCCAAAGTTAGCCGGGCCACATCACCGCGCGCATGTGGCTCTAGGTCAACGACCTGACCTTGATAGGTCAGCAAGACGTTCTGAATATTGCCCACCACAATTTCAAACGGTGGCACGCCGCGAAGCGTCTCATCGCCCGGGCGCATCATATCGAACAGTAAACGCTCGCCTCGCGCATCGCTGACTTCCATCCACGAATCACCCGAGAATTCAAAGGTTAATGCCTGCAGCCGACTGGCCAGCGCAGGGTCAATCGATTCAGTCGCACTCGCCGCATCACTGATCGCGGGTTTAGAAGGCGTGCTTTCAGAAGCGCTGGCAGCCGAGGCGTTATTGCGCGAATTATCGATCGCGCTAGACACCGAGTCGCTATCACTTGAAGTTGGTGATTCAGCGGGCGCTGGCGTGGGCGCTTGGGCGTCGATTGCTTGGTCGGTCGGTGCGGCGGACTGTGTTGTTGGTTCAGCTGTGGGCGCTTGGTCGCGAGTCAGCCACCAGGTGGCCGCGGCAACGCCCACCAATAACACAGCCAAGACAATCCCTACGCCCAATAATCCCGGGGTACGACTCACTGGCTTAGGTTTGCTTCTGCCCATCGACTCGAGCTTGCCGAGCGAGCCGACCAACGGGCTTTGCGAGGCTTCATCAAGATGATCAAAACGCGCGAGTAGCGGTGTTTCGTCGAGCCCAAGCAGCGCGGCGTAGGACTTCACATACCCGCGCACAAACGTCAGTGGCGGCAGTGCATCAAAATTGTTTTGTTCAACTTGCTCAATCACATGGCGACTTAAGTAAAGGGCTTCTGCCACTTGCTCGAGGGTCATTTTTTCGCGCAGACGCGCTTCGCGCAGCATTGCACCCGGCCCTGAGGAGGGCGTGCCCTGTTCGCTATCTAGAGCCGCTTTATTAGTATCTGTCTCGGCCATTATCGTGTCACTCACTCAGTTGTAAGGCTTGATCCGACAAGGGGAACGCTTGTCTTAGCCTTTGCACAAACCGTGCATAGCGCTCGGCATTATTTTGCGCCTTGGCGAGTCGTGCCCCGAGCCAAAGCAAAGCCGGCGTCTCATTCGAGGCTGCAGTGTAGCGCGAAAAATAGGCATTCGCGGAATCTAACTGTCCTTGTGAGAGGCTTTGCGCGGCCAATGCCTGCAGCGCGGGGGCAAATGTTGCCTGCTGATCCAGCGCCCGGCGCCAATAAATACCGGCTTGATCGCTACGCCCGGCCCGCTCGAGACAATCACCCGCGTTAGTCAGCGCCATTGCAGCCCGCGCATACCGCGGGTTGGCTGCGGCCATCTCCCATAAATCTAGGGCGCGCGTTGGGCGGTTTTGCTGGCATAAAAAAGCCGCGTAATTATTCAGCGCAGCCCCGCTACTCGCATTAATGTCTAACGCGTTGCGATAGTGCCGCTCGGCGCGTTGAGGTTCATCTAAACGCACACTCACTTCAGCGGCCACCAAGTGGGCATCCAATAATTGAGGATTTTGGCTCAGCGCCCGCTCGATTTTTGTCGAGGCTAATGGCAAGGCATTGTCTTGCAAATAATGAATGGCCAGATCGGTATTTGCACGCGCTGCTTGAGCCGCTTGCTGGTCACTCAAAGGCGCGGGTGCGGGTGCAGCACACCCGAGCAAGCACGCTACCCACAGCCCCAAGAATAGCGCACGCATACGCTTTTAGGCCTTGGCCGGCGTGGCTCCGCGCTTGCCCTGATTGCGACGATTAATCACTTGGCCCACCAACTGACCGCAGGCGCCATCAATGTCTTGCCCGCGTGTCCGGCGAATCGTTGCGATAAAACCGGCTTTTTGTAGCACATCAGCAAAGCGCAAAATCCGATCACGAGGCGAGGCCTCGTAGCGTGTCCCCGGAAACGGATTAAAGGGAATTAAATTGATCTTGGAGGGGATATGCGAGAGCAATTTCACCAGCTGTTTGGCATCACTAAGGCTGTCATTAACCCCATCGAGCATGACGTATTCCCAATAGATACAGTGATGCGGGGTTTTAGCGACATAGTTTTCGCACGCCGGCAATAGCTCGGCCAACGGGTATTTTTGATTAATCGGCACGATCTCGTCGCGCACTCGGTCGTTAGCCGCGTGCAAAGACACCGCCAAACTAATATTGCTGTGCTCAGCAAAACGATACAGCGCGGGTACTAAACCCACCGTTGATAGGGTGACCCGCCGTCGCGATAAGCCCCAGGCATAGGGATCGACCATTAAATTGGTCGCGGCAACCACATTGCGAAAGTTTGCCAGCGGCTCACCCATGCCCATCATGACAACATTGGTAATGCGCCGATCCCGGCCCTCAGCCGCTAACGCCTGGGTGGCAAAATGCAATTGGCCAATAATTTCGGCCGCGCTTAAATTGCGGTTAAACCCCTGCTTACCCGTTGAGCAAAAACCACAATCGAGCGCACATCCGACCTGTGAGGACACACACAACGTGCCTCGGTCTCGTTCCGGGATATAGACCGTCTCGACTGCATTACCACTTTCCAGCCCGACGAGCCATTTGCGGGTTCCGTCGCTCGATTCACGGTCAAACACCGCGCTGGGCACTTGGCAGTCCGTGTGCTCGGCGATTTGCGCACGCAACCCTTTGCTCAGATCAGTCATGACATCAACGTCGAAAACCCGGCGTTGATGCAACCACTGGCGAAGCTGTTTGCTGCGAAAAGGCTTTTCGCCAAGCTCAGTTAACCACGCCTGCAAGCCGGCCTCGTCAAGGCCGAGCAGGTTGACCCGCCCAGCGGCGGTAAGCGGCCGCGTCTCAGCGGCGGCTGTGGAGCTCATCGTCACCAAAGAAAAAGGCGATTTCCTCGCGCGCGGTTTCTGGCGCATCAGACCCGTGCACCGCGTTGGCATCAAGCGTTTCGGCTAGATCGTGACGAATCGTGCCAGCGGCGGCTTCGGCCGGGTTGGTCTCGCCCATAATCTCGCGATTCTTGCGAATGGCCTCATCCCCCTCTAGGGCTTGCACCATCACCGGACCCGAGGTCATAAATTTAACCAAATCAGCAAAGAAGGGGCGCTCGCGGTGCACCGCGTAGAACGACTCGGCCTGATCTTGGCTTAAATGCATCATGCGCGCGGCAATGATTGTCAGACCGGCCGTCTCAAACCGACGATAAATCTCGCCAATGTGGTTTCCGGCCACGGCGTCGGGCTTAACAATGGAAAGGGTGCGCTGAAGGGCCATGCAAAATTCTCCGTAGGGGTTTGTTTAATTAATGATTCAAGCAGCAGCAATCACTGCACCGCAAAGCTCTCGCCGCAACCGCATTCAGCGGTGACGTTGGGGTTACGAAAGCTAAAGCGCTCGTTCAAGCCATCGCGGACAAAATCCACTTCTAGGCCCTCGAGAAACGGCAGGCTCTTGCGGTCGATTAACACCCGCGCGCCATGTTGCTCGATTAAAGTGTCGTCATCGCCGACAGTTTCAGCATAGGCGACGGTGTACTTAAACCCAGAACAACCGGAAGTGCGCACACCTAAGCGCATGCCAACGCCGCCACCATGGCGGGCCAGGGCTTGCCGAATGTGTTCAGCGGCTCGTTGTGTTACTTCAATGCTCATAACCGCATTTACCTCCTGTCAGTCCGTGTCGCATTCATTGCTGCCTGCAAGGCATCTTCTATACATAATGCCTGACTGCGGGCCTCGTCGGCCATGTCAGCCATTGCAGCAATATCCAGGCCATTAACCGCGCGCGCTTGCTCCAAATCACGGCCTTCGAGCCATTGCGCGAGGGCTAGCGCAGCACAGCGCGCCTGTTCGCCAGCAAACACCTCAAAGCGGGCCCGCTGAATGGTCGCATCACGCACATCGAGCCAACAATCGATGCGCAAATCAGCGCCAACCGATCCGGCTTGACCATACTGCCACCCGGTTGAATCACTGGGTGCGCCCAAATACGCATGCCGTTCATCGTCCGCTTCCCTAGCCATGCTTTCAAGCAAATTCCAAAGGCGTTGTGACAGCGTAGACACTTGCGACGGATTCACCTTGGTCAATTTCGCGCCAAACCGGTGAGCTTGCTCGCAGTTCGCTGACCACACGGCTAATAAACTCGATGGCTTGATCAATATCATCGGGCTGGGTAAACCGACCTAAACTCAATCGCACCGCCGCATGCGCAAGCGCATCAGGCCGGCGCATCGCGCGCAAGACATGCGATGGACCATGATGACTTGAGCACGCCGAGCCAAACCCCACCGCCAAATCCGCCAGTGCGCTTTGTAATGCAGCGCCATGCACCCCAGCGAAGGACACATTTAAGATATGCGCCGAGCCATCGCGGCGGCCATTGAGCACCACGCCACCTAAGTTGCCAAGCCCCTCGCGTAAGCGCGTTTGCAACGCTCGCTGACGCGCTTGCTCCGGGGCGTCATCGGCCAGCTGGAAGGCTTGCGCCATGGCAGCAATTAAAGCCACCGGCAATGTGCCGGAACGCAAGCCGCGTTGTTGCCCACCCCCATGCAAAAGGGGCTCAAGGCGCACCGCTGGGTGATGACAAAGTGCACCAATACCGTTGGGGCCATAGAATTTATGCGCCGAGAGCGAAATGAAGTCCGCCTGCATGGCGTTCGCAGCTAATGGTATCCGTCCGGCACTTTGTGCGGCATCGACGTGTAATTTGGCGCCATGGGCGTGCACCCATTGGCTAATCGCGGCAATATCCTCAATCACGCCGGTTTCATTGTTCACGTGCGTAATCGAAACCAACGCCACGGTGTCATCCAGTTGCGCTTTGAGCGCATCAATATCTAATCGGCCGTCCGCTTCAACGCCCAGCGACACCACATCAAAGCCGTACTCACGGCAAGCGCTCGCTGCGGCCAGCACCGCTGAGTGATCAGCGGCGCCAACTAGAATGCGTCGCCGGGCGCTATCGCGCTTGGCCAACGCCCGCGCAAAGCCCAATATCGCCAAGTTATCAGCTTCGGTGGCACCGCTAGTCCAGGTGATTCGATAGCCCGGCGCGCCCAGCATGCTGAGCATCTGCGCTTCGGCCTCGGCCACTGCAGCGGCGGCTTTGCGACCGGCAGGGTGGCGACTAGCCGGGTTAGCAAAATACGCCTCTGGGCCGAGAAATTGGCGCATTACCGCCGCGACGCGCGCATCGAGTGGCGTGGTGGCCGCGTAGTCGAGATAAGGCTGGGCAGACACGGGCTTTAAGTGTCCTTGGATGAGGCCGAATCCACCGCCGTGGTCTCATCGTTAATTGCGCAGTGTTCAAGATCCGGGATCGCGCTGGTATTCACCTCGGCGCCCAATGCACGCAATGCCGCACACATTTCTTGCAGCCGCGCATCGGTGTGGTGCACATGATCAAGAATGGCATTAATGGCATTGGCCACCGGATCAGGCATGTCGCGGGTTGCCCCATAAGCCTCAAAACCAATTCGGCGAGCGGTTTCAGCACGGCGTTGATCAGCTTGTGTGGGCTCAGTAGCCTCGCTCGCAATTTTTGCCACACGGGCAGGAATACCCACCATGGTGGCCTTATCGGGCACGTCTTTAACCACCACCGCATTCGAGCCGATGCGCGCGCCCGTACCCACCTGAATCGGACCAAGTACTTTCGCACCCGCCCCAACCACTACATCATCAGCCAGCGTTGGATGACGCTTACCAGGCGCCCACGACGTGCCGCCAAGGGTAACGCCTTGATAGAGCGTGCAATCGGCCCCCACTTCAGCCGTCTCACCAATCACAACACCCAAGCCATGATCGATAAAAAAGCGTCGGCCAATCGATGCCCCCGGGTGAATTTCAATGCCCGTGAGCAAGCGTGCAAACACCGACAAAAAGCGCGCGAGCCAGCGCATCTTATGTCGCCATAACCAATGATTAGCGCGGTGGAAGATGAGCGCATGAACGCCTGGGTAGCTGGTTAGCACCTCAAAGTAGTTACGCGCTGCTGGGTCACGCTCAAACACGCAACTAATATCTTCTCTAAGCCGCTGGAACATGCTTCCCACTCGCTTGGTAATACTTAAACTCTCATCATGTGGCGTTAGTATACGCCCGGCCAATTGCCTGCAGCCAGCCTAGGCTCAGGGCAGTAAGCGTTTAATGACCCCGCGCAGCAAATTGACTTCTTCGATGCTCGGGCGCGCACGATTAATAAAATGACGTAACCGCCGAATCAGCACTTCACGCGGTTGGCGCGCTGAATAGCCGCTGTACTCGACCATGGCTTCGATCTGCCGATGCAAACCCTCTAAATGCGCACCACTGGCCAATTGCTGATCAGGATCCTGCGTTTGCGCGGGTGCGAGATCCGGCTGATGCTCAAGTGCCGCGACGTAGATTTCATAGGCCATTAGCTGCACAGCAGCGGCCACATTTAACGCCGGGTAGTCGGGATTGGCCGGAATGTGAACCAAACGCTGACAGGCGCCGAGTTCATCATTGGTCAGCCCGGTGCGCTCGCGGCCAAACAAAACGCTCACCGGACCGGGTTCAAGCGCAATCATCGCCGCGGCTTCACGCGGGCTTAGCGCCGGCACGCCATCGCGCCGCGCACGCGCGGTCAGGCCCAACGTCAGGGTGCTTTGCTCGAGGGCTTGATCAAGCTGTGGAAAATGCCGGGCATTGTCCAAGACATTATCGGCATGCGCGGCCATGGCATAGGCTTGCGCATCCACCGCGCACTCAAGCGCAATAAGATCAAGCTGCTCAATGGCCATGGTTTTCATGGCCCGGGCGGCAGCACCAATATTGCCTGAGTGGGTCGTGCCCACGAGGGCAAATCGACAAATGTTTGCGTTATTTTTGACCAATCCATCGCCTCCCAGTGCTCGAATACTGTTATTCTATGGCCTGTTTTTACGGCCAAGGGTGGCAACACGCTCGGCCCAGTTCAGGACGCTCCAATGCATCCCATGGTTAACATCGCTGTGCGCGCAGCGCGAAGCGCCGGCAATATTATCACCCGCCACATGGATCGGCTTGACCGGCTGACCATCGAAGCCAAGGGCGACAACGACTTTGTTAGCGAAGTCGACCGCATGGCCGAAGATGAAATTCGGGCCATCTTGCAACAAGCCTACCCCGATCATGCCGTGGTGGGCGAAGAGCGTGGTGGTGTTGAAAATGCCGACTATGTTTGGTTAGTGGATCCGTTGGATGGCACCACCAACTTTTTGCGCGGGATTCCACACTGCGCGGTTTCTATTGCCCTGAAGTACCGCGGTGCGCTCGAAGCGGGGGTAATTTATGACCCTATTCGCCAAGAGCTCTGGACCGCTAACCGCGGTGGCGGCTGCTCGTTCGAAGGCCGGCGTATGCGCATCTACCCACGACCCAGCATTGATAATGCGCTTCTGGGCACGGGCTTTCCGCTGCGCTCACGCGAGTTTCATGACGCCTACTTAGGGATGTTTGGCGATGTTTTTCGGCGCGCCG
>Ga0102927_1000259_pt1 | contig 12268 bp, 23 predicted proteins | sample SalPon1_A_H2O_MG_FD_78208 | JGI IMG/M metagenome (GOLD analysis project Ga0102927, IMG submission 78208) | Salt pond water microbial communities from South San Francisco under conditions of wetland restoration - Salt Pond MetaG R1_A_H2O_MG | ecosystem: Environmental > Aquatic > Non-marine Saline... | reverse complement strand
GGACTGTTAACTTAAACGGATATTAAAATATGAGATACAAACTAAAATACAAAGAAGAAAAAGAAGCATTAACAGACCTTATGGATAAGGGTGTGATACAGGACAGGAAATACGAAGATGAAGACGGCAACGTGGTTTTAAAACGCACACCTTATACAGACATTACAGAAGCGGTAGTTTACTTAGGTAAAATTGTAGATGAGCCTGCAACCTTTGATGAAGAGGGCGAGGTCTTAACCGATGCTACTTTCTTAGACGGCTATCATGTAGACGTGATGCTGAATGAGGTCGTAGACTTTGGTACAAACGAAATTAATCCAACATCACCTTCACATACTTTTGCTTAATGGGATTTTTACAGGAGAATATAGGCGTTATTTTTACAGGAGTAACGGGAGCGATAGCTTCGGTGGCTGGTTTCTTTACTGGTCGTAAACAAAAGGCATCTAAAGACAAAGAAGCGGAAAGCAACGCTTTACAGCAAATGCAAAAGGCTTACGATGCGTTTTCGATTGATATGAAAGAGAAATACACCGAGCTAAAAACCGAGCTAAGGGAAATAAAAGACGAAAACAAAACGCAAAGAGAAGATTTAAGGTCTTTACAAAAAGATAACTCTAAGCTACATTTGGAAGTCGCACAATTAACACGAGAAAACCACGAGTTAAAACAAATGGTTGCTGAACTTAAGTCAGAAAATAGTACCTTGCAGAATGAATTAAAAAAATATCGCAAGAAATGAAACTATCGGAAAATTTTAAGTTATCAGAATTTAGAAGCAAAGACGGAGCTTATACACCTGATGAGGTTAGGCACAATTTAGTTAAGTTAGCTTCACAACTCCAAACACTTAGGAACCATTTAGGCAGACGCATACATATAAATAGCGGTTACAGATCACCACAACACAATAGAGCTGTTGGTGGTGCTGATGAAAGTCAACACGTCTTAGGTAAAGCAGCCGACATAGTTGTAGATGGTTTAACACCTATTGAAGTGAAGATAGCCATAGAAGCCTTAATAGCTCAAGGCGAAATGTTGCAAGGTGGTTTAAGTGCTTATAATAGCTTCACTCATTACGACATTCGAGGTTACGCTGCTAGATGGTAAGTCAAGTTTTCTTAACTAAAAACTTGACTATTTGCAATTCGCGAATTAAGAATTGTAAAAAAATATCATCTTTACAAAAAAAACAGACATGAAAAAAAGAAAATGGTTATTTAAAAAAGAAGCTGAGTTGTTAGGCTTCACTCCAAAAGAAAACGAATCAACAAAAAACAAAAAAAGAAACCAAGCTAGGTATTATATAACTAGCGATCAATGGGAAACAGTCCAAGAGTATCGCAACGGAGGTATAATAGATGCGCACAAAGAACACGGTGTAGATCATACGCAGTCTAAATTCCTTTGGTTAAAGAATAAGAACTCATCAATCCCAGTTCAAAACCCTTTTTATAAAAAGCCAGAGGAGAAACAACTAAGCGAGTTAAAAGAAGAGCTAATAAAAGACTTGCAAAATTACACTCCTAAATTTCCAAAGTTAAAAAGGGAGTTGTCAAAAGATGCAAAGTTATTAGTTATAGACCCTGCTGATGTGCATATAGGGAAGCTCGCAGATGCGTTTGAAACTGGTAAAGAGTATAACAGCCAAATAGCAGTCCAAAGAGTAAAAGAGGGCGTGCAAGGCATCTTAAACGAAAGTAGCGGTCATAAAATAGATAAGATACTATTTGTAGGGGGAAATGATATTTTGCACACTGATACACCTAAAAGATGCACAACAAGCGGAACACCACAAGACACTGACGGAATGTGGTATCGTAACTTCTTAATGGCTAAAGATATTTATATTGATATTCTGGAAAAGTTGATAGCGGTTGCAGATGTTCACTTTGTTTTCAATCCATCTAACCATGATTACACTAATGGCTTCTTTTTAGCGAATGTAATTGAGACTTACTTTAAAAACTGTAAAAATATTACTTTTGATTGTAGTATCGCACACCGAAAGTATTTTAGATATCACAACAATATCATAGGTACAACCCACGGCGACGGAGCTAAGCAAAACGACTTACCATTGCTAATGGCAACTGAGAGTAAACATTATTCTGAATGCACAAAAAGGTACATTTATATTCATCACATTCATCACAAAGTAAATAAGGACTATCCAGGTGTAACAATTGAAAGTTTAAGGAGTCCAAGTGAAGCCGATAGTTGGCATCATAGGAATGGCTGCCAGCATTCGCCTGTTGCGATAGAGGGTTTTATACACCATAAACAACACGGGCAAATAAGTAGGTTAACTCATTTCTTTTAAATGAACTATGAGTACATTTATTTGAATTGTAATAAAGTAAGGGTAAAAATTGAATATTAACGTAACAAAGTAAAGGTAATATGAATTATTGGGAACTATTTTTAACGTACAGATGGCCGCATGAGGGTTTTATTGTAGGCTATGAGCTATTAGAAGCTGATCAAGATTACAGTTATACGACTGTTAAGTTGCATTTAGGTTTAATATCTATTGAATTTGATTATGAATAAACCATGATGTATTGGGTAAGCAAAGAATATGTAAGCCAAACAAAAGAGTATCTTTGGCACGTCTGGGAGACTGGCATCCCCAACTCTACTTGTGTAGATGCTTTTAAAGATGAGTCTTGCGCAAAAGACTATTGCAAATATTTAAACCAGTAGTAAAGAAATACTTTACAACTCAAATTCAGTTATTAAGGATTACTTAAGTACTTAAAAATAATATATTATGAAAACTAAATACACTATCACAGTGCTTTTATTTTTATTTTTAGCACTTGCAGGGTGCAAAAGTAAAAAAACGACCGTAGAACGCACGCAAACAAGCGACACGCTTATAACTAAGTCTTTGGAATATATAAGCCAGCCAATAAAGACTACTATAAAGATAGATGAGATTTGCGATAGTTTGGGAACTGTTCGGAATTTCCGCCAAGTTGAAACATCTGGAGGCAACCAGGCTAAAGTGTACACCAAAGACAACACTTTAAGTATAGATTTGCTTACTGGTATGAGCAAAACAAAGACCGACACGATTTACAAGACTGAATTTAAAGACGTTTATAAGGATCGAGAAGTTATAAAATATAAAACACCTTTTTGGATGTGGGTGTCAATAATTGGTTTATCTTTGCTTGTAATTCTGCTGGCTTATATACTTTTTAAGCCTCGATTTTTTTAGTTTTTTTCATAGTGTTTGTTTCCCCTGTCATTAATTTGGCAGGGGTTTTTTATTAAAAAAATGTTAAAATCCTTTTTTAAACAAAAGTTGCGTTTTATATTTGTCTAAACAAAAAAACAAAACGGTATGGAAACTATTAGCAAAAAAGAATTAAGTATGATTGTTGAATTTGCAACTTTGCAATTTTCTAACGCTTGTTACGAACAAGGATTATCAGTAGAAGAGGCTCGAAGAATTTTTTACACAAAAGAAGGCCTTGAAACGATTAAAAATGCAGTAAAACAATATATTTAATAATCAAGGCTAAACCCTCCAGCCTACAATGGAGGGTATTTTTTTTAAAACAAAAACACTATGGAAACAAAAATTCAAGAAGTCCAAGACTATTTTAAAAACAAAATCTTAGAAGGAGACTTTAAACTTATTCAGATTGAGCAGTACGAATGTACTTTATTAATTGATAGTAAATATCCCTTTCAAGTTTGGCTAGGTAACTTTGATAGACCAGAACTTAGGTATATTACTAAAACCTCATTTATGAACATTGAGTTAAACGATGCTGAATGTATTTATTTGCACGGTTTAATTCAATTCGACATTAGACATTACAGAACTTCAAAGCTAATTGATGAGAAGCTCCAGGAGGTCAGAGAATTGAAAGCTGAATTATTAGACAGTAACGATGAAGACTAAAATAAGCGTTACTGTAACCAACTTCGGCGATTTCTGGAAAGCCAGAATAAGCGATAAGGAAATAAGCAAAGAAACACTATTTAAATTACTGTCAATTAATCCCGACCGACATACGAGGTTAGATAGTGTTTTAAGAGGACTAGAAACTAAAGACTACTTTATTGATCTTTGGGAAAGGGATATAACTTAATTAATTAAAAACAAAAAACAATGAAAAACATTTTTAAAGCATTGGCAGATTTCCAACAAGAAGTGCCAGTAATTCACAAAGGAACAAAAGGATATGGTTATAGTTATACAGACTTACCAGCTATTTTTGAAGTCATTAATCCACTACTAAAAAAACATGGCTTAGGCTTTACGCAATTAGTTAATGATAGTTGTATTGAGACTATTTTATTTCATGTGGAAAGCGGCGAAACAATTAAAAGTTTAACTGAAATTCCTCAAAATGTAGAACTTGCAAAAATGAACCAATTTCAAGTTTTGGGAAGTGCAATAACTTATATTAGACGCTATGCTTTATCTTCGATGCTTGGACTTGTAACAGACAAAGACACCGACGCAAGCGGAGAACAAAAGCCTAAAAACCCTTTGACAAAAAAGGACTTAGAGAAGTTAGCCAGCACTTTAATAGCTATTGAGGATGTTAATAAGCTGACTAAACTTTATAACTCTGACCCAAGGTATAAGACTGATAAAAATGCAGTTGATTTATTTAAGAACCGTCATATAGAAATAAAGTAATGACAGCTTTAATTGATCTTGACAGCATCCTTTACAAGTCAGTTTATAAGATTGTAAGCGTTTCGCAAATTCGCCAGGCGTTTACAACTTATGAAACTAAAGAAGAGGTTAGGCAATGGTTTTTAGAAGAAGTTTATAACGAAGGTATAAACCGATGTGAAAACGAAATTTTAAAAACTATTGAATATTTGCAGTCAGTAATGATTGAGGAAATAACAGGTTTTGAGTTATTTATTACGACTTGTAGTAAGTCTTTTCGCAAAGAGTTATCTAAAACCTACAAATCTAATCGTAAAAAAAACAATTACGTTTGGATGCTTAGGGAGCATTACAGAAATAACGATGCTCAACATGATGAAGTCTTAGAAGCTGATGACTTGATAAGCTTTAGAGCTAAAGAACTTGGAATAGGTAATTACGTTATTGTTTCAATGGACAAAGACCTTAAACAGATAGGAGGTTATTACTGGTCATACTATAAACAAAGGTCTAAAGACTTTGACGGTAACACAATAGAAGACGAGTTCGGTAGACCTGTGATGGAATACAAACAAAAAGAAGTGCAGTACATTACACCAAAAGAAGCGAATAAACTTCTTTGGATGCAGATGTTAACTGGAGATACCTCAGACAATATAAAAGGCTTACACAGGGTAGGACCAAAAAAAGCTGAAAAAATATTACAAGACAGTAAATGCTTATGGGTTACGGTCGCCCGTGAGTACATTAAAAGAGACCAAAAAGAAGATTTTAAAATTAATTATCAACTATTAAAACTAAAGTAAAATGGCAAGTTTATCAAGTATTTATTTAAAAGCTGAAACGTTAGAAACACTAGCTAAAACAGTAAAAGCAAAAGGCGAAAAAGGAATAGAGTTAACTATTTCAATTCAAAACGAGACTAACGACTACGGTCAAAACCTTTCAGCCTTTGTGGCTCAATCCAAAGAAGATCGGGAAGCAAAAAAGAAAAGGTTTTATGTTGGAAATGGCAAATGCTTCTGGACAGATGGTTCTATTGTAGTTGCAGACAAGCAACCACAGGAACAAAAAGAAGTAAAACAAAGTCAACCAGATGACGATTTACCTTTTTAGTATGGAGCTGATAGTGTTATTATTAGTCGGAATACTAATAGCTCAGGAAATTAATTTTTAATTAATGCCCCTTCGGCTAGAAGCTTCGGGGGCTTTTTAATACAAAAAACATGACAATAGACAAAGAAACATATTTAAAAGATTACAAGACTTACGGAATAAGAAAGGTTGCTAAGATGTACAAGTTTAACATAGAATGGTGTAGGACTTTATTCCATCATTTCACAAATTACGAATACTATACCGAGACTTTTATGTTTGGCAATATTGAGAAGTGCAATGTAGTCTGCAGGGGTTTAGGTTATAAAGGCTCGTTTGACTACATTTGTCAACACGGGGCGATAGCACACCGACTAAACATATTGCCACTAATTAAAAAGACGATAGCAATGCAAACAAAAAAATATTTTTTAGTTCCGTTATTAATGGAAGGCTCAAAGTTTTGTTTGTACACCCCAGATAAAAGGGAAATAATTGTTGAGGTTAAAAACGATCTACCAAAGATGCCAAAGGGAATAGTTTACGAAAAGCAGAGAATTATAAGAAAACTTTACAAACAATACAATGAACAACAAGAAACTAGATAAAATTCAAGGAGCCATTTTAAGCAGTTATATCGCATCTTTTTACATTAATGAGGTGTTAGCTTATAAAATTCCAGAAGTGCGCCACAAAGCGAAAAAAAGCCTAAAAGATAGCGTAAAAGAGTTACAAAAGATAGAACAAAACTATTTTGACGTTATAGAAGAGGATGAGCATGGCGAGAAAATGAACATGATGTTAACTGATAACGCAATGACTTTCTTAGATTTACTAATGAAGTTTAGCTATTCAGATTTCGTACAACTTCAACAAGTTGTATCAGCGTGGCAATTAAAGCCAAAACAGGTAGAAGGTTTAACCAAAAAAATACTAAAAGAAAATGAGTAAATACAAAGTAATTACCAAAGGAATAGAAATAGACGTTTACGACATTTTAGTCGCTTATGAAGTAGTAAACCCAGCTATCCAACACGCAGTTAAGAAGCTACTTAAAGCAGGTCAGCGAGGTTACAAAGACAAGGCTCAGGATTACGACGAAGCAATCCAGAGTATAAATCGAGCTAAGGAATTGGAGGAAGCTCCAGAAAAAGACACCTCTTATTTTTTCAGAAATTTACACTGAATTAAATAATATTTGTATATTTGTTTTATGCAGACTGGACATCTCGCAAAAAATTTTAATAAAACCCTTGTTTGATTCGATAGTCCAGTCTCGATGATAGCAAGGGTTTTTAATTTAAACAATTATGAAAGATATTTCAAAAAATTACGTGCAAATTCAAGGATGGATGATTTCTAAATTAAATCTATCTGGTAATGAGTTAATTGCTTACGCTTTAATTTATGGATTTTCACAAGATCAAGAAAGTGAGTTCACTGGTTCAATAAATTATTTATGTACATGGCTTTCTGTTTCAAGACCTACAGCTATAAAAGTTTTAAAAAGTTTATCAAATAAAAACTTGATACAAAAATCGCAAATAACAGTAAATAATGTAACTTTTAATAAGTACAAGATTTCTTTAGGGGTAGTAAATAAACTTTACGGGGGTAGTAAAGAAACTTTACTAGGGGGTAGTAAAGAAACTTTACCCAATAATACTAATATATATAATACTAATAATAAAGATATGCCTACCCTTGAAGATTTTAAAAATTATGCTTTAGAAAAATCAAAGGAAAAAAATATAGACTTAGATATTCAAAAGCTAGAATTAAAATATGAGAGTTGGAAAGAATCAGGTTGGAAAGATGGACACAATAAACTAATTAAAAACTGGAAGTCTAAAATTTTAAATACAATACCATATTTAAAATCAGAAAATAAAACTCAAAATTTTATTGATACCGAAAACAAACATTTAAATAAAGTAGCAATAAAAGAATTAGACTACAATAATTTTGAAGATAAGTATAAACCTTGCTTATATTTGGTTAAAAAACTTTATAATTTTCATGTTAAAAGACATAAATCTTTAGGCAGTTTAACTGAAGATTTAATTAATAAAAAAACAGAAGATTATTATTATCACATAGAAAACCTTTTAAAAAAATACGAACCTAAAAAAATAGATAAGGTGATTAATTATATTTCTATTGATGCGGACTATGTTTATAATAAATATTCTAAATCTTTATCTATTGATGTTGGTAGTTTTGAAAGGAACTTTGCTAGAATAAATCAAGAAGCTATTAAAGATAAATTTGGACAAGCTGGAAAACTTTAAAATTAAAAAAAATGAAACACTATAACATCAAAAAAAACGTAGACAGACTTTACTGGAGGTTTTCAAATGGAAAGTTTACACCAAACCAAAACGACGTAGAAGCCTTGGATAATATTGTTGATTTTACAAACGATTGTTTAAGTCAAGAGCTAGATCAGAATAAGCCTTATCAAAAATTATACATACATTTGTTGGCTATTTATTTTAATCACTACAAAAACATCCACACAGCTCAAGGCAAAGTCCACGAGGTTTTAGGCTTGCATATAGACTACCAATATCAGAAGTTTGCAGAAGACTTTAACAGAGAGGAACTAAGCCAGTTTTTAGAAAGCATTGGCGTAGACGTTGAGAAACACCCACTAGCAAAGGCAGAAGAACAAGACGTAAAAGAACTAGAAGCAGTTAAAAACAATAAAGGTAAATGGCTTAAATATTTAGACGGTAAATGGGATTACAAAAAAATAAAACAATCCCTTAACACTCAATTAGTAAGTGCTTATAATCAATTTAAAAACGAAGACTAATGATAGAAAAACCAAAAATAAAACTAGATGAAGTTAAAGAAGAGCCAAAGGTAAACCAAGAGGAACTATTCCATAAGTCTATTATTCCACTTAATGAAAAAATAAAACCTCAGCCAGTTGCTATAAGTATAGGTTTAACAGAATACAAAGGCGAGTTTTATCCGATTCCTTTTGGGTCTTATGGAGACTTTAGCTGTATAGTTGGAGCTTCCAAATCAAAAAAGACTTTTTTTAAGTCAATGCTTATGGCGGCTTATAATGGATTTCAGTTTGACAAATTCACAAACGAAACCATAAGAGGACACTTTACAAAAGACAAGCTAGTAATAGACATCGATACAGAGCAGTCAGACTATCACAGCCAAAGAGTATTTAAAAGAGTTACAGAGATGTGCGGTTACCAGCCAGATAATTATACGGGCATAGCCTTAAGAAAATACTCACCAAAAGAAAGGCTCGAAGTTATAGAGTGGTTATTTTGTGAAAGTGATATGCGAAATGATTTAGGCTTAGTTGCTATTGATGGGGTTGCAGATTTAGTAGATGACATTAACGACCTTAAGCAATGTAATGAAATAGTAAACAAGCTAATGAAATGGTCGCATGATACCCAGAGCCACATTATAACAGTAATACATAGAAACTTTGGAAGCAATAAACCAACAGGACATCTTGGTAGTGCAATACTAAAGAAAGCTGAAACAAGTGCTTTTGTAGAAAAAACAGAAGATGACTATGTAGGAGTTAAACCAGAATACACCAGAAACATAGCGTTTGAAGAATTAGCTTTTGAGGTTCGAAATGATTGGCTACCTTACTTAGTTGATAATAATTTACTAACTTACGAAGCAAATAACGACAAACCTTTTTAAAAGTGAAACCAAAAAAAAAGAAATGCAAAGGAAACTACCGAAGCAATCATTTTGAAGGATGCGGAAAGGAAACTTATCTTTTTAAATATGGACTTTGTAAGGCTTGTTTTTCAAAATGGCTTTATAGCACTTCTGAGGGCGAAACTTATTTAAAACGACAACTAATACCACAAGCTAAAAAAGAAGTTAACACAAAGCGAAAAAAGCAGGTTAAAAAGCAAAGAGAAGAACTTAAAACACACAAAGACTGGTTAAAAGATTTACAAAAGGTATTTAATAAATACATAAGGTTAAGAGACCAAGGCAAAAACTGCATAAGTTGTAATCGAGTTTTAAAAGTTAAATATGATGCAGGTCATTTCTTTTCGGTTGGAGCTTATCCTAACTTAAGATTTAACGAAGATAACGTACACGCTCAATGCGTACACTGTAATCAGCATAAGCACGGTAATATCGCAGAATATTCTATAAGACTTCCTAAAAAAATAGGATTAGAAAGGTTTGAGGAATTACAGCAAAGCAGATCATCAACTTTAAAACTAAGCATACCAGAAATAAAAACTAAGATTGAAGTTTATAAGCAAAAAATAAAAGTATTGCAAATTGAAAAAGGATAAACAGTTTTTAAGTCCAGAGACAGAAATAGAAATAGTAAGCCAAAACAAAAGCACAGGTAAAGTCTATTCTAAGATCACAACTTTAAAAGAATGGCAAAGCATGGAAAGGAAAGCAAACTACTTTTATAAAGCCTATCAGATTGGTTACTACCAAAATAAAGACAAAATAAAATGTTAAAATTCTTTTTTAAACTAACTTACTGTTTTATATTTGAAAAAAAAAGACATGAAAACACTAATTAAAAGACTTTACAAAGAACTACAAGAGCTGGCTAAGGCTTGCCCAAAAGAAACCAAGTGGAACGCTTAAAATTTAAAAATATGACTTTACAAGATATGCCTTTCCCTGGCAATGGTAACGGAAACTGTAACGGAGTAGGCAACCCTTTTGACTGCGAAACTGCTGCTCCAATAGATGAATATTCAGGCTACATTATGTTAGCTATTATTTTCTTAGGTTGCGTATTTATAATGATTAATTCTGTTTATAGGCTTTACAAAAAGAAAAAAAAGCAAACAGACTGGCTAGAGAAATATTATGAAGATGAGTTTGACCGAAGAATATAACGGAAGCGGCTATGAAAAGTAGCGGATAAATACCAATAAACTATCAAAATGCAATGAAGCAAATAGAAAGAATTAAACAACTAACAAGCACCGAACCCGCTATTTTATAGCCAGTGTTATGTGCTTTTAAAACACGGGTAATATGCAAAAAGATTTGATATACGACAACCAGCAAACACTTTTTGGGGCGAGGGAAATAATAGGCTTTGGAAGCAATGATTTTTATGTGAAGGAAATAGAAAGAAAACTTGCGAACGATTTGATTGTAAAAAACCACTACTCTAAGAAATATTTTAACAATAGTTACATTCATTTAGGCGTATTCATTTGCGGTGAATTATTAGGTGTTTTACAATATGGTCATTTAATGAACCCTCAAAGCAGTAGTTCTATTGTTGACGGCTCTGATAGTTATAGTTGTTTAGAATTAAACCGAATGTGGTTGGATGATAAAGCAAAACGGAATAGTGAAACAAAAGCAATTAGTTACAGCCTTAGATACATAAGAAGCAAGTTCCCAAAGATTAAGTGGATTCAAAGTTTTGCGGATGAACGTTGCGGATGCTTTGGGATAGTGTATCAGGCAGCAAGTTTTTCTTTTTATGGCGAACATGAAAGCGAGTTTTATGTGCTGGATAACGAATATTATCATAGTACATACTTTACAAACACTACTGGGAAAAGTGCATCAAAAAGTAAAAAAGCAGAAGAAACGAGAAAAAGAATAGACGAAGTAAAAAAAGAAAAACTAAGGCAATTTAGGTACATTAAATTCATTGATAAGCGTTGGAAGAAAAAGTGTTTGCTTAAAGAACAGCCATACCTTAAATATTACAACAGTGATTAGTGTTTAGCATTACGCCTAACGTAATGCGTATAAGGTTAGTAGCGTGTAAATTATGTTACCCTTATGAATGAGGGTAACAAATGTAAAAAATCAATGAATACAAGGGATTGAATGTAAAAGCTATTAACTTTATACGGTGTTATGTATAGTATAGCGGATTGATAAACACTAACTTTAAATTAAGAACTGAATGAGTAATAATATATTTTTTGAGCGTGGGCAAATGGCTAATAAGCCAAATAACTACCTTTGGTTAGGCGACTGCCTTGAATTGATGCAAGATATACCAGATAAAAGTATTGATGCTATTATTTGTGATTTGCCATATGGAACAACTGCTTGCAAATGGGATAGTGTAATACCTTTTGAGCCACTTTGGGAACAGTATAAACGTATTATAAAAGATAACGGTGCTATTGTGTTATTTGGAAGCCAACCATTTACAAGTGCATTAATTAGTAGTAATTATAAAATGTTTAAATATGAATGGATTTGGGAAAAAAACGCTGGAAGTAATTTTGGTTCTGTAAGGTTTCAACCAATGAAAGAGCATGAAAACATTTTAGTTTTTAGCAAAAAAAGACATAATTATTATCCAATTAAACAAAAACGTTCAGCAAGTGGTGAAGCAAGGGTTTTAAGCAGTAAGATGACTTACAATAAAAATAAAAAAGCAAATTATATTTATGGCGATTTTAAAAATGAAACATTCAAAAAGAAAGCCGATGAATTAAGATGCCCAAGAAGTATTCAAAAATTTAATAGGGAAAGAGGTTTACACCCAACTCAAAAACCTTTAGAACTTCT
>Ga0102927_1000258_pt1 | contig 12300 bp, 13 predicted proteins | sample SalPon1_A_H2O_MG_FD_78208 | JGI IMG/M metagenome (GOLD analysis project Ga0102927, IMG submission 78208) | Salt pond water microbial communities from South San Francisco under conditions of wetland restoration - Salt Pond MetaG R1_A_H2O_MG | ecosystem: Environmental > Aquatic > Non-marine Saline... | reverse complement strand
TTAAAGTAGCGATTTAGCTCTTTGTCTTCAGCATTAGCATAGTAATTTCCTCTGGATAATTGGAGTTTTAGCGGTTATTTCATTTTACCGCAGTTACGCGAAGTTCGCAAAGGTGTAGACTTGTTGTAAAAAAATGGATAACAAGCACATTAAAAGTATCAGCTAAATATCTAAGTCAATAGTCTATTTTACAATGACTACTAGATTTTTGTTGAGCTTAATCACTTTATTCCGTTTGTCTTGTAAGTTCTGTTTAATTATAAACAGCTGTTTAGCTTTTTCGCCTATGATGGGTATTAGCTTATCTTGTGTTTGTGAGATCAAGGCTTGCCGCTTCTTCTTAAGCGTATCATAAGGCGCATCATAATTTAGCTGATGCATAAGTTCTGAATACTCTACGTAATTTGGCTGCTTGGCAATGTAGATAAGCAAATTGAGCTCTTCTGGGTTTAAGCTCTTTACCTCCCTGCCTCTAGTGGTAACAACCTTTTTAGTTATGTTGATTTGTAGTTTAGTGTAATGCGTTCGCCACCTGTATCCAAAATAACTAAAGCCCAAAAACACCACAAGAATACCACCGTAAAAAATGCCTTGTCTGAGGCTCTTGCCGTCAGATTGGTATAGGGGCTCAGAGCTTATCGTTTTATAGTCTAGGTTTTGAGCTGCAACGTCTTCAAACCTAATCTCATTGTTTCCAAAACTTTTGGTCAAAAGAGTATAGGTGTCCTCATTTGGATCATATTTTAAAAATTTGGTGTCGGGGTGTAATTGTGGTTGAGTAATGACTTGTTTTATTGTGTTGTTTTCAAAATCGAGGATGAAACTCGTGTCATCATCAAATGATATCACCCTTCCATCATAAAGTCTGTTCCTAAAATTTAGTTTTTTATCCAGAAGTGATTTACCCAAGTATTCAAATTCAAAGGTGTTAAGATTTAGGGCATAAACAACATCTTCATGTGTGTCTTTGGTGTGCATTGGCCCTCTGTCTATAAAATACAACTTATCTCCAACAACTGTAAAAATAGAAGTAGATATGTACTTTGGTACATCTCCAGATGTTTTTTTCAAAAACCACTCATTAGAATCGAAGTCATAAGCTACTAAAATGTTCTTGAAAGCAAACAACCCATACCCCCCTAGAAGATAGACCTTGTTTTGATAAGTGAAGTAAGCTGAACCATATTGGTTTTTATGCGAAAATGATTGGTCTATTCGTTTAAATTGTTGATTTTCATATTCCACAACAATTCCCCCAGCACTATCAAATAGGTATGTTTTGTTGTTGATTCGCGTAGGTACTAGCCTGTTAAGATGCGAATTGTCTAAGTCTAAAGGTTTTATTCTTCGAGTAGATAAGTCCTTACCGATTAAATAAACCGAATCTGAAAGTATAATAATGGGTTGTTGGGTCTCATAGTCCCAAAACTGTGTATGGTTCATATCAATATCTACCTGAGAAAAACCAACAGTGGACAACACTACTAAAAATCCAAATAATCTAAGCCTCATTGGTTACAAAAGTACACTTTTATAGAAAAACTGTAATTACTCAAAATAAATATTCATCCTTTAGCTCTAGATAGGGTTCGTTTTCTGTTTAAAAATTAAAAAACTAATCGCTAAACTTGGTCTTTCAGCAATCCAACTAGACTTTCCCGCCAATGTGGGATTTTAATTTCGAATGTGTTTTCAACTTTAGTTTTATCTAGGACACTGAATTTTGGACGCTTAGCTTTGGTGGGGTAAGAAAATGTCGCCTTCAAGTTAACTTTATCTCCTCGTTGTGTGTCTTCCAAAATCAATCTGGCAAAATCATACCAAGAGGCTTCTCCTTGGTTACTGTAGTGGTATAGGCCAAAAACTTCAGAATCCACTTGTATCAACTTCAGAATAAATTCTGCTAAATCGTTGGCATTGGTGGGTGTGCCGATTTGCTCTGTGGTAATATTAAGGTCTGCGCCTTCTTTAGCCTTTTTCAGTATAGTGTTGAAGAAGTTATGACCAAATTCAGAATACAGCCAGCTTGTTCTCAAGATGAAAAAGCGATGCATGTGTTCAGAAATCATCACTTCGCCCTGAAGCTTGGACGCGCCGTAAACATTAATGGGGTTTTCTGCATCTGCTTCTCCATAAGGACTCCTTTTTAGCCCATTGAAGACGTAGTCTGTTGAGATATGAATTAATTTGGTATGATGGGTTTTGCATTGCTTCGCTAGTGATTTCACCGCTTCAGAATTCACAAGAAAAGCAAGCTCTATCTCACTTTCAGCTGCTTCTACATTGGTGTAGGCTGCACAATTCACACAAAAATCTGGCTGATGCTGATTGAAAAAACGAGATAGCGTTTCTTCTGAAGTTATATCTAGCGTCTGTGAAGATTCAAACAAAAACGTTATTTCAGGATACCTTTCCGCTTGTTTTTGCAAACACTGTCCTAATTGCCCGTATGCTCCTGTAACTACAACCTTCATGAGTTCAAGTATGTTTTAAGCGATGGTAAGTTTTGGTCTTTTTCTGAAATGATTTGGGCACTCTTCGGAATTTGCCAATCGATGTTGAGTGTTTCATCATTTAATAAAATTCCAGTCTCTGAAGCTTTATGGTAGTAATTATCACATTTATAAACGAAAATAGCTTCAGAAGAAAGGCAGGCAAATCCATGTGCAAAGCCTCTTGGCACGAACAATTGATGGTTGTTTTCACCAGTTAACACATATCTAAACTGCTTGAGGTAAGTTTCAGACTCTGGTCGCATATCCACCACCACATCCAGAACTTCACCTTTGGCTACACGAATCAATTTCGCTTGTGCAAATTTTCCAGTTTGAAAATGAAGCCCACGGATAGTGCCGTATTGAGAAATCGACTGGTTATCCTGAACAAAATCTATGTCTATGCCAGTTTTCTTTTTGAAGGTCGTATGGTTGAAGCTTTCAAAAAAGCTTCCCCGTTTATCCTTAAATACGCTAGGCTCTATAATCAAACAATCTTTAAGCGGGGTTGGCTTAACTGTCATTTACTTTGGATTTATATTTTTGGAATACCCACTTTTCAAAAAGGGTTTTGTAATCGTTTTGAGCTGTTCTTTGGAAATAAAGCCCATTTTGTAAGCCATTTCTTCTATTGAGCCAATCTTAAGGCCCTGGCGTTCTTCAATAACTTCTACAAACTGAGAGGCTTGCATCAAAGAACTGAACGTGCCTGTATCTAGCCAAGCTGTGCCTTTATCCAGTATGCTCACATTCAGTTTTCCTTTTTTGAGGTAGGCGTTGTTCACATCGGTAATTTCAAGCTCGCCCCTGTCGCTGGGTTGTATGGACTTGGCAATGCTCACCACCTCATTATCATAAAAATAAATACCCGGCACGGCGTAGTTGGATTTTGGGTGTTTGGGTTTTTCTTCAATAGACATGACCTGTCCGTTGTCATCAAAATCTACCACCCCATATCGTTCCGGATCATGCACGTGGTAGGCATAAATAATGCCACCATCTGGGTTGGTATTATTTTGTAAAAGCTGATCCAATCCTGTGCCGTAGAAGATGTTATCTCCCAGAATCAAGGCTACTTTGTCTTCTGCTATAAAATCTTCAGCAATGATAAAGGCTTCTGCCAGTCCGTTAGGCTCTGCTTGTACTGCGTAGCTAAACCTGCATCCCAATTGTGTACCATCCCCAAGAAGTTTTTCAAAAAGAGGTAAATCATTGGGAGTTGAAATTATTAAAATCTCTTTGATTCCTGCTGACATCAGTGTAGATAACGGATAATAAATCATCGGTTTATCATAAATAGGCATCAGCTGCTTGCTAACAGCAAGTGTCAACGGATGAAGCCTTGTTCCTGAACCTCCAGCTAGAATTATTCCTTTCATGTACAAATTTTAAGATTGGTTATACTTTGCAAGATACCATTTTGCAGTTTTCTGAATCCCTGTTTCAAAGGTTTCATCTGCTTTCCAGCCCAAGTTGTTTTCAATTTTTGATGCATCAATCGCATAGCGAAAATCATGACCAGGCCTATCGGAGACGTATTCTATCAAGTCTTTATGAGGGGCTTGTTCTGGTTTTAATTCGTCTAAAATTTCACAAATCTTGGTAGCAATATAAATATTTTGGCGCTCATTCCGTCCGCCAATGTTATAGGTTTCTCCTAACTTCCCATCATGTACCGCTAAATTAATTCCTTTGCAATGGTCGTCTACATATAGCCAATCTCTCACGTTTTTACCATCGCCATAGATAGGGATAGGTTGCTTGTGTATCGCGTTGCGAATAATAGTGGGAATCAACTTTTCATCATGCTGATGTGGGCCATAGTTGTTGGAGCAATTGGTAGTAACCACTGGGAAGCCGTAGGTGTGAAAATAACTTCTGGCTATCATGTCTGAAGATGCTTTGGACGCGCTATATGGACTGTTTGGCGCATAAGGGGTATCTTCTGTGAACAAGCTTTCGTTATCCTCCAAAGTGCCATAAACCTCATCGGTGGACACGTGAAGGAATCTAGAATCTTCAAATCCTTTTCTGAATTTGAAAGGCGATTCCATCCAAAGCAAGTAAGCTTGGTGAAGCAAATTGAAAGTGCCTGTAATGTTTGTTTTTATAAAAGCATCGGGATTGGTAATCGAATTGTCGACATGAGATTCTGCAGCAAAATGGATAACCTTTTCAAATTTGTAGGTAGAGAATAAATTCTTTAAAAGTTCGACATCACAAATATCGCCTTCTACAAAAGTGTAATTGTCGTGATTTGAAACTTCAAGATTATTTAAATCTCCAGCGTATGTGAGTTTATCAAGATTGACGAAATGGTAGTTTTGTTCAGGGACAAAAAGATTCAAGAAATTGGAGCCGATAAAGCCAGCACCACCAGTTACTAAAATTGTCTTCATAATTTTAGGATTTAATATGTTGAACAGCATCATTAAAGATCTGTTCTAAAATTTTTTCGGTAATCAAATAAGTGGGTTTTACCCCAGCAGTTCCTAAACCTCCAGAGGCTAATGTGCTTCCTGTTTCTAATGGGTTATCACTAGCATAATAAGCGTACCTTAGTTTAACGTCAGGTGAGATATTACCTCTCATTTTGGAAGCTGCTTGTATGGCTTTCTGGTAATGAGCACCTTCCATTTCTAAGCCTATCACATTCCAGGTAGAGTCATGAAAAAACTTCAGCAAATCTCTGTTTTGAAGTGAAGTTCCTAAAACTGTAACCATAGAGCCGTCGTACACTTGCAGACCTTGATTTTCAAAATCTGATGTTTTTAGCTCGTTATAGAAGGGATAGTTGTCTGCTGTTCCTTCAAAAAGGTGGGCATCGGGTATCATCAGGTCTCCCTTACCGCCTTCTAGTATGCCTGCTTTCCCCATGATAGAGATGGAGCTGATGTTCATATAGATGTTTTGGTCTTCATCTTTGTAAGGCTTAAGGAGTTCGTCCATAGTTTCATAGGCTTGCTCGCCAAAAGCATAATCCATGACAATAATAACAGGTGCCTCTTCTTTACCGTTTAGCTTGTTGTTTCCTTTGTAGTGGCTGAGTTGGGCCAGGTCAAAAATTTGTACATCTATGTTTGTCCCACTATGGTCTTTTAGAAGTAGCATCCCCTCATCAGTTGCTTTGTCTGCAACTCCTTTTCTCAAATCGGCATTTTCAGGATTGCTCAAGGCTTCATACACTTCAAAGCTGGATTTTTCTTTAAGAAGATCTTTTAAAGCTATCGGAGAGAAGAGGGTGTTCATCACACTGTGCATATTGGCACTGATGATGTGAATTTTTCTGTGGAGCAAGTTGTGCTGGTGCAGTGTCTTTTTTATGGTATTGGCCCAAACTTCGCCATGGATATGATGACCAAGCCTTTCTCTTACCACTGGACTAAAGGTGATTACCCGTTTTTCGCCATGAATAGCTTCGCGAATAGCAAGTTTACCTAAATTATAAATCAGATGAAGAAATTGATGAGGGCTATCCTTAGTAGCAAACTTGTCATAAACTTGATTAATTTCCGCAAAAGTTCTACCTAAGATATTTGCTGTGTGTGTGATGGCTATTTCTTTTTCTTTTTGGCTAAGGTCTGCTTCACTTAGCACTGCAGCTTCTAATTTTTGCCAGTCTCGAGAGGTGTGTCCTGCTTCATTAATAACAACATTTTGCATGATTTTATGCGACTCTATAAACATAAAAGTAAGATGGGTGAGAATATCATAAATTTCGGAGCGCCCCCGAGTGATTTCAATATTCATTTGTTCTTCATCTATTCTGTAGCAATTTCGCCTTCTTTTGGGTGGTATAATAGGGGTGAAATGAGAGTTTGAGTAACCTTCATCGCTAGTAAGGTTGATGAAGCTACATTCTTCTATGCCTTCTGGAAGTCTTTCTATAATGTACTGAAGACCGCTGAGTTCTACTTTGGTTTCTGCTATTGTGCCATAAATTTCTGGCCTTAGGGTTAGCAAAGCTTCTCTTAAGGTTTCACCAGAAACACCCATGGGCTTATAAAACCCTCTTATGAACAAATGCCGCATAGTGATGTACATCCGCTCTATAGCATTGGTGCTTTCTTGGGCTCTATTTCTTCCTATGTTGAATGGTTCTGTCATCAATAGTGGTATGTTTTGTTAAATGTGGTTTTGCAATTCATCTGCTATTTTCCTGTCGTTAGATAGGCGCGGTACTTTATTTTGCCCTCCTAGTTTTCCTTTAGATTTCATATACGCCTGAAAGCCGTTTTTAGGCACTTTTGTGATGACAAGGGTTCGTAACATACTCCCAGCTATTAAATCTTTATAATAAGAATTTTGTTGCTGAAGTAATTCATCTATCCTTTCAGCAAAAGCTTTGGCGTCTGTAGGTTCTTTATCAAACTCTATAAACCATTCATGGTAGGGCAAACCTTGCTCGGGGTTGATTTGTGGTGCTACTGTAAACTCGCTGATTTGCGCTTCATAGTCTTCAGAAGCTGTGATAATAGACTTTTCTACCTCTTGGGCTATGACGTGTTCTCCAAAGGCTGAGGTGAAATGTTTTATCCTGCCAGAGACTTTAAGACGGTAAGGCTTTGTGTTGGTAAACATGACGGTATCTCCTACATTATATCGCCACAGACCAGCATTGGTTGAAATAATGATCACATAATTTACCCCTACTTCTACCTCACCAATAGTATGAACTTTTGGGTTGTCTTCAAAAAACTCATCAGCTTTTATGAATTCGTAAAACATACCCGAATTGAGCTGAAGCAGCATCCCCTCCTCCGTTCTAGTATCTTGAAACGCAAAAAAGCCTTCTGATGCAGGATATAGCTCAATACTGTCCACAGAGCGACCTATCAGGTATTCAAACTTGGAGCGGTAGGGCTCATAGTTTACTCCGCCGTAGATGAAGAGTTGAAAATTTGGAAATAACTCACCGATAGTTTTGCCTGTTTTCTGCTGAAGTTTTTCAAAGTAAGCCTGGACCCAGGAAGGTATTCCGCTGATGATGGTCATGTCTTGTTGATAGGTTTCCTCTACTACAGCTTGTATTTTTTGATTCCAGTCTTCTATACAATTGGTTTCCCAGCTTGGCAATCTGTTTTTTTGAAGATACGACGGTATGAAATGTGCCACAATGCCAGAAAGCCTCCCAAAGTAAATTCCATTCTTTTGCTCCAGCTCTGGACTACCTTGTAGGAAAATCATTTTTCCATCTACAAAGCTAGAATGCCCTGTTTCTGCTATATAACATAAAATAGCATTTCTAGCGGCGTTGGTATGGTTTGGAAGAGAATCCTTTGTCAGTGGTATATATTTAGCCCCACTGGTGGTGCCAGATGTTTTGGCAAAATATAAGGGTTTTCCTGGCCAGAGCACGTCTTCTTCTCCAGCCACAACTCTATCTATATAGGGTTTTAAACCCTCATAGTCTTGAATAGGTACTGCGTTGAAAAAGTCCTTAAACGTGTTGATGGCTTCAAACTGGTGGTCTTGACCAAAACTTGTCCCTCTAGCTGTTTTGATCAGGCTTTTAAACACCTTTAGCTGAGTTTCTTCAGGATGCGAAGACCATTTATAGAGTTTGGAAGTGATATAGCTGGCAAAGAGTTTAGCAGCAAATGACTTTAAAGACATATATTAGTTTTCAAAATTGATATAATCTGTTGGATTCACAGGGTATCCATCTACCCATAGTTCAAAATGCAAATGTGGCCCATAGGAATACTCTCCTGTATTACCTACTACGGCTATGGCCTCTCCAGATGTGACTAAATCTCCCTGACTTTTTAGTAAAGATTGATTGTGCTTATATACAGAAATCAACCCAAAGTTGTGCTCTATTATAACGACATATCCTGTTTCCACTGTCCATTCTGAGAAAATAACGGTACCATCTAGAGCAGCTTTCACGGGCTCATTTTTTGAAGTCACCACATCTACCCCATAATGTTTTTTGTCTGCATCATAAGTGTCTGAAAGTCTACCAGATACTGGTGAAAACAGGGTAAAGTTGGTACTAAAAGTCGCTTTTTCTACAAGACTATATTTGTCTTCTTGCTCAACCTTTACTCTAAGTATAGAATCTTCCTGAGAGGCAGATAAATTTACAGAATCTACATCTACTGGTCCTGTGTTGTCCTTAAGTGTGTAAGATTCTTCTGTATCTAAGACATCCTCTCTGCCGCTAAGTACATTTCTTATGGAAGCGAAATAAGCAGAGTTTCTATCTACAATACTCGTTAGGGAGTCTACCTCTAAGGTGAGCCGGGTAGCCTTGTTTTTGAGTGCTGTAGAAGAATATCCCGGTATATACTCTCTCACTGGTGTGAAAGCTATCAAAAACACCGTAGCAAATATGAGTAATAATGATGAAATCAACGTCAAAATAATCATATTGAGTTTGGATAATTTAAAAGAAAACCGCTCTTCAAAAGTGTCTTCATTCAAAATGACCATGCGGTACTTATGAAGCAGCTTTTCTTTGAGTTTTCGTTTGTTCTTTTTAGAAGATCCCATAATTTATAAACTATCACAAAGATAGAATAAAGTTAATTTATGTAGGTTTTAGATTCATAAACCTTTGATTTAGATTTTTATCACTAATTTTGTATCAAACTTAAAGTTATGAATGTACTAAATGTAATTATGGGAATGGTAGGTCCGTGGCAATGGGTTATCATTGGTGTAGCCATCTTGCTACTGTTTGGTGGTAAGAAAATACCAGAATTGATGAGAGGATTAGGAAGCGGTATCAAAGAATTTAAAGATGCTTCTAAAGAAGATGACGCTCCTGAGACTGAAAATGAATCTAAATCTATCAAGTAGATTTTATTATATTTTAAAATTAATTGAACCTGCGTGCTCTTTTTGCGCTCAGGTTTTTTTGTGCCATTTTTCTAAAAAAAGCTCTTTGCCATCATACACCCCAAAGGTGAAATGCACTATCCAATCGCCCAGATTGATGTACTTTGAGCTTTCTCCCACCTGGATTTCCATAGGCAAATGCCTGTGGCCAAAAACAAAATAATCATAATGTTGACGTTCTAATTTGCGCTTGGCATATTGTACCAGCCACTCCTGGTCTTCCCCTAGAAATTTTGCATCCTCATCTCCTGATATCAATTTGTTTTTAACAGAAAGATGCCTGGCTAACCTCACTCCAAGGTCTGGGTGTAACCACCTAAACAACCATTTAGAAACTGGATGTGTGAAAAGTTTTTTCATGCGTTTATAGCCCTTGTCTCCAGGGCCAAGACCATCACCATGACCTAAAAAAAACACCATAGAATCAATCTCAAACACTTGTGGGGAGTGAAACACAGGAATATTGAGTTCCTTTTCAAAATACCCCTTCATCCACAAATCATGATTGCCCACAAAATAATACATCTCTATCCCTGCATCTTTGAGTTCTGCTAGTTTGCCGAGAGTTCTCACAAAACCCTTAGGGACCACTTCTCTGTATTCAAACCAAAAATCAAATAAATCTCCAAGAAGAAATATAGCATGGGCATCTGTTTTCACCTCATCCAGCCAAGACACAAATTGCTTTTCACGCTTTAGGCTCTCTGCATGGGTGGGTGCTCCCAAATGATTATCACTAGAAAAATAAATTTTTTTGCCCTCAGGAAGTATCATATTACTAAAATATAATTCAAATATACTATAACCTTAAAATAGTCCTCCCCACCTTTTAGGTAAAATTTAATTCTACCCCACCTCCTATTATCTTACTTTTGAAAAATACTAAACCCAAAACCCGATGAATTTCAGAATACACAGCTTACTCATTTTACTCATCCTAACCAGCACATCCGTCTTTGCACAATTAAAAACAATAACGCCTGGGTCAAGTTTTACTAAAGTAAAAGTCTCTACTGGTCTGTTTGTGGAAATAAAGACTGGAGCTGATGAAAGTAAAATTGAAGTCAAAGGCACTGAGCGTAATAAGGTGAATGTAGAACTCAAAGATGATGAATTGCAACTCAGTTTGCCCATTGGACAGGTCTTTTCTGAAGCTGAAATTCTAGTGACAGTGTTTACAAAAGAAGTAGAAGAACTCAAAGCCAGAAGCGGCTCTGAAGTAGAATTTATCTCTGAAGTAAAACAAGATCAACTCAGCTTGATTGCTTCAGAAGGGAGCTACATTGGTGGAAAATTGCAAGTGAAAAATTTAGAGGTTAGAGCTGTCACGGGCGCCAGCATTAGCCTTATAGGTGAAGCTAGCACCTCTACTGCTGAAGTGAAAACAGGAGGCACATTTGATGGAGAAAACCTGGCCACAACCACCACAGGTGTGAAAGTGAGTTTTGGTGGCGAAGCCCTAGTTTCTGCTTCAAAAACCTGTAGTGCCAGTGTGAAAGGTGGAGGCAATATAAGTATATACGGCAATCCTAAAACACTAAGTCAGAACGTCAAATTGGGAGGAAATATTAGGGTGATAGAATAAAGGGAAAATGAAAACACCTCTTTTAGCTTTCAACGCCAATGGCATCTACTGCGCAGCAGCTGATGTGTATCTAGACCCGTGGAGAAAAGTAGATAGAGCTATTATATCTCACGGCCATGCCGACCATTCCCGCTGGGGAAATAAAAAGTACATCACTCATCACCACAACATTCCTATCATGAAACACAGGCTAGGAGAGATAGATGTGGTGGGCAAAGCCTATGGAGAAAGCTTCACTATCAATAATGTCAAGTTCAGCCTTCATCCAGCTGGGCATGTGATAGGCAGCTCACAAATTCGGGTAGAACACAAAGGAGAGGTGTGGGTCTTCACCGGAGACTACAAAGATGAAGCCGATGGCGTTTGCATGCCTTTTGAAGCTGTGAAGTGCCATACTTTTATCACAGAATGTACCTTTGGATTACCAGCCTTCAAATGGAAGCCTCAAGCCGAAGTGATGCAAGACATCAACCAATGGTGGGCAGAAAACAAGGCTGAAGGGCGTACCTCTGTTCTATTTGGGTATTCACTAGGCAAAGCACAGCGTTTGCTGAAACACCTCAACCCAGAAATAGGAAAAATCTATACCCACGGCGCTATCGAAAATATGACCGACGTCCTTAGAGAAATAGTCGATTTTCCTGAAACCACCCGAGTTACACGAGACACTACTAAAAAAGAATTAAATGGAAATTTAGTCTTGGCACCACCCAGTGCTCACGGCGGGACGTGGATTCGTAAGATGGTACCTTATGCTACGGCTTCAGCCAGTGGCTGGATGACCTTCCGTGGGGCAAGACGCCGAAGAGCCATCGACAAAGGTTTTGTGATGAGCGATCATTGCGATTGGGACGGCTTGCTCAACAGCATAAAAGCTACAAATTGCGAAAAGGTGATTTGCACACACGGCTACACCACTATTTTTTCAAAATACCTAAGGGAACTTGACTATGACGCCAGAACGCAAGAGACTCAATATGAAGGGGAATCTGTAGAAACAGACTTGTAGTAGAAATCAAAGGATTATAAAATTTTAACTCTAAAAACTCAATTTCACTCTTCGTACTTCTGCTTTAATTTTCTGGAGAGTTGCAGAATAAACAGCAGAACGATGATACACAAGCACACTAGAATTCCTAAAACCCCTGTGAAGCTTTTCTGGTCTCCTACAAGATCTTGAGGATTCACTAAAGATCCACTGAATATCATAAGTCCTACTGCAGAAATCATTAAGAAATAAATAAAGTACTTCATAGTTTTTTAATTGAATAAACCTTGAATATTGGTAACAAATAACTTCACCGCTATAGCTAGCAAAATTACACCAAATATCTTTCGTACCACGGATATTCCTTGTTTTCCGAAAAGTTTTTC
>Ga0102927_1000257_pt1 | contig 12327 bp, 17 predicted proteins | sample SalPon1_A_H2O_MG_FD_78208 | JGI IMG/M metagenome (GOLD analysis project Ga0102927, IMG submission 78208) | Salt pond water microbial communities from South San Francisco under conditions of wetland restoration - Salt Pond MetaG R1_A_H2O_MG | ecosystem: Environmental > Aquatic > Non-marine Saline... | reverse complement strand
TAAAGGCGTTTAGTTACAAACCTGGAAAAGAATTTGCTTCAGTTCCGGTGATCATTACAGAAAATCCCAAAGCAGATGAAATGTATGGTCCTTTCGCATCCTACATCTACAGCGAGAAATTCGGTGAGATGTTGCACTCCTATTACCATCCTGATCTAGAAGACGCTGTCAGTTATGCTAAGACTGAAATCAAAGACGATGCTGAACAAGGAAATCTAGATCCTTCTGCAGGACAACAGAGACTGCCTTTTGAAGAAGTTTTTAGTGATAACACTGCCGAGAACGACAATAAACAAAATATAGGTACAAACCACATGGAAGACATAGATAATAAATTTCAAAATTTCATCGTTAACGAAGACGAGGTAGAGCAAGCAAGTGCAATAGTAACTGCAAACTCTATGGTAGACAAAATTAGCAGATGGATAGAAGAGCTAAGCAGCATGGAGAATGATACGCTTCTTTCGTTAGGTGACTCTATTAGGAGCGAAATGGGACAACAAGAAGCAAAACAATTCTTATCTACCTCCGCTCCTGCAATTGAAGATGCGCTTGATCATCTTAAACAGACAAGAGATGAAATGTCAAACGCAGTTAGAGTATTGACCGGCCAGGAAACAGCAACCGACATGATAGGCGATACTGATACCGATGACGACAGCGATACAGATGTCGATATGGACATGGATGCCAGCGAGGTTGATCTAGACTTAGACGACGAGGGCGACGACTTCGAGACTTCCGATCCAGCAGCAGGCGGCATCGAGCCAGAAGGTAGAGAACAGCGTGAAAGCTATGAGAGGGCAAATAACTTTTACAGGATACTCGCAGGATGAAATTAGAGAATATAGCTTCAGACAGTGATCTAAAAAAAATATACGAACAAGATCCTAATGAACCCACCGACATGAAGCAGGCAGCGCAAACAATGCGAGATCGAGCCGAACGTCGTAGAGATATTCGTAAACAGATTCGATATTTTAGGAATCAAATTCGAGATCTGCGTCAGGAAATGAACGACCTATGAGATTTCGAGAGTTTGTTGAAAGTCCTGTAAAAAACAAACTAATTACTATTCTTCGCAATCTACGTGGCCGCGCTGCCAGCAAAGGTGCTCCGGCCGAACTCTCGTGGGCTGCTGTTAACAAAATGTTTGGAACAATGGCAATTGATTATGAAACATTTAAAGCTATGTTCGACGAAGATAAAGAAAGTTTTAATAAGCTAGTGAAAAATTTTAATTCCGATGGAGTTGTGTTAGATGTCCCCGGGGTGTCTTCTAAGGACAAAGACTCCGATAAAGAAGATAGCCAAGATACAATTAATGATATTGCAGCAGGCCAAGCAGAAAAAAATCTAGATTGACAGCTTCTTAATTCATGTGTAATATATAAAGCATGAATCAAATACAAAACTACTCTCCGCCTCCAGTTATAGAAAAGTTTCAATACCAAGGCTGCATGCAGATTAACGATTCAGTTACTCGCAAGCGTGTATATCAAACCCCCGACGGTGAGAAGCTTCCGAGCGTTACTACTATCCTTGACAAGACGAAAGATAAAACTCATCTTATCGAATGGCGAAAGAGAGTAGGAGAAGAAAAAGCAAAGCAAATAACCAAAGAAGCAGCCGGCGTTGGAACCGCGATGCATTCAAATTTAGAACGATTTATCATCGGCGAAGAAAGACAGCCCGGCAACAATCCTGTTCATGTACAGGCTAACATGATGGCAAATCAAATTATTGAAAATGCATTAGTAGATGTAAACGCAGTTTATGCCATGGAGCAAAGCTTATACTATCCTGGACTTTACAGTGGCACCGCTGATCTAGTAGGCGAATACAAAGGCAATACTGCTATTTGTGATTTCAAACAAACCAATCGACCTAAAAAAGCCGAATGGGTCGAAGATTATTACTTACAGCTAATGGCGTATGCACTTGCACACAACGAAGTCTATGGAACCGACATAAGGCACGGCCATATCTTTATGTGTTCGCGTAACTTCGATTATCAACAATTCGATCTAACTCCCGATAATTTTAACAAGTATCATGATATGTGGTTAGGGCGTGTAGAACAATACTATAATCTTTGATGACAAGATTCAAAATATTCTGTTTAGATGAAAATCACAGAGGCAATAGGAATTTAATTGCAGGCCTCCTATCTTCAAAGTTTTTTGTAAACGATTATCAGAGTGCAATTTCTTTTCCGGGAACATTGTTTTTATTAACTAGCGGATTAAATTTAAATTTTAATCTAGATATTATATTCCAACGTAAGAATAAAAAGACAGTCCTGCTTATTGATTATTCATTTGAATCTGGTATTTCTAGAGCATTCTGGGAATCTACGATAGAAAATATCAACAAAAAAGGAATCTCTAAAGATAATATCTACTTTGTTTTAAACAAAAGTGCTAAGCCGATATTTAATAATTCAGACAACATTATTTTCTGTGATCTGTTTGCTATTTCTTGTGTAGTAAGGTATAAAGATTCGCCTGCAATCGCAAGCAACAAGATATTAAGAGAATTACCTAAAAAAATTAATCTGCTTCTCGGCAAATTAGATAAGCCGCCTAGGCTTCAACTGATTGAATTGTTCGCAAAACATGTTGAACGCGATCAATCTCTAATTAGCTTATTGGGTTATCCAAAAACAACTGTAAGCGATCAGTTATTTAATTTCATTAAAGAACACCAAGGTCCTCTAGATAACACCGAGGTGTTAGAAACTAACGATGGTAACTCTAGTCAGGGTTGGGGTTCTGCATACATATACGAAAATTCTAAAGTTAGTTTGATATGCGAAACCCATAACAACGACGGGTCCTATTTTCTTACAGAAAAGACCTATCGTCCAATTCTAAATAAACAGCCGTTTGTAATAAGGGCAGGATTTCCTGCCATTGAGTATTTAAACAGCATAGGCTTTAGAACATTTGCGAATATAATCAATGAAGAATATGATCAATTTGTAACAAGCACATCGGCTGAGATTGAAGAAATAATTAATCAGGCTAAACTTCTTTTAGATAAGGACAACGAAGTTCAAGATATAGTAGATTATAATAAAGCACGTCTTTTAGACTACGGTGAAAGTGAATTGAAGCTGTTAGAAAAAACTTTAGCCAAAGTTTCTACACGCGCCAGCAGATAAATACTTTGTAAACTAGGAGTAAAGTCAAGTGGCTGTGGTTCAAATCTCAAAAATTCAGGTGCGTCGTGGGAAAAAAAATTCAAATACCGGCGTACCGCAACTGTCGTCTGCAGAATTTGCTTGGGCTGTAGACAGCCAAGAGCTTTTCATCGGCAATGGCAGTGTTGCTGAAGGTGCCCCTGCCGTAGGCAATACTAAAATTCTTACAGCTAACGACAATCTTATCGAGTTAGCAAATGCTTATGAGTTTGCAAATGATAACACTAACATTACCAACACCGTTGAGCGGTCGTTACAAAGTAAAATTGATGAAATACAAGTAAGTGTTTTAGATTTTGGTGCCGTTCCTGACGGATCTACCGATTCAACAGAAGCATTTAAAAACGCCATGGAAACTCTATTTCAAAATCCCGACGATTCATATAGAAAAATTTTATATATTCCAAACGGCCAATTTTTGATTAATAACGATTTAAAAATTCCAAGCAATGCTATTATACGCGGCGAGACTAGATCTAATTCGGTGATCGAAATTGGCGCGAGCAATATTGAGTTCATAACCACTGCAGGTGAAACAAAAGAAAACTTTACCAGTAGCAATCGTCCGCGTTCGATTGATATTTCTAATATAACAGTTAAGCGAAGCACTGGTTCTATAGATTTATCCGGAGTATTTGATACACAGTTTAGAGATGTAACATTTGAAGGCGAGTATCAGTTATCCGATGCTGTTTCTGATATCAATAATGAATCAGCGGCACTTGTATGGGAAAATGACATAGTCGGCGTTAAGGTTACCGATATCAAGTTTGAGAATTGTAACTTCGAAAAAAACAGCGTGAGTTTTAGTTTAAAACAAACAGCAGTCTTTGATACATTTTTGTACTTTGAATCTTGTAAATTTTATATAAATTATTCAGCATTTTTTAGTACTGGTATTCCGTCGCAAGGCAATTATTGGACTTTTGATGGTTGCGAGTTCGAAGAAATCTTCTCTAATGCAATGTTCGTTAATCAAGGTATCGGGACTACAATACGAGACAGCAGATTTAGAAAATGTTCTAACGGCCAATTAGGCCCAGATCAACCACAAGAGCCGTTTGTAATTTTTGGAGAATTTGTAGACAATAAGTTAGAACGTTGCACAAGCGATCGACAGAAGTTGGCCGGAACAACAAACACTGGATCGATTGTATATGTTTCAGAAGCACAAAATTCGTCAGCTACATCCTTTGACGACATTATTGTTAGTGATATTTTTCTATCGGATGCACTTAACACACTTGCAATCTTTAGTGCAGAAAACAGAGTTACTAATTTAAATTATACTCTAAGACTAGGCACAGAACTCAGGACCGGTGAGCTTACACTAGTTGTCGACGAGGCCAAGACCAAAGTGTCGATTTTCGATTCGTTTGACTATTCGGATAATTCGCAATCCTCAACAGCAGGTCAACTAATGACAAAATTCGAATTCGGAGCCGAACTAGTAGATAACGATTCTAATACAGTTATTGACACTTTAATCTTAAAATATAGAAATCCACTTGCATCGGGCGAAACAGGAAATATTTCGTATTCTGTGAGGTATAGTGTTTAATCTGTTCGATCTAGAAAGGATAAAGGCCTGGAAAGAATTTCGACACAGTCTTGAAACCTCGCAACAACCGCTGTTAGATGTTGCTGATTTTTGGGCTCAGGCTCCGTTCGTAAACAATTACATGCAGGATATTCAGCCTAGTCAGTGGCCTGGCCCCTGGGACTTAGTTTTAACTGACAATTTAGACGATCTTGCTATTGTGTTGGGCATGTGTTATAGTCTTAAGTTAACTAAGCGTTTTTCAAATAGCCTATGCGAGATACATAAGTCAGCAATCGACAAAAAGGTGTTTAGATATTTTTTGGCAGTGGATTCACTATTCGTGTTGAATCTTGAATATCGAAATATTGCAACTTACGAAGAACTTCGGACTCAGAATTCCTACTTACTGTGGACCTGCCCAAGCCTTCGCTAAATACCTTCACTAAAATAAAAAGAGGCATAAATGAGTGAGATTATAGTTACCAAACGTAGCGGCGATAAGGAGCCGCTAGCGCTAGAGAAATGGCAGCAGCAAGTTGCAAAGATATGTGCAGGTATCGCAGATGTTAGCCAATCGATGATAGAAATCAATGCACAGCCCCATTTTTACGACGGGATTACAACTAACGAAATAGATCTAATTACACTGCGGGCGATTGTCGATCTAGTCGACGTGGAAGCTAATCCGGATATAGGTCATACAAATTATCAGTATGTTGCTGGTAAGCAGCGACTATCAATGTTGCGTAAGGACGTGTACGGATCATATGAACCCCCTAGACTGTACGACATTGTTAAGAAGAACGTTGCCGAAGGTATGTACACTTCGGATCTGTTAGAGTGGTACAGCGAAGAAGAATGGGATAGGATGGACAAGATAATCGATCATGAAAAAGACGAAAACTATTCTTATTCTGCAATTGAACAGATGATTGAAAAATATCTGGTAAAAAATCGCTCAACAAAACAAGTATTCGAAACACCGCAAATTAGATACATGGTTGCGGCGGCAACAGTAATGCATAAAGAAGAGCCAAAGCGCACACGCATGAAATTAATAAAAGAATACTATGCCTGCGGATCCGACGGATTATTTACACTGGCAACACCTGTCTTAGCCGGACTTGGAACAAAAACCAAACAGTTTTCCTCGTGCGTTCTTATAAGATCTGACGATGACCTCGACAGTATTTTTGCATCCGGAGAAATGATGGCAAAATATGCTTCTAAGCGAGCCGGTATTGGCTTAGAGATCGGACGTCTGCGTCCTTGGGGAGCCCCAATTCGCGGTGGCGAGATAATGCACACGGGCATGCTTCCGTTCCTTAAAAAATGGTTCGGCGATCTCCGCTCTTGTTCACAAGGGGGTATTAGAAATGCTAGTGCCACGGTGTTCTATCCAATATGGCATTATCAGTTCGATGACATGATTGTTCTTAAGAACAACCAAGGAACCGACGAAACTCGAGTTAGGCATTTAGATTATGGTGTTGTTCTCAACGCCTTCTTTTGGAGAAGATTCAAGAATCAACAGGACATTACTTTTTTCGATCCGAACGAAGTTCCCGACCTTTACGAGGCATTTTACTCTGACACTGAAGAGTTTGAGCGTTTGTATGTTAAGTACGAAAAGAAAAAAGATCTTCGTAAAAAGACACTACCCGCAGAAGAAGTTTTCAGAAGCGGTATTTTGAAGGAAAGAACAGACACAGGTCGCATTTATCTTGTGTTTGTAGATAATGTAATGAATCAAGGCCCATTCGACCCAGAATACCATACCATTTATCAATCTAACCTCTGTTGCGAAATACTACTTCCAACTCGTCCATTTAAGCGGCTAGACGACGACGAAGGCAGAATTGCTTTGTGCACACTTGGCAGTATTAACTGGGGAGCATTTAGAAATCCAGAAGACATGCGCAGAGCATGTAGGGTTCTGCAGAGAAGCCTCTGCAACATTCTAGATTATCAAGACTTTCTATCTATTCAGAGCAAGCTAAGCAACGACGAAATACGACCGCTGGGAGTTGGGATTACTAATCTTGCATACTGGCATGCCAAGCGTGGCCTAAAATACGGAGACGACGATGCTCTAGAAGAAGTAAAATCTTGGATGGAACATCAAAGTTTCTTCCTAACCGAATCCAGCGTAGAATTAGCCCGCGACAGAGGCGCTTGTTTAGATTCTCACAAAACCTGGTACGGTAGAGGAGTGTTTCCTTGGGAGAGGCGAGCAGAGGGTGCTAACGAGCTGGTAGACTTCACACCAGAGCTTGACTGGGAATCGCTGAGAGAACAGATGAAGGAACACGGAATACACAATGCAACATTGACCGCGATTGCTCCGGTTGAAAGTTCTAGTGTTGTTATTAATTCGACCAACGGTATCGAAATGCCGATGAGTCTTATATCTACAAAAGAGAGTAAGGCAGGGTCGTTCACGCAGGTGGTCCCAGAATATCACAAGCTTAAGAAAAAATATCAGTTGATGTGGGAACAAAAAGATTGTGTGGGCTATCTCAAAACAGCCGCGGTGCTTGCTGCGTATGTAGATCAATCGATCTCCACAAATACTTTCTATAATCCGGCACACTTTGAAGGTTATAAAGTTCCTAGCACACTAATCGCTAAGAATTTGATGCTCGCACATCATTGGGGATTAAAGACGTTCTACTATAGCCTCATTAACAAGTCTGGATCAAAGTCACCAGACGAACTAATGAAACAGCTAGATCTAGAACAGCAACCAATAAGTAGGAGTACTGTCGACGTAATCGATGAGCTAGACGACGACTGCGAAGCGTGTAAATTGTAAAAGTATAGGAGACCCTTATGAAACAAAAAGTACTACTACAAGAACTGTATCGAGCAAACCTGAACAACGACAAAAAGGCATTGGGCAAACTCTATCAGCAAGAGCTAAAACATATTTTAGCCAAACGGAAAGCAGGCAAAACCAACTTTTCACCTAAGTGGTGTGTAACAGACGAAAGCTAGATAATCATTATCCAATTGACAAACAAAAAAGGAAAAGTAAATGAGTAAACAACAATACGATTTAAATAAAAACACAGACTACCTCGGCAGAAAGATGTTCCTTGATCCTGAAGGGCCTGTTACAATTCAACGATTCGAAGAAGTAAAATATCCCAAGATTCAAAGTTTTGAAACAACAGCGCGCGGCTTTTTCTGGGTGCCTGAAGAGGTAAGCCTTACTAAAGATGCTGCAGACTTTAAAGATGCTAGTGACGCAGTAAAACATATTTTTACCTCAAACCTGCTACGGCAGACCGCGCTTGACAGCATCCAAGGAAGAGGTCCAACACAGGTGTTTACACCGGTTGTAAGTCTACCTGAAATCGAAGCACTCTGTTTAAACTGGGGATTTTTTGAAACCAATATACACAGTCGTGCTTACAGCCATATCATTCGTAACATTTATGCAGTTCCGAAGCAGGTCTTTGAAACAATCCACGAAACAGACGATATTGTTTCAATGGCAGCCAATATCGGTGAGTATTACGATGATCTGCATACGATTAATTGCAAAGTTGAGTTAGGCCAAAAAATAGACGAATATGAACATGTGAAATCTATCTGGAAAGCTCTGCATGCTTCGTATGCACTTGAAGGGTTGCGGTTTATGGTATCTTTTGCAACAACTCTTGCAATGGTTGAAAACAAGATCTTTATTGGAAACGGAAATATTATCTCGTTAATCCTACAAGACGAATTGCTGCATAAAGGGTGGACCGCTTACATTATTAATCAGGTAGTAAAAGAAGATGAAAGATTTGCACGAGCTAAAGAAGAGTGCGAAGAAGAAATTTATCAGATGTATATGGATGTTATTCGCGAAGAAAAAGACTGGGCAGACTATTTGTTCCAAAAAGGACCGGTCATCGGGCTAAATGCCGACATTCTTAAGAATTTTATGGACTACACAGCCAAAGAAACTTTAAGAGATATCGGGATTAAATACACTGAGAGTGCTCCAAAAACAACTCCGATTCCTTGGTTTAACAAGCATTCGGATACCAGCAAGAAGCAAACAGCATTGCAGGAAAACGAAAGCACTAATTATGTAATAGGAGTCATGGGCGAAGATCTCGATTATGAGGAATTGCCTAAAATTTAAAAATGAAAGCCCAATTCAAGAAAAAATCACCGTTCGAAACTTGGAGCACTATCGGAACCTACGGGTCCGAGCAACAAGCAATCAGCGCCGCCCTAAACAAGAAGTCTAGCGGCGGCGCAGTTCTAGTTCGAGTAGTGGATAAAAAAGGCAATACAATTTACACAGGATAATTATGAAAGCAATAATTTGGAGCAAAACGACCTGTCCTTATTGTGATAAGGCAAAACAGTTGATGTTAGACAATAACATAGCATACGAGGAAAGAGTGCTAGGAGAAGAGTGGTCTGCTGAAACCCTGTTTGAGCAATGCGATCGAGAAGGAATTGCACGCCCAAGATCAGCACCGCAGATATGGTTAGACGATAATTACATTGGCGGCTATGATCAATTAGCAGCACAGATTAAATCAAATATAAATTAACGTAACAAAAGGTTCTATTTAATGTTAATTGACACTCCACTAAAGACCGGCGATATTGTTTCGATGAAGTTGAATTCGGGAGAAGAAATAATTGCAAAGCTTTCCGAAGAAACTGATTTAGGATACAAAGTAAATAAACCCCTCATGGTTGCGGCCACTCAGCAGGGATTGGGTCTTGCGCCGTTTATGTTTACTGTAGATCAGGATACAGATTTTGTGATTCGAACACAAACTGTGAGCTGTATAGCCAAAACAGAAAAAGACATGGCAACGCAATACGTGCAAAATACCACAGGGCTTGCAGTATAATGACAGCCGTGCACCGAAACACTGATTCTCGAGCGTGTGGAGCATCGACAGTGGTTTCGGGTAATGGGTCGGTTTTTGCAAACAATCTGCTTGTTTCGGTCAACAGCGATCCTAATAGTCACGGCGCTGGCAACTTGATTGCTAGCACTAACAACATATTTGCTGAAAACAAAAAAGTAGTAGAAGTTGGCGACAGCGCCGCAGCAGATGACCTCTGTCCTCCACTAGGTGGTGATCACTGTGAGCCTGTTTCAACTACTGGTTCTGATAACGTTTTTGTAGGCAGCTGATGATAAAAAAATATCTATACATAACATTAGGAATAATTTGTGTAGGCATGGCGTATGTTGGATTCGTGCTGCCCGGTATACCTTTTTCAATTTTTCTTGTAATTGCTGCCTGGGCATTCGCAAAAAGCTCACCGAGACTGCATGCTTGGTTATACAATCATCCGTGGTTTGGAAAGTTTTTGACAAACTGGACTGAAAGGAAAATTTTTCCTACTCGAGGAAAGTACGCTATGATCATTGTCATGTGCTCTAGTCTAGGGTTTTTATGGTTAACCTCTGGCAATGTAAAAGCGGTGCTGTGGAGCGGAGCATTTATGGCGTTAGTAGCAGTATGGGCATGGCGATTTCCAGGAACAATACAAGAATGGGACGAGCGAAAAAAATACGGCCGAAAGATCGGCTGGATAAAATAGTGTAACAAAGGAGAAAACATGACACTACATGAACAGATCGTAGACGCATACGAAAGTTATCTTAAAGAAGCAGAAGCATTTGATACTAAAAATGTAAAAGCTGCTGCTACTCGAGCACGCAAGGCGCTCGGCGACATTGGTAAGCTTTCTAAGGATCGCAGAAAAGAAATCCAAGAGAAAAAGAACGAGCTCTAATGAGAAAAATCGATCTCGATCTGCTGGTTGATATTGCAACCGATGCCGAAGAGATCGAATCGTTTGATTGGGGCCGATTGTCTGTAGGTAAAGAAGAGGCCTATAAGATGATCGGCTCTAGTATTTTAGATCAATTTGATAAAGAATCATATACAGAAGAAGACAAAATAGTCCTGCTGTCAACAATTACACAATTAGCAGTCGAAAACTTTCTGTTAAACCTTAAACTACTCGAAACACAAAGAAATGGTCGAACCAATAACTAAACCTTGCGACTCATGCAAAAAAGATTGGAGTGATGATCTTATGGATACACTATATCCAAGTAAGCGCGACTCATTCACAGGTGAATTTTTAGAGTGGAACATGGTGTGCCAAATACATAACACAGGTTGCGGTAGAACGGTATATGGTAAATCTAAACAAGAAGTTGTAGAACGCTGGAATGCAGGAGAGACTGATGAGGTCATGCTGCCATGAAATGTCAACAGGGTGATATGGCGAAAATTATTCATTCGCTCCGGCCTGAAAATATCGGTAAGATAGTACTGGTAGAAAGTTTTATAGATAGATTAAAAGCCGGTGACACATTTGATTTTAGAGGTGTTGTATGCCGGGTGCCCATTACCGACGGCTACTGGTGGATTGGTGCCGAGGACGGCCTCAGCAATATGCTCGGAAACACCCCAAAAGCATATATTCCTGATTCTTGGTTAGAGCCCATACGACCTAAGAAACAACAACTTAAACAAAAAACAACAGTAAAAGACACGGCGTAACAATGAAAGTAACTGTGATCGGTGGAGGTATATCCGGTATAACAACTGCTTATTATCTTGCTCGCAAAGGACACGCCGTGAGCGTAGTAGAGCGTGAGCGCTATACTGGAATGGGAACATCATACGCTAATGGCGGTCAGCTTTCTGCTTCTAATGCTGAAACTTGGAACAGTTGGGGCAATGTGAAAAAAGGCCTCAAGTGGATGTTTCAAACAGATGCCCCACTTAAAATAAGTCTCAGACCAGAACTGGCCAAAGCGGGCTGGATGGCAAGATTCATTGCCAACATCCCCAACCGTGACAAGAACACGCTAGAAACCTGTCGCATGGCATTGACTGCGCATGATTACTATCGTGCTATTGCCGACGAAGAAAGCATCGAGTTCGATCGAGTAGAAAAGGGAATACTACATATCTATCGCAACGAACGAGATCTACAGCATGCTCGTCGAGTAAACGAACTATATATTAAAGCAGGCCTGAACAGAAGAGAAGTAACCGCGCAGGAGATGCGACAGATAGAACCCGCACTCGATCAAAGTGAAACTCCTATCATAGGTGGCTTTTACAATGAACAGGATTTCACAGGTGATATACATCTGTTTTGTAAACATCTTTCAAAAGTGTTAAGACAAAAATATAATGTAAATTTTATCAAACTGCCTGCTACTATATACGACTTAGAACTGTTTGCAAGCCAAGGTGCTGTGGTAATCTGTGCTGGTGTTGATTCGACAGGACTTGCTAGGTATGTAGGTGATAGGCTGCCTATCTATCCTGTGAAAGGCTATTCCATTACAGTGAATGATCCTAAATCAGCGCCGTGGGTCAGTCTGCTAGATGACGAAACTAAAATTGTGTCTGCTAGGCTGGGTGACGCAAGATTTAGAGCAGCAGGCACAGCAGAGTTTGCGGGTAAGAACCTAGATATTGAACAGGCGAGGATACAGCCGCTCGTAGATTGGACAAGGTCGTTATTCCCCAAAATGGACACCGAGCATGTTGTGCCGTGGGCAGGTTTGCGTCCTATGACT
>Ga0102927_1000252_pt1 | contig 12475 bp, 15 predicted proteins | sample SalPon1_A_H2O_MG_FD_78208 | JGI IMG/M metagenome (GOLD analysis project Ga0102927, IMG submission 78208) | Salt pond water microbial communities from South San Francisco under conditions of wetland restoration - Salt Pond MetaG R1_A_H2O_MG | ecosystem: Environmental > Aquatic > Non-marine Saline... | reverse complement strand
CGAGCCGCTGATTGTCCCGGGCACACAAACGCTCATTTATGTGGTGTCTGCGGGGGTAATTGGCGCGCGTTTAAATGCTGATAACGCCCATCGCCCAGAGCGCTTGGCTGAGTGTTTGGACATGCAACTCAATGAGCGCATTACCCCGGTGCATATCGGGGCGTTACTCGCGCACCCCGAAGTCATTCATCAAAACGCCGGCCAGGCGCAGGTGATCGCATTGATCAATCAGGTGGATAACGTTGAACGCCGCGCGCTCGCTCGCGCCGCTGCCGAATCGGCGATGATGGCGAGGCGGTCGCCGGCGCGGGTGGTGTTGGGTGCGATGACGGCGTCCAACCCCCTAGTGGATATTGTCGCTTGAGTCACAGGCAAGGCACACTGCAAGGCTATGGATAACGTCACGATCGAATTGCCCGCCGCGCTGCAAGCCTTGGCTCAGGGGCACGCGCAAGTGCAGGTCTCGGCGGCAACGGTGGCGCAAGCACTGGCTGCGTTGCAACAGCGCCACTGGGAGGTGGGCTTACGGGTGTTAACCCGCGGTGGGCAGCTGCGCGCGCATGTGAATGTTTTTGTTGATGAACAAGACATTCGCGCCCAACGCGGGTTAGACACCCGCCTCGAGCCGGGTCAGCGATTGCTGATTGTGGCCTCGGTTGCCGGCGGGTAGAGCGCATGGATGTGAGTGGATTAATTCTTGCCGGTGGTCGGGCCACCCGAATGGGAGGCGAGGACAAGGGGCTGGTGCCATTGGCTGGCACCGCCATGATCACCCATGTCATTGCCCGGTTTGCGCCACAAGTTGATCAGGTCGCGATTAATGCCAACCGACATACAACCGAGTATCAGGCACTCGGCTATTCGGTGGTTGCCGATGAAAGCCCTGATTTTGCCGGCCCGCTCGCGGGTATGTTGGCTGGGCTGGCTTGGTGTTCGAGCGCCTACTTACAAATTGTGCCGTGTGATGGGCCCCTTTTGGCCAGTGATCTGGTTACGCGATTACGCACGGCCATTGCCGATGCCGATGTCGCGGTCGCGCATGATGGGGAGCGGCTGCAGCCTGCGCATTTGCTTATTGCCGCGCATCGATATGCGCATTTACGGGCTTATATCGCCGATGGCGGCCGTAAAATTGATCACTGGCTGGCGCAATTGCGCTACCAAACGGTGGACTTTAGCGATCGACGGGCGATGTTTATTAACGTCAACACACTCAGCGAGCGCGATGCGATGGCCGCCATGATTCAAAACCCTGAGCTGGAGGCAGCGCATGACGCAAACCCCTGAACTCCCGGGCTGCGGCCATGATGCGCCGGCGATTGCGCTGGCTGAGGCGCTCGATCGTATTCGGGCTTTGCTTGAACCCATCGATGGCCAACATCGGGTTGCATTGCGCAGCGGCCTAGGCGAGGTTTTAGCGCAACCGATTGTTGCCCCGGCCGCGGTGCCCGCGCATGACAACGCCGCCATGGATGGTTATGCCATACGCCACAGCGACGCGGATCGCGACCCATTGCAAGTGGTGGGAAGCGCGTTTGCCGGTCATCCGTATACCGATCGCACGCTCGCACCGGGTGAGTGCGTTCGCATTATGACCGGGGGTGTGGTGCCCGACGGTGCCGATGCGGTGGTGATGCAAGAGCGTGTTCATGCCAGCGGCGATACCGTGGAAGTCCAGCATTGGCCCGAGCAAGGCGAAAACATTCGCCTTGCCGGTGAGGACTTGGCGCCTGGCGATACTATTTTGGCGCCAGGACGGCGCTTAAATGCCGCTGACCTCGGCTTGATCGCTTCGGTGGGACAAGCCGAAATATGGGTTAAGCGACCCTTGCGAGTGGCTTTTTTTTCAACCGGTGATGAGCTTCGCAGTTTGGGCCAAACACTGGGTCCAGGCGAGCTCTACGACAGCAATCGCTACACCCTCTACGGCATGCTCAGCCGCTTGGGCGTGAGCTTGCTTGATTTAGGCGTGGTGCCTGACGACCCTGCTGCATTACAGCAGGCGCTGGATCAAGGGGCGCGCGAGGCCGATGTGATTTTAAGTTCAGGCGGTGTTTCGGTTGGCGAAGCCGACTATATGGTCGATTTGCTCAAAGCCGGCGGCCAAGCTCATTTGTGGCGGATTGCAATGAAGCCGGGACGACCGCTGACTTTTGGGCGCTATGGGTCAGCGTGGTATTTCGGCCTGCCCGGTAACCCAGTATCCGTCATGGTGACGTTTACTCAGGTGGTTGTCCCGGCGTTGCGCTATCTCGTGGGTGAGCAGCACACCCCCGCGCGACGCTTTTCAGTGCGTTGTCAGGGGCCATTGCGTAAGCGCCCAGGCCGCCAGGAGTTTCAGCGCGGGCGACTGATTGAGCAATCCGATGGAACACTACGGGTGGAGAGTGTCGGCAAGCAGGGGTCAGGTATTTTGCGCTCTATGAGCGAGGCGAATTGTTTTATTGTTTTGCCCGCGGATTCTGAGTCAGTGGCGTCCGGAGAATGGGTAGTGGTCGAGCCTTTTTTGGCGGGTGGACTTTAAGTCGTTGACGCTTGCCAGATTAGGGGATATTTTCGCCTTCTAAGCAATGCACCTAATCCTTAGGTTCACAAATGAAAAACCATCTGCAATACGATGATCCTAAAGAAATTCTTGGCTGGGTTAAGCGCATCGCAATGGTGGGTGCGAGCCCGAATCCAAGTAAAGCCAGCAACCGAGTGCTCAATGACTTAACCCGGCGCGGCTATACCGTCATCCCGGTCAATCCACGGCCGGGGTTAACCGATATTGATGGATTGCCTGTGTATTCATCGCTCGAGGCCATTGATCAAGCCGTCGACATGGTCGACGTGTTTCGCCCGGCGGCTGAGTTGCCGGCGATTGCGCAACAGGCGGTTGCCATTGGCGCGCAAGTATTTTGGGCACAGCTCGACATCGAAAATGCTCAGGCTGCCGATATTGCCCGGCAAAGTGGTTTGAAAGTGGTCATGAATCGTTGCCCGAGCATTGAACTTGCTGACACCCCCATTCCCAACCCGGAGTCAATCCCATGGCAAGCACCGAAATAGTGTCTGACGCCCAAGCCATTGTGATGCAAGAAATCGATGCCAATGGGGTGCTGCGATTGACCTTAAATGACGAGGGTAAGCGTAATGCCCTGTCAGAGGCGATGCTGGGTGAACTACAGAACATTTTAGATCAAGCTGCAGGCAATGCCGCGGTTCGAGTCATTGTGATTGCAGCGCTTGGCCCGGCTTTTTGCGCAGGGCATGACTTAAAAGAAATGACCGCCGCACGCAGTAATGCGGATCGCGGGCGGGCGTTTTTTACACGGCTAATGGCTAGCTGTGCTTCGGTGATGCAATCGATTGTGAATCACCCCAAACCCGTTATTGCCGAAGTTGAAGGGGTGGCCACGGCCGCCGGCTGTCAGCTGGTTGCCAGCTGTGATTTGGCCTATGCCGCACCAACGGCCAAATTCGCAACGCCTGGGGTGCATATTGGTTTGTTTTGCTCAACGCCCATGGTGGCGTTGTCGCGCAACGTGGCGAACAAACATGCCATGGAAATGCTGCTTACCGGCGATGTGATTGACGCCACCGCTGCGGCGGATAAGGGATTAATTAATCAAGTCGTTGAGGCCGACCAACTACGGGAGCACAGCACAGCCGTTGCGCATAAAATTGCGGCCAAATCCAGCATGACGCTCGCCACGGGCAAGCGGGCCTTCTACCATCAGCGCGATATGTCGCTGGCCGATGCCTATACTTACAGCGCTGAGGTAATGGTAGAGAACATGCTCAAGCGTGATGCCGAAGAGGGGATTGGCGCCTTTATCGAAAAACGCCCCGCGCGCTGGCAAGACAAATAAAATAATAACCCGAATAACAATGAGGAGAGCGCGGCTGTGAACAAGGCGTTTAATGTTGATTTAGCGCGCAATGAGGCCAATTATCAGCCGTTGACGCCGTTAACTTTTTTGGCTCGCGCCGCGGAAGTCATGCCCGCGCATACGGCTATTATCCATGGGTCAATGCGGGTTTCTTACGCTGAGTTCTATCAGCGCTCGCGCCAGCTGGCCAGTGCGTTGAGCGCTGCCGGCATGGGCCGAGGGGATACGGTTTCTGCGCTGCTGCCTAATGTCCCAGCCATGCTTGAGGCGCATTACGGCGTGCCAATGTGCCAAGCGGTTTTGCATGCGATTAACACCCGCCTTGATGCCAACACGATTGCTTTTCAGCTGGATCACGCCGGCGCGCAGATGTTGCTGGTGGACCAGCGCATGCTGCCCTTGGCCAACGAGGCGTTAGCGCTGACTGAATGCAATCCTCAAGTCGTGGTCTATGTTGACCCGACACTTGATGAGCCCACGCCCCGGGCGGCCAATGAAATTGATTACGAGGCTTTCTTAAGCACGGGTGACCCCCAGTTTGAATGGCTTATGCCAGTGGATGAGTGGGATGCCATTTCCATTGGTTATACCTCCGGTACCACCGGTAACCCCAAAGGCGTGGTTTCACATCACCGCGGGGCGTATTTGCTGGCCCAAGGCAACGCGTTGATTTCGAATATGCCGCGCTATGCCACCTATCTGTGGACCTTGCCCATGTTCCACTGTAATGGCTGGTGTTTCCCGTGGACGATGTCGGTGGTGTTTGGCACCCATGTGTGTCTGCGCGAGGTCCGCGCTGAACCGATTTGGCAAGCCTTCGAGGCGCATGATGTCACGCATCTCTGCGGTGCACCGCCCGTTATGTCCGTTTTGGTTAATACCGATCCGGCCGAGCGCACGGTGTTAAAGCATCCGGTTGAGTTTATGACCGCTGCGGCGCCACCGCCCAAGAGCGTGCTCGCGCAAATGGAAGCCGCTGGCTTTAATGTCACGCAGCTGTACGGTTTGACCGAGACCTACGGGCCGGCCGTGGTGAATGAATGGCATCAATCATGGGATGCCCTAGATGCGGATGCCCGAACCGCGCTTAAAGCCCGTCAGGGCGTTCGCTACACGCCGCTAGAGCGGCTTGCGGTGCTCGACCCAGAGACCATGCAGCCGGTTGCCGCAGACGGGCAGACAATCGGTGAGGTGATGTTTCGGGGTAATGTGGTAATGAAAGGCTACTTTCGTAATGCCAAGGCCACTGACGAAGCCTTTGCCGGTGGTTGGTTTCATTCGGGTGACTTGGGCGTTATGCACCCGGACGGTTATATCGAGCTCAAAGATCGCTCCAAAGACATCATTATCTCGGGGGGCGAGAATATCTCCTCGATCGAGGTTGAAGACGCGCTCTACAAGCATCCAGCCGTGGCTGTGGCCGCTGTGGTTGCGATGCCGCATGAGAAATGGGGAGAAACGCCGTGTGCGTTTATCGAGCTTGCCGCTGGCGAATCGATTGATGCTGAGGGGTTAACCGCGCATTGCCGAGCGCATCTTGCCGGTTATAAAACCCCGCGTGCGTTTGTCTTTGAAACTATTCCGCGCACCGCCACCGGTAAAATCCAGAAACACGAGTTAAGAAAGCGGGTCAGTCAATGAAGTAGCCAATCAGTGGGGTGGTTCCCACACTGATTAGCTGGCTAGATCGACTGAAATCGTCTCATCGTTGACACTAAATTCACCGCTTGAGACTGCTCGCGCCCAAGCCGCGGTCTTTTCAAAATTACCAAACGAGTAAAAGTGAAAGCCGTTAATGTCATCGGATTGATTGACCAGTGGCGCCAGTGTGGTGACCAGTGTTTCGGTCGTCCCATTGCCTAGTGCGGTTTTCGCCAATCGCCGACCGCTTTTGCGCAGCATTGAAAAGCTTCCTGCAATGCCGCAAGCGCCGGCCATTTGCAATAAACGCTTGGTGCTCACCACACCGGGAATGCCAATCTGTAAAGCGCTACCCTGCGCCAGTCCGGTATAGGTTTTTGCATGCCAGTCGCTAATAGCGCTTGGATCGAGTGCAAATTGCGATACCACTCGGACATTAATTCCGGCCTGTCGGGCTTTGGCGATTTTCTCGCCAAGCACTTGCGCGCTGGTGTCAGTGCTCATGACCGGATGGCCGTCAGGGTGCGCTGCGATATCCACCGCTTTAATATTAAACGCCTCGAGCACGCCCGATTGCAGTAACGCACTGGCATCGGCATAGGGCCCAACCGGGGCATCTGGGTCGCCGCCCAAAAGCAGCAACCGGGTTACCCCCGCTTGCTCAACAAAATCTTTAACGACCTGCCAAAGCAACGCTTCGGATTCGATACGCCGTGCAGGAATGTGCGGAACTGGGATCATGCCTTGGCTAGCGAGTTTGCTGGCAGCAAAAACCATTTCAGCCGGGTCGCCGTTCGGCAACCATGCCACATACACCTCGGTACCGACCGGCAGGTGATCACGAAAGTCTTCGATGCGTCGCGCATCTTTGGGCACCGACTCAATCGAAAAACCCTGGGTAGACGTTTGTATGGCAGCCTTACTCACATGAACTCCTATCGCTATGCGGTAGCGGTTTAGGCAACTTCCACGTCATCCGACGCTTCGAGTGCCCGACCCCGGGGAATGTCGCCGTTGCGGTCATACAGTGGCAACGTGCTGATCATGCCCACGCGGGTTTCGCCGTCAGTGCACATCACCTCAATTTCATCACCTGGCGCGAGGTCTGGATCGTTTAAGCGCACCATGGCAATGCCCAACTGCAGTGTTGGTGAGAATGCACTACTGGTGACCCGTCCTGCTTGCTTGCCTGCGACCTGTAATGAATCGCCACGCTTAGGGGTGCCGTTGGCACAGGTGAGTCCCCAAGTGCGATTGCGCCGGTCGGCTTCAAGTAGCGCTTCACGGCCAATAAAATCGCCCTTTTCAAAGTCGACCAGGCCGCTAAAACCCACCTCAAATGGCGTAACTGAATCGTCAAAGTCCGTACCGGCGAAAAGCAATCCGCCCTCGATACGCCGCGCGTTCGTGACTTCGGCCGGGGTGGTGAGCATGTCGTAAACACGGCCGGCTTCCATAATACGATCGCCGATTGCGCGCGCATCAACATCGGGGCTTAGGTAGAACTCCCAGCCTAACTCATTGGTAAAACCGGTGCGGGTAATGGTGACCGGTTGCCCGCCGATGTGGATATGCGCGATGTCGAAATAGCGAAAGCGCTCGGGCAGGCCGTCGTCCGCAACGGCTTCAAGCACGTCGAGCGAGCGCGGGCCTTGGACTTGGCTAATCCATGCACCGGGGTAGAAGACTTTGACGTTAAAGCCCTCTGCTTGGGCGCGCAGCCAGCCGTAGAACTCGCCGTCGCTTTGCACATACCAAAAGCGATCGGTATCCAGGCGCATCAACACCCCGTCCATCATAATGCCACCATCGGGGTAGCAAGCGATTTGGTAGCTGCAACGACCGACTTTAACTTTGCTAATACTGCGCGTGAACACACGCTCGAGCATTGCCACCGCGTCAGGACCAGTGATTTCAGTTGCTAACTCACCGGTGTGCGACAGCATAACCTTGCGGCGTAAGCGCCAATAAAGCTCCTCCATATCACCCTTGGCATAGGACAACGCACGCAATCGCCCGTTGTATATGCCAAATTGCGGGTCATGAGGGAGTTCTTGGTAAACCAAAGGGTGGGGCAGCATGCTTTGCCGAAACTCGCTAGCTCCGCCCGTGTTAGTGACCGCCTTAACGACGAACTCAATATTGGCCTGTAAATCGCTCATCGCTCCTCCTAAGGAATGCACACCGATTTGTCTCGATTTGAGCGCAGACTAGCGTTGGGAATTAGATGACACCAATGACAATTTTGTGCTGTGATTAGCAATTTCTGTCATCATTAAGTTTATGCGTTTAGATACCGAATCACTTAGGGCGCTCAAGCTTGTCGCCGAGGTCGGCGGTGTTACCGAGGCGGCCGCACGCTTATCGCTCACCCAATCGGCAGTGAGCTGGAAATTGCGCCGACTCGAAGAGCGCGTGGGCCAGCCGTTATTGCGCCGAGACGGGCGTGTGTTGCGGCCGACTGCCCATGGGCAAGAGCTCATTGAATTTGCTGATCTTATTCTCTCAGCGCACGACGCGGCGGTGCAGCGCTTTCAAGGATCCACGCTAAGCGGGCTCATTCGGTTGGGCACCACGGATGATGTGGCTGCCGATCGAGCGGTGGGCATTGCCGGGCGTTTTCGCTGGGCTCACCCGGGTATTCGGCTACAAGTGCGCGTGTCCTCATCGCTTAAGGTGGCCGAATGGGTGGATGAAGGCGCGATTGATTTGGCGGTTATGCCGGTGGAACAAGCCAATGTGCGGCAAAATGACTTTACGCTGTGGTCAGAGCCACTGTGCTTTGTGCAGGCCAAAGACAGCGATTTCTCCATTCAAGACTCCTTACCGCTCGTTAGCTTTGGCAGTCGCTGTTTTTATGGGGGGATTGCTGGGGCGTTGCTTGAAGACGCTCAGGTGCGTTACGACAACGTGCTCGAGAGCGCGAGCATCGCCGGCGTGTGTGCCGCTGTGAGTGCGGGTTTTGGGGTGGCGCTGATGAACGCAAGCTTCATGAGCGATGATCAATGCGAGTGGAGCGGGGCCAGTGAGCTGCCGACACCGCCTGACATTCATTATGTATTGCGCGCCGCGCGTTTGCCATTAACGGATGCGCAGGAGTCTTTAGTCGCTGAGCTTCGCGGATCTGTCCCGCTTGAGGTGTAGAAATCAATGGCTAAGCAAACCGCCGCACCCATTTTAGTCTTCGATGTGAACGAAACACTGCTTGATCTTGGCCATCTGGAAGCGGTTTTTGTCCGCCTTTTGGGTGACCGTCGATCAATGCGGGAGTGGTTTGCCGAACTGATTTTGTATTCGCAATCACTCACGTTGGCAGGCCGTTACACGCCGTTTAACGAACTTGCCATCGCGACATTGCGAATGCGTGCCAACATTCAGGCCAAAACAATCACCCCAAGCGATGCGCAAGCCTTCGCTGAAGCGCTGGGGACAATGCCCGCGTTGCCTGATGTCGCTCCTGCACTCGCGCGCTTGAAAACCGCGGGGTATCGGCTGGTTACGTTGACGAATTCGCCCCCCGGGCCCGCGCCGAGTGCGCTTGAGAATGCCGGGATTGGCCATTATTTTGAGCAGGCATTTAGCGTACATACGCTGGGTCAATTCAAGCCCGCCCCGGCGGTTTACCACCAAGTTGCCCATGCGCTGGAAGTGCCAACCGCGGAACTTTGTCTGGTGGCTTGTCATCTGTGGGATACGTTGGGTGCGCAGGCTACTGGCATGCAGGGGGCATTTATTGAGCGCCCGGGTAATGCGGTGTTGGTCGCCCCCGAGGTGCCGCAACCCACCTTTGTGGCGAGCGACTTAATGCAGTTGGCTGATCAATTGGTGCGCGAATGACGTTAATTAATGGACTTCATCACATCACAGCGGTGGCCGCTGATCCGCAGCGTAATGTGGATTTTTATGCTGGGGTGTTGGGCTTGCGGCTGGTTAAAAAAACGGTCAATCAAGACGATCCCTACACTTACCACTTGTATTACGGTGATGCCCTAGCCCGTCCAGGTTGTATAATTGACGAGTCGTCGGCGCACTTAGGCGAGTCGCTTTTGCTTACTCAGGCCCATGAGCCCATGCGCGCTTCTATTGAAGCGGCATTGCCGGCACTCACGCTGCCTGACTCGGCGGTCAATGCAGTGGTAACCCATCTCTAACTTCTCGCGACAAAAAGGATCGATCATGCATCCGTTTTTACTTGGCGCTGGCTTGCTTGGCTTGCTATCGGTGGCGTTTGGCGCGTTTTCTGAACATGCCCTGCGGCCGAATGTGGATGCCGAGTCGTTTCGATTTCTCATGACCGCTGTGCGCTATAACCAAGTGCATGCCGTGGCTTTGCTTGCGCTGGCATTGGGTTTGGCTGCGCCACTGAGCGTAAGCACCACGGCGAGAATTCGGTTAGCCGCCTGGTTGATGCTCATTGGCACAGTGCTTTTTAGTGTCAGTATTTATGTAGCGGTTTGGTCAGGAAATCTGCAGCTCACCTACTTAACACCGGTTGGTGGTATCACCTTAATGTTGGCTTGGACGGTATTAATCTGGGCGGGTTGGAAAGCACGTAAGGACACAAAATCATGACGGTACGGTTATTAAGTTTGCTATTGATGATATGGGTGCTGACTGGGTGCAGCGGCATCCCCCTAGTGCCCGGTATTTAGCCGCTGGTCCTAGGCATTAAACGTCACCGCGGCACATTCGCCGATGTCATAGCCACCGAGTGCGGCGGCATAGTCTGCAAATCGTTGGGTACGGCTAAAAGCCATTAATTTTTGTATGGCGGGCTGAAAAAATGTTCGCCGTTTCATTGCCAAGTCGAGTGGCTCGGTGATGAGTGGCTGAAAGGCTAAATGATGCCGTCGGGCAGCGGCCTCGATGGCAAACCCCGCATCTGCGTGGCCATTGCTAATGGCAATGGCTACGGCGTCTTCGTCAAGCGCGACCGCCTCGGTGGCTTTTAACTGGTTGGCGTCGATGCCGGCTTGTTCAAGCAAAAAGCTAAAAAGGGTACGAGCGCCCGCCCCGGGTTGACGTTGCACCACACGCAGTCCCGGTTGGATTAAATCGCTCAATTGGTGAATTGCCCGCAGATTACCGGCAGGCAGTACCAACCCTTGTGTTCGCGTGGCCCAGCGCAGCATAACCAGATCGCGCATGCCGGCAAGCCCGCAAAAGCTGGGTTGATTAAATTGTCCGGTTTTTGGGTCGATGAGATGCAACCCCGCCAGTTGCGCACGCCCATCGAGCAAGCGAGCCACGCCATCGCTACTGCCGTTACACAATTGCGCCAAATCGGTATCGGCCTCACCCAAGGCCCAAGCAAGCAACGGATCTGAACTGCCGGCATAAATCGAAAGGCTTTCTAGGGACGCCGCTTGATCTCCCTCGAGGTGCGATAGAACCCACCGGTCAATGGCTTGGCGCGGAAACATGAGCTTACCGGTCACGCGCGCGCACGGAATCACCCCTTGGCTAACCAAATCATAGACTTTGCGCTCTTTGAGGCGCAGATACTGGGCCACTTCGGTCGTGGTGAGTAACTCCATAGCGCATATTATTGCATAATTATGCAGCTATTCCGGATAGCGGTGTTGTTTATGCACTGCATGGCAAAGACTACGCGGCACTATAAGCGCGAGTGCTTTTCATGCTTGATGCCTTTGCTGGTGCGGCTGGCTTACTGCTAACCGGCGACCCGACGCTCACCCACATCGTTGGGTTATCGCTGCGTGTGAGTCTTTCGGCGGTGTTGGTGGCCAGTGTTTTGGCCCTGCCTGTGGGGGCAGCATTGGCATTGTTTCGTTTTCCCGGGCGTACGGGCGTTGTTGTATTGCTCAACGCACTCATGGGGTTGCCACCAGTGGTCGCCGGGTTAATCGTCTATATTTTGCTCTCGCGCGCCGGTCCGCTGGGCTCATTGGGTTTATTATTTACCCCTCAAGCCATGGTGATCGTCCAAAGCCTATTAATCTTTCCCATCGTCGCGGCGCTAACCCGGCAAATGGTTAGTGATCTGTGGGTGGAGTACCGCGAGCAGCTGACCTCATTGGGCGCTAGCCGTGTGCGAGCGATTCCCAGTTTGTTATGGGATGCCCGCTTTAGCTTGGTAACCGCTTTGCTCGCCGGGTTTGGACGGGCGGTGGCGGAGGTGGGCGCAGTATTAATTGTGGGCGGTAATATCGATGGAGTCACGCGCGTGATGACCACCGCAATCGCGCTGGAGACCAACAAAGGCAATTTGTCACTGGCCTTGGCATTGGGCGTCATTTTGATGGGGTTGACCCTGGCGGTGAATGCGGTGGCATTTGCTGTTGGTGAGTTTTCGCGCCGGCGGTATGGCGTATGAGCATAGACCGAACAATCCTTCCCATTGAATTGCAGCAAGTGGTATTCGCACCCCGAGACCAGGTGTTGCTCGGGCCGATTAATCTGACCTTGGGCGCGCATGCGCGCACGGTCATTATGGGCGCGAATGGCTCGGGGAAGAGCCTACTGTTGCGGCTTTGCCACGGCTTAATTGCGCCCACCAGCGGCGTTATTCGCTGTGGCGAGCAAGCCGGCGACCCGCAAACGGCCTGTATCCGTAAGCGACAGGCCATGGTGTTTCAGCGCCCGGTTATGATGCGCCGATCGGTTCGCGGCAATGTGTTATATGCGCTGCGCTTGCGTGGTGTGCGCGGTTCGCGTGCTGAGCAACTCACACAACAGGCGTTGGCATTGGTTGGACTCGAAGCACTCGCCAAACGCTCGGCTCGTGTGCTGTCTGGAGGCGAGCAGCAACGCTGAGCGCTCGCCCGGGCGTGGGTTCTTCGCCCTGAGGTTTTGTTTTTGGATGAGCCCACAGCCTCAGGGGATCCCGATGCAACCACAGCCGTTGAAGCGGCCGTGCAGCGGTTTGCTGAGCAGGGCACGCGCATCATTATGACCACACACAGTACATCCCAGGCGCGCCGTATTGCCGACATGGG
>Ga0102927_1000249_pt1 | contig 12586 bp, 15 predicted proteins | sample SalPon1_A_H2O_MG_FD_78208 | JGI IMG/M metagenome (GOLD analysis project Ga0102927, IMG submission 78208) | Salt pond water microbial communities from South San Francisco under conditions of wetland restoration - Salt Pond MetaG R1_A_H2O_MG | ecosystem: Environmental > Aquatic > Non-marine Saline... | reverse complement strand
CAGGCAACGGCACAACAACTCCAGCAAGTAGTACAGCCACTAAGTTTATTGAACCTGGACAAGCTTTCTTTATAGAGTTGAATGGTTCAGATTCAGAACTAACATTTACTGAAAGTGTAAAAGATGTAAGTAGTCTAAGCCAATCACCTGAAAGCTTAAGTCAACAACCACAGTTGTTATTGAATCTTCATAATGAAGACCAAGAAGTCATCGATGCCATTCGTTTACGTTTTTCTTCTAATGGTATTAATGGGGTTGATGGTTTAGATATTAGTAAACTAGGAAATATCGATGAGAACTTAGCATCTATAAACGAGAATAGTTTATTTAGCATTGAGCGCAGAAGCTTGCCAGAGACTGATGAAGAGATTCCTTTGTTTACCAATAACTGGCGTAATGAGAATTACAGCTTTAGCGCCAATTTAAATAACTTAGAGGCTACCGATGTGTACTTAGTAGATCACTACTTAGGGACAGAAACTTTAATTAGTAATGGCACAGCTTACAGCTTTAGTGTAGATGCCAACATAAGTGAATCGGTAAACAATTTGCGCTTTGCGTTGAAGTTTGATAACGAAACCATGGGTATCGATGAACAAGAAAAGCAATTGTTTAGTCTCTATCCAAACCCAGCTAAAGATATCGTGAATATACAAACAAGTTTACCGCAGGGCAGCCAAGCCACCGTAGAGGTATATAATATGTTAGGGCAATTGGTGATAAGCCAAACCCAGACCATAAGCCATACAAGTATAGGTATAGGCGTAGATGCTTTAGAGGCTGGCGTGTATTTAGTAAAACTTACCGACCAAGACGGCTATAGCCAAACCCAAGAATTGATAAAGGAATAATAATAGAAATTTATACGCCTGTTCATTTTATAGAACTTAAAATGAACAGGCTATAGTATAAGATCAAAACCGATGAAAAAAACAGGATTGATGAAAAAAATAGTATTTGTATTGCTTTTAGCAATAGTTTTTATGCCCGAGGTAAACGCCCAAGGTATAGATGATGCGTTTGGTTTTGAAGAAAACGTAGATGATGCACCAGCAGCTCCGATTAACATGCTGGTTTATATAGGTTTAATAGCAGGAAGTTATCTGGGTATTAAAAAGCTTAAGTGAAGGTAGTATTTAAAAAAAAATAAAAGTTAATTATGTTAACCCATTGTGCATTGTGATTTAGAATAAAAAAGTTGCTCATGTTACTGATAATCAGTATATAGTTTTATACATAAAACCTTAAACATGAACAACTTAGCCGCAAATTACGAAAGAATTTAAGAAGTATTGCAAAAAATATCAAAGGATCAATTATTACCTTATCAAAGGCGCAAACCACAATTAAGTGACTTAGAGTTAGTCAGCTTGTCGTTTACTTCTGTATAGCTGAGTTCAACCCATTAGTGCAACACGTATTCTTTAAGTTTTTCAATTGGGTTATTATAATTAAACTTTCAAATTGGTCTATAATTTAATAATCTTTCTACTTCTTTTATACGATCATTCGTAATTTACCTCAAATCAACGTGAACTCGATGTAAGAAAATTAAATTTTTTAAAAGAAAAAAAGAGAGATTTTTGTGTATTAATAATTTGAAATACAATTAATTATACTAAAACCTCTCTTAAGATTTCTGATTATAAAGTTATAGAATTTTCTGTGAAATTGATGATTTTATGCTTGAATATGACGCTGTTGTTGAAAAAGCTGGTATTAAAACCACCAAAGCCATCAAATTACGCAAACGCAAGTTTAAAATGTCTGATAGTGAAGTGATGACTATTATGGTTATTTTTTCATCTTAAATCTTACCGTAATTTAAAACATTTTTACTGTGATAATGTCTGTAAACATATGACTGATTTTTTCCCTAATCGTGTTTCATATAATCGATTTGTAGAGCTTCAAAAAAGGGTCATTCAGCCACTTGCAGTTTACTTAAAATTACGAAAAACTTGGCAAATGTGCTGGTATCTCTTTTATAGATTCAACACCACTTAAAGTCTTACATATTTAAAGAGAAAAACAACATAAGGTATTCAAAGGTATTGCTGAAATAAGCTTCGGTACTATGGTTGGTAATACGGTTTTAAACTTCATATTGTTACCAATGATAAAGGAGAAATAGTTGATTTTATGATAACTAAAGCTAATGTTGATGATAGACAACCCTTAAAAAATAAAGGTTTTCTAAAAGGAATATTTGGAAAGCTTTCTGCTGATTAAGGATATATCTCTAAAAAGCGTGAAAAGATACTATTAGTAGATGGTGTTCATTTAATTACACAGCTCCGTAATAATATGAAAAACAGTTTAATGACACTTTCAGACAAAATAAATCTTAGGAAAAGATAGGTCATTGAAACTGTAAATGATGAATTAAAAAATATGTGCCAAATAGAACACTCAAGACATAGATCTGTAGGTAATTTTATTACAAACCTAATATCAGGCCTTATAGCATACTCGTTTTTTGTTAAAAAACCAGCTATTAGATATCAAAATGTTCTAAACACCAACCAGATAACTATTTTCGATTAATCGAACTCAGGTTAAGAAATTGATAGTGAGATAATTTTTTCAATGATTTATATGATCAAAGGCCGAGCTCTTTAGTTCGGCTTTTTTTCTGCTTCAAAAAGTTCAAGAAAATGCTGGTTAAGCGACGCTTTAATAGGTTCAAGTTCTAATTCTTTCTGACCTACTTCTTTATTGAGTGATGTTACGGCCTTGTCCTGAATACCACAGGGAATAATATGATCAAAATATGTAAGATCTGTATTGATGTTAAAAGCTAATCCATGCATAGTCACCCATCTGGAGGCTCTGACGCCCATGGCACAGATCTTTCGAGCGTAAGGCGTGCCAACATCTATCCAAACGCCGGTTTCCCCTTTGCTTCTTTCTCCTTTGATGTTGAATTCTGATAATGTCTTGATGACGGTTTCTTCAAGTAATCTAAGATATTCATGTATATCGGTAAAAAAGTTCTCCAGGTCTAAGATAGGATAGACCACGATCTGTCCAGGACCATGGTAAGTGATATCACCGCCGCGATTGATCTTATAATAAGTAGCTTCTACCTTTTTCAGTTCAGCCTCACTGATCATCAGATTATTGATATCACCACTTTTACCTAAGGTATAAACATGCGGATGTTCTACGAATAATAAGTAATTCGGTGTTGGCTCATTCTTCTCTTCCCTTCTGTTACGTACTTTAACGGATAATATTTGCTGAAAAAGCTCTTCCTGATAGTCCCAGGTCCATTTATAATCCTTTCTTCCCAGTTCTTCTATTTGGATAAGTTTATTGTTCAACGTTTTTATGTCAAAGATACTTTTAATCCATGAAATGGGAATTATTAAAGCTTTAAACGAACCGAAACTTGAAAACTTATTTTATTTTTAACAAATTATCACGTATATCTACTTAATTTAAAAAAAATTATTAAGAAGATTTCCGTACATGCCTGGATTGCCTGGCTGACCCTACTACTAATTACGATAACGATCATGTCAGCAATGAACTTTCCATTCAATTGGGTTTTCTGGTTAACTTTGATCGGTCAGGGACTATTGATCTACGTGGTATTTAAGGTGTTAAGAGATGATTATAGAACACCACTCGAATTCAATGACTGGTATCAAGATCAGCCTGTACCTAAAGAGGTTCAGCAATAGTAAATATTGTTATATCATTGCTAACTTCATAGCTTAGGTCATAGACTTCCACAAATACTTCTATATTTGCAACAAAGCTAAATGACTTATGTTAATAGTAGTACTGATCGGTTTTTTGCTTTCAGCATTACTTCTTTTTACAGGTAATTTCTTTAAGGAAAAAAAGCTTAGTACGCTACTCACGATACATCCATTAGGAATTCTTATTTATCTTTTATCATTTGGTAAAAAAATAGCTCAGGGTGAGGTTATTTATTTACATTATGAGTGGATACCCGCTTTTGATGTAAGCCTGAACTTAAGATTAGATGGCCTTTCTTTTTTATTTGGTCTACTTATCAGTGGTATAGGTACATTAGTATTTCTTTATACTTCGTCTTACTTAAAAGGGCACCATTTTATAGATAGATTTTATAGTTATTTAAGCATGTTTATGGCAGCGATGTTAGGTCTTGTGCTGTCTGATAATCTCATTACGATATTTATCTTCTGGGAACTGACCAGTATAACATCATTTTTTCTTATAGGTTTTAACAATGAAAGTGAAAGTTGTCGAAGATCTGCATTAGTCGCATTAGGAGTAACCGGTTTTGGTGGATTTTTTTTATTGGCAGCCGCTGTTCTGGTAGGAGCATCTACCGGAACATATGCACTTTCAGAAGTGCTATCCAATCCGGAAGCACTTCAATCAAGCAATTATTTCAGCTTAATATGTATATTTATAGCCTTAGCAGCATTTACGAAGTCAGCACAATTTCCTTTTCATTTTTGGCTTCCCGGAGCCATGCAGGCGCCTACTCCGGTATCTACCTACTTACATTCAGCTACCATGGTTAAAGCTGGTGTTTATTTATTATTCAGGTTTTACCCAGCTTTTGAAGGCGCTGACTTATGGCATAATCTTTTAATCGTTTTTGGAGCGATAACAATGATTTATAGTGCTTATCATATTATTTTTAGAATTGATCTTAAATCAATTTTAGCGTACTCTACCATTGCCGCATTAGGTATTTTAGTTTTCTTAATAGGTCTTGGTACTAAAATGGCAATTACTGCAGCTGCTGTTTTTATTGTTGTTCATGCTTTATATAAAGCTTCTTTATTCTTAATAGTTGGTATTGTTGATCATGAAACCGGTACTCGTGATATAACTAAACTAAGCGGCTTAAGACAAAAACTGATGCCCATTTTTATTATTGGAATTATAGCAGCTGCTGTAAGTGGTGGAATTCCACCAACATTAGGTTTTATAGGAAAAGAATTGATTTATGAATCTACATTTCATTTTTCAAGAAGTGTTGTCTTTTTAACTATTTTAGCAGTTTTTACTAAAATATTGCTTTTTTATGCCGGCTTTGTGGTTGGGGTTAAGCCTTTTACAGGAAGTTTGCCAACAAGTTTGCATAAAGTTCATATGCCGGATTATAAAATGTTTATACCACCGGCTATTATGGTAAGCTTAGGCTTGTTTTTTGGGGTTTTTCCTTCTTTTATTGAAAATTTTATTAGTAAACCCGTTACACAAATATCCGGTTTTACGGATGTTGAGCATTTGAAAATATGGCATGGCTTCTCTGAAATATTGGTCTTCAGCATGGTCACGATACTTATCGGTACGATCATGTACCTCACTCTCAAGCCAAACTATAAGCTCAAGGGTTTTATCAGTAAACTAGAGGTGATCTCACCGCTTCAATTAATGAACGACCTTAATCAGGGATTTGAAAAAATATCCGGATGGTGGACCAATCTATTCCAGAACGGGTATTTACGGCATTATGTAGCAACATGCGTGCTTTTCATGGTGACCAGCATCGGTTATGTCGTCGTTTTTAATTTTAACCTCGATCTGGCCGATCAGGCTTTTCATCAGCTAACCTTCCATGAAGTAGCCATAATAGTGATCATGTTAGGTGCTGTTATTTTCACAGTGGTGACCCGATCCAGGTTAGCTGCGGTGGTCGCGATGGGAATAGTGGGTTTCTCCTTTAGTTTGATATTCCTGTTCTATGGAGCACCAGATCTGGCAATGACGCAATTTTCCGTTGATACCTTAACGGTGATACTCTTTGTTCTGGTCTTGTACAAATTACCGAAATACCTGAAATTAACGAAAAATGTTTTACGATTAGAGCACGGAATATTATCATTGACCTTTGGCACATTGATATCAATGATCATATTGATGGTTTTACAACAACCAGTTCAAAAAGAGGCCAGTGAGTATTATGGAGATAACGCCTATCTTTTGGCCAAGGGCAAGAATGTGGTAAACGTCATCCTGGTGGATTTCACAGGGATTGACACACTGATAGAAGTATCGGTGCTGACCGTTGCCAGTCTGGGCGTTTTCGGTTTGATCAAATTAAGGATTAGAAGTAGAGATAAAAAATAAATTATGCAAACAACGATATTAAAGGCCGCCTCCAATTTTCTTTTGCCAGTACTTTTACTTTTTTCCATTTTCATATTATTGCGCGGACATTATCTGCCTGGAGGAGGATTTATCGGTGGTTTAATAGCGTCAAGTGCCTTCGTTCTGGACGCATTCGCGAACGGATTGGTCTACACGAAGTCTATGTTGAGGTTTCACCCAGGTTTTTTGATGCCCCTGGGTTTGACCTTCAGTTTCCTAGCAGCAATCTCGCCTTTTTTCGTAGGAAAACCCTTAATGCACGCTTTATGGATGAAAGGACATATTCCGGTCATCGGTAAGTTAGGAACTCCGCTGATATTCGATATCGGCGTTTATCTTGTGGTCATAGGTGCAGCACTTACCATAATCTTTACAATCTCTGAATCCAGATAAGCTATGGAGGTCGTATTAGCTATAATAACGGGAATACTTTATGCAGCGGGCATCTATATGATGATGCGTAGAAGTATCGTCAAGCTGAGCATAGGAGTTATACTTTTCAGCAATGGGGTGAATTTGCTCATATTCTTATCCGGTAGATTAAAGAAAGGGAAACCCCCTTTGATCCCTGGATCAAGTGATGTATTCATTGAAGCGTACACGGATCCCATACCACAGGCACTTATCTTGACAGCGATCGTCATCAGCTTCGGTCTTCAGGCATTTGCCATCGTTTTGGTAAAAAGAGCTTATAAAGTGCTTCATACGGACGACCTGGACCAACTTAACACAACAGACGAAGATTCATGATGGAAAACCTTGTTATTTGGCCATTAGCCGTTCATTTCTTCTTTAGCCTTATCCTCATGTTCGGCTGGAAGAATATTAAGCTCCAGAAAAATGTTACTATAATCGGGAATTCCGTATCCCTGGCGGTGGCGATATATTTGTTCATAAACATCTATCAGAATGGCACTCAAACATTGGCCGCCGGCGGTTGGGAAGCTCCTTTTGGCATCGTTTTCGTGAGCGACCTTTTTGCAGCGACCCTGGTATTATTAACGGCCATTAGCGGATTTGCAGTTTCTATTTTCACCGTCGTATCTGTGATGAACGCCCGTCTGCGTTTCGGTTTCTTTAGCGTTTATCATTTCTTGTTGCTCGGTTTGAACGGTGCTTTCCTGACAGGTGATATCTTTAACTTATACGTTTGGTTTGAGATCATCATCATCAGTTCGTTCGTCTTGATCAGTATAGGAGGAGAAAAGAACCAACTAGAAGGAGCTGTTAAGTATTTCGCGCTGAATTTCATGGCTTCTATGATCTTCCTTACAGGTCTTGGATTGCTCTATGGTCTCACCGGAACGCTGAACATGGCCGATCTATCGGTTAAGATAGCTAACTTAGAGAGTCGTTCGCTTGTAGATATATGTGCGGTGTTATTCTTTGTGGGTTTTGGTATCAAATCAGCTGTTTTTCCGCTCTATTTCTGGTTACCGGCTTCTTATCATACGCCACCTTCTGCAGTATCGGCAATATTTGGTGGATTGCTGACTAAAGTGGGCGTTTATGCTTTGATCAGAGTTTTCACCTTGATATTCATAGAAGACCCTTTCCTACAGACCTTTATATTGGCGATAGCCTTTTTTACGATCATCAGTGGAGCTTTTGGTGCATTGATCAACAATAACCTACGGAAGATATTCTCCTATCTTATCATTTGTCATATCGGTTTTATAATAGGTGGTTTGGGAGTGTATACGGAACTCGCTTTAGCAGGTGCCTTGTTCTATCTTGTCCATGACATTATGGTGAAGACCAATATCTATTTAATATCAGGTTTGATCTACAGGCTGAAAGGAAACAATAACATCAAGCAGCTCGGGAATATTTAAAGAGACTATCCTAGGCTTAGCGTAATCATCGCCGTGATATTGTTCTCATTAGTCGGCGTGCCACCCTTGTCCGGTTTTTGGCCTAAGGTTTCTCTTTTTAAGGCGGCGTTCGCCAACGCTAATTACTGGTATATCGGTGCATTGATATTCGGCAGTTTGATCACATTGATCATCGCGGCTAGGATCTGGTCTGAGGTTTTCTGGAAAAATAAGGATACCGAAATACCTACAAGGCGTTTCATTCAGTTCGATAAGCTTAAGAACCTACAAAAAGCACAATTCGTCGTGCCTATCATAGTCTTAGCAGTGATTTCTTTATATATAGGTTTTGGTGCACAACATGTCCAGGAACTGGTCAGCGAGATAGCCCATGACCTAAAGAATAAACGATCGTATATTGATGCGGTATTAAATCAAGAATAATGAGGAAGATATTATTGACCAACATCGTCCTAACTTTTATCTGGACCTTACTTACCGGTGATTTCCATGCTTATAATTTTCTCATCGGTTTTATATTGAGCTTTGCTTTTCTATGGGTTACGGACCATTCGAATAAGACCACGCGATATTTCTGGTATTTCCCCAAGGTGATCAGTTTTTTGATCTTCTTTATCTTTGAACTGACAAAGGCTAACATTCAGGTAGCTTATGAAGTGATCACGCCTACGCACTATATGAAGCCTGGGATCGTCCAAATACCATTGGACCTGGAAACGGACCTGGAGATCACTTTACTGGCCAATCTGATAACCCTAACACCGGGAACTTTAAGCCTGGACGTTTCCAAGGATAAAAAAGCCTTATATGTGCATTCCATGTACGTACATGATCGAGATGATTTTATAGCAGGAATAAAGAACGGATTTGAAACCAAGATAATCGAACTATTAAGATGAGCACCCAAGTGTATTTACAATATGTGGTCATTCCTATTTTGATACTATCTGAGCTGATGGTCTTTGTTCGCTTTCTTAAAGGACCGAGTGTCATAGATCGTGTAGTGGCCCTGGACCTGATCGTTACCATTGGCATTGGTATCATATCCATATATAGTATGATTACGGACACATCCAACTTTTTAGATATTGCAATGATCCTGGCATTGATCGCTTTTCTGGGAACTGTTGCATTTTCCTACTATTTAGAAAAAAGAAATAAGAATGACTGATATTCTCATTATCATATTATCGACTGTTGGCGCTTTGTTCAGTCTATTAGCGGCCATCGGCATCATTCGTATGCCGGATACTTACCTAAGGATTTCTGTTAATACAAAGGCAGCTACCTTAGGTGTTGGACTAATGTTAGTCAGCGCTGCGATATTCTTTCAGGACTTTGCCGTCACAACGCGAGTCCAGGCGATCATTATCTTTATCTTATTAACTGCTCCCGTCGGTGCTCATCTTATCGGAAGAACTTCTTATTTTACTGGTAATAAATTATGGAAAGGCTCAGTGGTCGATGATCTAAAAGGTAAATACAATATCAAATCCCACGAACTGCAAAGTAAAAACGTTGATGATGAAAGGAAGAAAAGACATATCGAGCGAACTGACCAGTAAACTGGAGAAGAGAAAGGAAGCCGGACAGCTCCGAGCATTAAGTATGAACGATCCTTCCTTAATTGACTTTTCATCGAACGATTATCTGGGATTAGCTCGTGAAAGCGATGTAGCAAAAGAAGCCTTTGAGATCTTGGAAGAATATGGATTCGCGGAACAGAACGGAGCTAGAGGTTCCCGATTATTGAACGGTAATCATGCTTTATTTGACAAAGCAGAGAACTTTCTGGCTCATTATCATCATTCTGAGAGCGCTCTGATATATAATTCCGGATACACGGCGAACATTGGTTTATTGACAGCTGTACTTACGCGGAATAGCATTGCCGTTTATGATGAACTTATACACGCAAGCCTTAGGGATGCCATTCATTTCAGTAATGCCAGGTCTTACAGATTTGCTCACAACGAGCTAGAAGTCTTGGAAAAAAAATTAAAGAAAGTGAGGTCTAATTTTCCTGATAGCCCGATATATTTGGTTACGGAAGCCGTTTTTTCTATGGATGGTGATGTTGCTCCCCTTAGATCCATAAAGCAATGCTGTCAAGAACATAATGCTTATCTAATCCTGGACGAAGCACACGCAACGGCAACACCTGTGCATACTGAGATCGAGAATGAAGTAAAGGAGTTTGCATTTGCCCGTATATTGACCTTTGGAAAGTCTTTAGGTGTTCATGGTGCTTGCATTTTGTCCTCTTTATCGCTTAGGGAATATTTGGTCAATTTTTCCAGAAGTTTTATCTATACAACGGCTTTAGCTCCGCATTGCATAGCCACAATATTAGCGTCTTATGCGTTCCTTAAGGAAAACCCTGATAGGGTTCAACTTTTGGAACAAATAATTGCAGCGTTCAGGGCAGAAATTAAAAGGAATGAACTACAGGAACATTTTTTGGAAAGCCGTACACCGATTCAATCTTTCATGGTCAGGGACAGCACTAAGACTAAAGAACTGGAAAACGAGCTAAGGCGTAAAGGTTTTGATATAAGAGCTATATTGTCACCAACGGTTCCGGAAGATACCGAGCGCTTAAGGATATGCCTCCACTCGTTCAATACGGAACGTTCAATACGACTTCTGATCAATTTTTTAAAACATCAAACATGGACATATTCATCACCGGTATAGGTACAGATGTAGGTAAAACCATAGCTTCAGCTGTTTTTGTAGAGGCTTTACAAGCGGATTATTTTAAACCTGTACAAGCTGGAGATCTTCATTATTCGGATACGGATAAGGTAAAAGAGCTGGTTGATCATGGAAAAAGTAGGTTTTATCCTAATGCTTACGCTTTAAAAACACCTATGAGCCCGCATGCGGCCGCTGATATTGATAACGTAAAGATAAATATCGACCATATAAAAAGACCGTCAACTAATGCTCATCTGGTCATTGAAGGTGCAGGCGGTCTAATGGTTCCTATCAATCATCAGGAATGTATCCTGGACCTCATCAAACCTACGGACAAGGTCATTCTGGTTTCCAGGCATTATCTGGGAAGCATCAATCACACATTACTTAGTCATAAACTCCTAACCCAAAGGAATATTGACCACGAGTTCTTGTTCATAGGAGATGAGCATCCAACGACTGAAGCGATCATAGAAAAAATGACGGGGAAAAAGGCCATTGGAAGGATACCCAATTTGAAAGAGCTGAACACTAAGGTCATAAGGTCAGTAGCTGATAGGCTCAAACCTAAAATGCTAAATAAATTACAACTCAAAAAGTAAGTTATGAAAAAAAGGACACTAGCCTTAATGCAGGAAGACAAGAAGAATATTTGGCATCCGCTTACCCAACATAAGTTGGTTGAAGGTTTGCTGCCAGTAAAGAAAGCTAAAGCAGAACGCTTATATGATACAGAAGGTCGAAGCTATATAGATGGAATAGCTTCCTGGTACACCAGTATGTTCGGGCATTGTCATCCTAAGATCATAGATGCCGTAACTGATCAGATGAAAGAACTGGACCAGATCGTCTTCAGCGGTTTCACCCATGAACCAGCGGTCAAGCTATCCCAGGAATTACTGGAAATCCTACCTGATGTTCAGACGAAATTATTCTTTAATGATAATGGCTCAACAGCTACGGAGGTTGGTATTAAAATGGCCTTACAGTACCATAGCAATAGAGGCAATGATAAGGATGTGCTGCTAGCCTTTGAAGACGGCTTTCATGGAGATACACTTGGAGCGATGTCAGCATCAGGGCTTAGCGTATACAATGGCGCTTTTGAGAAGCACTTCCTGGAGGTAAAACGAATCCCTAAACCCAACGGGAACAATAATAAAGTCATCATTGAACAATTAGAGAAGTTGATAGCCGAGCATAGAATTGCTGGGTTCATTTATGAACCTTTGGTACAGGGAGCGGCCGGAATGAAGTTCTATAATGCTGAAGGACTTGAAATGATACTCCAGACCTGTAAAGAAAACGGCATAATTTGTATAGCCGATGAAGTGATGACCGGATTAGGCAAAACGGGTAAGTTATTTGCCTCTGACCACCTTTCCATACAACCGGACATTATGTGTATGAGCAAAGCTCTCTCAGCAGGAATGGTACCTATGGGTGTCACTTCTTGTTCAGATAGGATCTATCAGGCCTTCTATGCTGATGAGATTGAAAAAGGGCTATTCCATGGTCATACGTATACGGGGAATCCTTTAGCTTGTGCCGCTGCATTAGCTTCTATAGATCTGCTGCGTTCCAGGAGGATTCAACAGAACATCACTAAAATAGAGCAGCTGAATAAGGATTTTGCTAAAAAGTTGGAAAAGAAAAAGAACGTGATCAATGTAAGGACAATGGGCGTGATCTTGGCCTTTGAACTGGATGTGGAAATGGCAAGATATGGTTCGCTAAGGAATGAGCTTTATCAATTCTTCATGGATAAGGGTGTTTTCCTTAGACCTTTAGGCAACACTATCTATGTCTTACCTCCATTTATCATTAAAGGAAGGAATCTTCAAAGGATACATAAGGTCATCCTACAGTGTATCAAAAAATTCACCTGATCTTATGAAGAAAACATTGATGGTCTTAACAATGACCGTTTTGATCATTTCTATATT
>Ga0102927_1000248_pt1 | contig 12610 bp, 15 predicted proteins | sample SalPon1_A_H2O_MG_FD_78208 | JGI IMG/M metagenome (GOLD analysis project Ga0102927, IMG submission 78208) | Salt pond water microbial communities from South San Francisco under conditions of wetland restoration - Salt Pond MetaG R1_A_H2O_MG | ecosystem: Environmental > Aquatic > Non-marine Saline... | reverse complement strand
GTGCTATTCAACATGAGCTGACAGCCCAGAATAAAGTATCGCCGAGTATTCAAGATGTAGCTGATGCGGTCGTTGCCATAAGAAAATCGAAACTTCCAGACCCGAAAGAAATTGGCAATAGTGGTAGCTTCTTTAAAAATCCAATTGTAAAGACGTCCGTTTTAGAAAGTATTCAGGATGAATATCCTGATGTACCCTACTACAAAATCTGTAAAGATTCTGTAAAAATCCCTGCAGGCTGGCTGATAGAAAACACTGGTCTTAAAGGGTTTAGAAAAGGAGATGCTGGTATCCACACCAAACAAGCTTTGGTCTTGGTAAATTATGGTGATGCTAGCGGAAATGAAATTAAAGATATTGCTGAATTAGTGAAAAAAGAAGTCAAGAAAAAATTTGATATCGTTTTGGACACTGAAGTCAACATCTTTTGAAGTTTTAAAACATCAAGTTTTCGTTAAATTGATAAGATCCTTTACCAATTGAATGGGCATAAGTCCTACTTTTATTACATTTGTATTATGAAATTATTACTTATAACAATTGTACTTTTAGGTTTAGCAGTGGCAGGAATCGCCATTAAGATTTGGGGCAAAAAAGATGGCAAATTTGCTGGTACTTGTGCAAGCCAAAGTCCTTTTTTAAACAAAAATGGAGAGTCTTGTAGCTATTGTGGCAAAACACCTGATCAGCAAACCGACTGTACTGGTGCTACTGAGCTAAAAAAATAGTTGCTGTTTTGAATTAACCTTTAGTCAATTTTAGATTTTGGGCTAAAACTATTATCACTAATGCATTAGGCTTTTGATTTAAACTGTATTCTAAATAGGTTTTACATTTAGTATCATTTCAAAATTTTCATCACTGTAAATTGCATCCTAAATAAAAAGTGTGGCTAGACAAATCGACCTTCAAGAGCTTATTACAAAAGCAAAACAGGCAGATCAGAAAGCCTTTAGAGCTTTGCTTTTATACTTTTGGGATGATGTTTATAGATTTCAACTCAAGCGAACAAATGATACTTATGAAGCAGAAGAAGTAACCGTCCAAACCTTCGCAAAAGCCTTCGACAAAATAGATACTTACGAAGCTGAGTTTAAATTTAAAACTTGGCTCATCACTATTTCAAAACATATCCATATAGACCTTACGAGGAAACAAAAGCTTAAAACCTATGAAATCGAAAGCTCTACAGCCTCTCAAATAGCAGATGCTGAACCTACAGTGGAAGATAAAATCATAAAAGAACAAAATCTGAGTAACTTGCTAAGGCAAATAAAAGAACTACAGCCTCATTATAGGGAAGTTATAGAACTAAGGTTTTTTAAGGAGATGAGTTATAAAGAAATTGCTACCAGAACAGACCAACCCATCACCAATGTGAAAGTAAGATTGCTAAGAGCTAAAAAACTACTTGCAGAGATTATTAAACAGAAACAAACTAATTCATGATATCAAGTTTATACCTTATAGCCTTTTCAGTAATAATGAATTTTCAGGGATACAATGATAGACGAATTCTTGTGATTTCAGCTTCAGCATCTACTCCAAAAGTGCAAAACCAAATTGACCTCCTAAAGAAAAATTCATTACAACTAGAAGAAAGACGAATAGCCGTTTATACATTGATAGGCAGCCAATTAGAATCTATCATAAATTCAAGTGATGCAAGTGAAACCTTTTTAGAACACAACAAAAAAGACTTCACAGCAACATCATCACATACCCTTTACCTTATAGGTCTTGACAAGGGTGTGAAGCAAACCTTCACTGATGTAACTCAACCTGAGCGCATTTTTGATATCGTGGACAGCATGCCCATGCGAAGAGCTGAAATGAGAAGGAATTAAGCGTTTAAATACCTTTTAATGTTACTCAAAATCCGATCATCTATAGCCTCCACTTCTGCTTTTTGAAAGGATTTCCCTGTAATTTTTTCATACAGCTCTATGTATCTTTCACTTATTGAATTGACTACCTCAGGAGTAAGTTCTGGTATCTTCTGGCCTTCCTGACCTTGAAAATCGTTGGCCATTAGCCACTCTCGTACAAATTCTTTGGATAGTTGTTTTTGTTTTTCACCTCTAGCTTGGCGTTCTTGATAACCTTCTTTATAGAAATAGCGGGACGAATCCGGTGTATGAATTTCATCTATGACTACAATTTTTCCTTCAGGTGTTTTGCCAAATTCGTATTTGGTGTCCACTAGTAGTAAATCTCTGTCCTCTGCAAGTTCTGTCCCTCTTTGAAAAAGTTTCAAAGCATACTCTTCTAGTACTTCATAGTCCTCTTTGCTAACAATACCTTGACTCAAAATTTCAGCTTTAGAAATATCTTGGTCATGGTTGCCTTGCTCAGCTTTGGTAGTAGGCGTAATGATAGGAGAATCAAATTTATCATTTAGTTGTAATCCTTCTTTAAGTTTTACCCCGCAGAGCTCACGCTTTCCAGCGGTATATTCTCTTGCAGCATGGCCTACCAAATAATTTCTTACAACCATTTCTACTTTGAAGGGCTCACATTTCACCCCAACACTTACGTTAGGATCTGGTGTGCTTTCTAGCCAGTTTGGTACGAGGTCTTCTGTAGCCTTTAGCATTTCAGACGCTATTTCGTTTAAGATTTGGCCTTTGTAAGGAATACCTTGTGGCAAAACAACATCAAAAGCACTAAGCCTATCTGTGGCTACTATTACGATTTGATTTGACGAAAGGGTATAAACCTCTCTTACTTTTCCTTTATAGACATCAACTTGACCTGGTAGTTGAAAATTGGTGGACATGAGTGTTTTAGTCATCATTTACTCTTGATTTTCAATCGCTTTATATGCAGTAATTACTTTTTTGACAAGGCGATGACGAATGACGTCTTTATCATCCAGATAAATCATGCCTATACCTTTTATATCTTTTAAAACTAACAGAGCCTCCTTAAGCCCAGAGATAGCACGTTTTGGTAAATCTACCTGTCCTGGATCTCCTGTAATCATAAATTTGGCGTGTTTTCCCATTCGCGTTAAAAACATCTTCATCTGTGGATGGGTGGTGTTCTGGGCCTCGTCTAAAATCACAAAAGCATTATCCAGTGTCCTTCCTCTCATAAAGGCTAAAGGCGCGATTTGGATTGTTCCTTTTTCGATATAGCTTTCTAGTTTCTCAGGAGGAATCATATCTCGTAAAGCGTCATACAGAGGCTGCATGTAAGGATCTAATTTTTCTCTTAAATCTCCTGGTAGAAATCCTAAATTCTCTCCCGCTTCCACCGCTGGTCTGGTGAGTATAATCCGTCTTACTTGTTTATTTTTGAGAGCTTGTACTGCTAGAGCCACACCTGTGTAGGTTTTTCCTGTACCAGCAGGGCCTATAGCAAAAACCATATCATTGGTATTCATCAGCTCTACAAGTTTGCGCTGATTGGCAGTTTGAGCTTTTATAAGCCTTCCGCCTATGCCATGCACCAATACGTCACCAGAAGATATCGGTGCCTCATAATCAGATTTAGATTGACTGGTGAGAATTCTTTCAATAGCATTCTCATCGAGCACATTAAATTTTGCAAAGTGATCTAATAGCATTTGAAACCTCTGTTCAAACTCTTCCAGACGCTCATCATCTCCAAAAACCATAATTTTGTTTCCTCTAGCTACTAGTTTAAGCTGTGGATAGTATTTTTTTATAAGTTCAATATTAACATTTTGATGGCCAAAAAATTCTCTTGGACTGATTTCTGAGAGTTCTAAAATAAGTTCATTCAAAAGCTACGATTTTTAGTTAAAAATAATAAATTCGCATAGCAAATTTACGCATTTTTTTGACGAAAATGAGCTCTCAATGATTAACAGTCTATTAAATGCCAATAATAACTCTTACATCAGATTTTGGACAAAAAGACCACACTGTAGCCGCTGTGAAGGGTGCTTTGCTTTGTGAGCTAGAAGATGCGAACATAGTAGATATCTCTCATAACATATCACCATTCAACTATACAGAAGCGGCCTACATCATCAAAAATGCATATCATAATTTTCCTAAAAAAAGCATTCATATCATAGGTGTTGATTCTGAATTGACCCCTGAAAACAAACACCTGGCTATCTATCTTGATGGGCATTTTTTCATTTGTGCAGACAACGGTATCCTTTCTTTGATTTCTTCTGAAATAAAACCAGACAAAATAGTAGAAATCAATATTCACAACAAATTTCAAAACACATCAAAATTCCTTGATGTATTCATTAGCGTAGCAGCACACATTTGTAGGGGTGGAGATCTGGATGTGATAGGAAAAACCATACCAGAAATGCATACACTCACCCATGTGAAACCTATCATCAATCCATTGCAAGACCAAATTATAGGCCATATCATCTACATAAACAATTTTGGCAATGTAATTTCAAACATCAGCCAAAAGCTATTCAACACTGTAGCCAAAGGGAGGGATGCTACGATTACAGCAAGATCTACAGTCTTTAAAAATATTTATACCAGTTATTCTAATGCTATTAATTTTGACATCCCCAAGCAAAACAGGGAAATGGAAGGTAAAAAGATTGCTCTATTCAACTCCTCTGGATTTCTCGAACTTGCTTTATATAAAAGTAATCCGTCTAATGTAGGTAGCGCCTCCTCCTTATTCGGTATAAAATATTTAGATACCATCACCGTTAAATTCCAATAAGAAATGCTCATAAGAATTGTAAAAATGAAATTCAAGCCTGAAGCAGTTGAAAGTTTCAAGATGCTATTTAAAGAAAACAAAGAAAAGATTAGGCATTTTGAAGGTTGTAGGCGCTTAGAGCTTTATCAAGACCAAAGTGATGCCTCTTTATTTTTTACCTACAGCTACTGGGAGTCGAAGTTTCATTTGGACACTTACAGGCACTCACAATTATTTACTGATGTCTGGAAAATTACAAAAGCTGGATTTTCTGAAAAACCTGAAGCATGGAGCCTAGATAAGCTTGAAGAATTGAACTGATATGTTAGCTATTTTTAATAAAGAAATCACTAATTTTTTTTCGGGCGCGAGTGGATACATCATTATTTGTCTTTTTTTGATAGGCATTGGTCTTTTAAGCTGGGTAATACCTGGTCCATTTAATAATTTTGATTGGGGTTATGCCTCTCTGCATCTCTTCTTTGAAGCCTTACCCTGGGTATTTTCGTTTTTGATTCCTGCGGTTTGTATGCGTAGTTTTTCTGAAGAACAGAAACAAGGTACTCTGGAGATTTTGCTCACAAAACCTATTACGCTCTATGAATTAGTTTTAGGAAAATATCTTGGATTACTTTGTATTGCGTTAGTTGCGTTATTGCCAACACTTTTGTATTTAGTAAGCCTCTCAGCACTAGCTGCTGAAGATGCAAGTATAGATTATGGCGTCATTTTCAGTTCATACTTTGGTGTGGTTTTACTCCTTAGCTGTTTTACTGCCATCGGGATTTTTGCTTCTTCACTAACTAAAAACCAGGTTGTAGCTTTTCTTTTAGGAAGTGGCATCACCTTAATTTTATTTTTTGGGTTTAGTGGACTTCCTGCCGTTTCACTGTTCAACTCACAACTTTACACCTTGGAATATTTTAGTTTGAGCTACCACTACAAAAGCATTTCCAGAGGAGTTCTGGATAGTAGAAGCCTTTTCGTGCTCCTTAGTTATACAATTTTGTTTCTTGCACTCACTCGTTTTCAACTACAATCTACTTTGAGATGAAAAAAAAATCGAGATTAAAAAACACGTTTGTAACACTAGCTATACTATTGATAATTAATATCATAGCTTCCCAACTGTTTATCAGGATAGACTTTACCTCCGATCAAAAATATACATTAACAGATTCTACTTTAGATTTAATAGAGTCCATAGAACAACCAGTTCTTATTCAGGTATTTCTGGGCGGAGAGCTTCCTACAGAGTTCAAAAGATTGCAAACAGAAACACGATTTTTACTGGAAGAAATGCGGATGTATAATGCCAATATAAAATTTGAGTTTATAAACCCATTAGACCAAAACCGTGATGCTATGGAAGTGGCTAGCCTGTTTCATAAGCAAGGTATGCCTCCAGAAAACTTACAGATACAAGAGAATGGAAAAGTTACAGAACGTTTGGTATTTCCTTGGGCAGTAGCCAAGTTTAAAAATAATACGGCTACTTTAAGCTTGCTTCAAAAAACACTAACGCAAAGCAATTCAGAATTAATACAAAACTCAATAGAGAATCTCGAATATGAATTTGTGAATGCCCTCACTAAAATAAGCCGAAAGCGAAGTAAGAGAATTGCGGTTTTGAAAGGCCAAGGCGAACTTGAGGATAGATATATTTCTGATATACTAAAGACGCTGAAAGACTATTATTTAATAGCTCCTTTCACATTAGATTCATTAAAAACTAAGCCTCAAAAAACTGTAGATCAGCTTAAAACTTACGACCTCATCATCGATGCCAAACCTACTAAGCCGTTCTCTGAAGAAAAAACCTATGCGATAGATCAGTACCTCATGAGTGGCGGGAAGGCAGTCTGGCTGGTAGAACATGTGCAGGTAGAAAAAGATAGCCTCTACAAAGCTTCAAAATCAACTTTGGCAGTGCCTAGGGATTTAAATTTATATACCTTATTTTTCAAGTACGGCATAAGGATAAATCCGCAACTTGTCAATGACCTCTACTCTGCCCCTATTGTTTTGGCATCAGGGAGTGGCAATTCTACTCAACTCTCAAGATTTCCATGGTTTTATGACCCCCTTGGTGAGCCTGTGGAACAACATCCTATTACCAATCATCTGAACTCTGTTAAGTTTGAATTTGCGAATCCTATAGATATTTTAGACTCCGATCTTTCTGTTACCCGTTTATTAAGTAGTTCTGAACTTTCAAGAAAAGTAGGCACTCCTACAGATATCAATCTTAATACTATTACTGAAGAACCCAAACCAGAGCTTTATACTTCTGGTCATTTTCCGCTGGCTGTCTTGGTAGAAGGTGAATTTGATTCTGCTTTTAAAAACAAACTAAAACCTCTTCATCTTTCAAATTCACTAGACAAAAGCCCAAAAACTCAGCAAGTTTTTATTTCAGATGGAGACGTTATCAAGAATCAAATTCAGAATGGAAAGCCCTTAGAACTAGGGTTTGACAGGTATTCGGGGTTGACTTATGGCAACAAAAGATTTTTAACCAATACAGTAAATTACCTTTTGGGAGATAGAGACTTAGTTGCTACAAGGAATAAGTCTATTGCCCTGAATGAAATGGATTTAGACCAACTTTCTGCAGAGAAACAAAAATGGCAAGTGTTTAATCTAGCAGCACCATTGGCAGCTGTCTTGATATTTGGAGTTATCTTTTATTATTGGAGGCGAAAAACATACAGCTTACCTCAGCGTTTAAATTGAGTTTTATTTCTATTAAGAATTAAATAAATAGCAGGGAGTATGCCTAAAGAATTGATCAGTGCCAAAAAGATAAACCATATAATTTGTTTTCTTCTAGCAGATTGCCAGAGTGCTATTAGTTTCAAAACCGTATCTACAACTAACAAAAAAAGAATACCAGCCAGAAGTAAGGAATAATCATCCAAAAACGTCTGCAAGTCAGGAAGAGAAGTGTTCATAGGTAAAAAGTTAATGTTTAATAGTTGAATTTAGTCAAAAAACTAAAATCAGATGCAAAAAGGGAAGTATAAAATCATAAATTTGCTAGCATGACAATCAATTGCAAGGGACAACTACTAGACTTATCCACGCCTAAGGTGATGGGTGTCTTAAATTTGACTCCAGATTCATTTTATGATGGAGGAAAATTCAAGAATGAAAAAGAAGCACTGAAGCAGGTAGAAAAATACAGAATTGATGGATTGGATATTCTGGATATAGGTGCCTATAGTTCCAGACCTGGTGCAGATGATATCAGTGAAGATGAGGAATTAAAAAGGCAGAGTTCTGTTTTAAAACAAATCACTAAAGAATTTCCAGACCTAGTTATTTCTATAGATACCTTCAGAAGTAGCGTAGCTAAAGAAAGTCTAGACCAAGGAGCTCATATCATTAATGATATATCTGCAGGCAAGCTTGATGAGCAAATGCTAGAGGTGATAGCGAAGTACCAAGTCCCTTATATCATGATGCACATGAGAGGAACACCACAAACCATGAAACAGCTTACTACCTATGATGATTTGGTGAAAGAGGTTGTCTATTATTTTTCTGAACGCCTGGCAGTAACTAAGAAGATGGGAATAAACGATGTCATTATTGATCCTGGATTTGGCTTTGCTAAAACTACGGCTCAAAATTTTGAGCTACTGAATCATTTGGACATTCTACAAAGTCTCGATGTTCCTATTCTAACAGGAATTTCAAGGAAATCAATGATTTATAAAACTTTGGGGATAGATTCTAAACAAGCCTTGAATGGAACTACCGCCCTCCACATGGTAGCCTTACAGAATGGCAGCTCTATATTGAGGGTTCATGATGTGCTTGAAGCTAAAGAATGTATTACCTTGTATCAAAAATTGAAAGCAAAATAAATTATGCCGGGTTTAGATTTTTTAGAATTTAGGTTTTTAGATATACTAGATATTCTGCTGGTTTCAGTGCTATTGTATTATGTCTATAAACTGGTGAAAGGCTCTGCAGCTATCAATATTTTTATAGGTATCGTGATTGTGTATTTGATTTGGAAACTCACACAATTGCTTCAAATGGAGATGCTAAGTAGTGTCTTGGGAGAATTTATAGGTGTGGGAATGTTTGCTCTTATTGTAGTTTTTCAACAAGAAATAAGAAAATTTTTGTTGATGATTGGGTCAACTGGCTTTAGTGGGAAGAATAATTGGTTTCATCTTAAGTTTTCGAGCCAAGAAAACAAAACACAAGATTATGTAGATACAATCATAGAAGCTTGTAGGAAACTTGGTACTACCAAGACTGGTGCTCTTATTGTTATCAAAAGAAATACAAAACTTGATTTTGTAAAAAACACAGGAGACAACATGGACATCAAAGTTAATAGACCTATTATAGAATCTATATTTTATAAAAACAGCACGCTGCATGATGGCGCTATCGTGATAGAAGATGGTAGGATAACAGCTACACGAGTGATTTTGCCTGTAACTAATGATAGAGATATCCCGCTCAGATTTGGATTAAGGCACAGAGCTGCGGTAGGCATAAGCGAAAAAACAGATGCTCTTGCTCTTGTAGTAAGTGAAGAAACGGGGCAGATTTCTTATCTTAAAAATGGAGAATTCAATATTTTTGATGATCTTGAAAAACTTGTGGATCAGATCAAAGAAGATTTAAACTAATCGACTTGAGCCTCTTGTTGAAATTGAGCTTCGTAAAGGTTTTTATAGAAGCCATCCTCCTTTTGTAGCAAGCTGGTGTGAGTTCCTGTTTCTACAATTTTGCCCAAATCCATTACAATAATTTTATCAGCATTCTTGATTGTGGCCAGTCTATGGGCTATCACAATTGAGGTTCTATCTTTGGTTAGTTTATCTGTAGCATCTTGGATAAGCTGCTCGCTGTAGCTATCTACAGAGGATGTGGCTTCATCCAGAACCAGTATACTAGGATTGGTCACATAAGCTCTCAAAAATGCGATGAGTTGTCTTTGGCCAGATGAGAGCATCACCCCTCTTTCTTTTACATTATACTGGTAGGCATTTGGTAGGCTAGAAATAAACTCATGCACGCCAATTTCTTTAGCAGCGGTTATTACTTGTTCTTCCGTGATGCCGGTTTTATTGAGTGTAATGTTATTAAGAATACTATCAGCAAATAAGAAAACATCTTGCAGCACAACTGCTATTTGGCTTCTCAGCGCTGCAAGCTCGTAGTCTTTAAGGTCTTCGCCATCTACAAGGATAGTACCGCTTTTAATTTCATAAAAACGACTCAACAAATTGATAACAGTACTTTTGCCAGCACCAGTAGCACCAACTATAGCTATCGTTTCGCCAGGATTAACTTCAAAGGATATACCCTTCAGGATTTCCTCATCTGGGATGTAATTAAATCTCACTTCTTCAAAAACGATATGACCTGCAAGTTTTTCAGGAATAATATGACCAGAGTTTTCTATTTGAGAATCTGTATCCAATATGGTAAATACCCGATTGGCGGCTACCATACCCATTTGCAAAGAATTAAACTTATCCGCAATTTGTCGTAATGGACGGAAAAGCATTTGGGATAACTCAATAAACATCACAATAATACCTAGAGACAAGACATCGGACTCTACAACACGCAAGCCTCCAAACCAAACAATAAGACCGATAGTAATAGAAGTGGACATTTCAGCAATAGGAAAAAAAATAGCATTGTACCACACTGTTTTTATCCATCCCTTCTTATGCTTTTCATTTATAGCCTGAAAGCGATTATACTCTTCTTGTTCTCTATTAAAAATCTGAACAATCTTCATGCCCGTAAGATGTTCTTGAACATAAGAATTTAAATTGGACACTTGAGTTCTCACTTCTTCAAAAGCGACTTTCATTTTTTTCTGAAATACTCGCGTAGCATAAATAATAAAAGGTAAGACCATAAGAACCAACAGGGTGAGTTGCCAGCTTTGCCAGAACATAAAGCCTAGGACAACGAGCATTTTGAGAAGATCACTGATGATCATAAATAGACCTTGACTAAATATACTTGCTATGGTTTCTATATCACTCACAGCTCTAGTAACAAGCCTTCCTACTGAAGAATTATCAAAATATTGCTTTTTGAAATTCATCATGTGTTGGTAGAGTTTTATTCGTAAGTCTGTAATAACAGCTTGCCCTAGCCAATTGGCGAAGTAAATAAAACTAAACTGAAAAATGACTTCAGATACTAAGACCACAAGCATCATACTTACATAAAAAACAAGACTCTCTGCATCGCTGCTTGTTATGCCTTCATCTATGGTCAACCTTAGCAAGTATGGCCTTAAAACTGCTAAACCTGAAAGTGCTATAGCAGCAAAAGCCACAAAATAAAAAGTATTTTTGTACGGGTTGGTGTACTTTAAGAGTCTCTTAAAGAGTTTGGTATCAAAAGCACTACCACTATTTTTTTCCATTTGTTTTATTAACTTAATTCCAAGGGTTCCGGATATTTTATATCTTTTAAAACTAAGGCATTAGCAGGTACAGATTTACCTGCCTTGGACCTGTCTTGAGAAAGTATAACTGTATTAAATTCCTCAACCGATATTTTATGAAGCCCTACTTCTATAAGCGTTCCTACTATGGCTCGAACCATATTCCTCAAAAACCTATTGGCTTCAATTTCAAAAAGAAGATGATGTCCTTTTTGAGTCCAAATAGCTTTTTTAATTTCACAATCAAATGTATAAACATCTGTTTTAACTTTAGAAAAAGATTTGAAATTTTTATGATTAAATAAGAGATTTGAAGCCTTTTGCATAGCATTAATATCCAGCTTATTTCTTATAAAATAACTTCTCTCTATCAAAAAAGGATCTTTGGATTGAATAATCGAATACTCATAAGTTCTTGATATAGCATCAAAACGGGCGTGAAAATCCTCTTTTGAGGCTTTGATGTCTTGTACAGCAATATCATTTGGTAATAGGCTGTTTAGCTTGAATATCAAGTTGTCAATATCAGAAATCACTTGATTTGTGTCAAAGTGAGCGATATATGCTGAAGCATGAACACCTGTGTCTGTCCTGCCTGCACCTACCACATCTACTTGCTCCTGAAGTGCGGTACTCAGCGCGTCATTAATTTGAGACTGCACACTGACGTTGTCGAGCTGTTTTTGCCACCCATGGTAATGTGTACCCAAATAAGAAAGCTGAATTCTGTACCTCACCCTTGATAATTTGTTCACAAATATAAGAATAGAGAACAGACCAGATTGTAAAGCTTTATTTATATTGCTATAAAAAAGTAATGGCAAAAAAAATTCTGTTGCTGAGTGATACCCACAGCTATATAGATGATAGAATAATGGACTGGTGCAGCAAATCTGACGAGATATGGCATGCTGGAGATATAGGCCATACAGATGTATCTGACGCTCTACAAGCGATAAAGCCCCTTCGAGCAGTGTATGGCAATATAGATGGACATGAACTAAGAAACGAATTTCCATTGCATCAAAAATTCACATTAGAAGGGGTTTCGGTTTGGATTACTCACATAGGAGGATATCCCAATCGATATAGCAAAGAAATAAGACAAAGTATAGCAGAAAATCCACCGCAACTTTTCATAAGTGGACATTCTCATATTTTAAAAGTGATGAATGACAAACGATTAGGACTTCTGCACATGAATCCAGGTGCTGTAGGTATTCATGGGTTTCATCAAAAAAGAACTATGCTGAAATTTGTACTAGACCATGGAAAAATAAAAGACCTAGAAGTCGTCGATTTAGGCAAAAGAGGAAGGCCAATTCCTTCTTAAAATGAAATATATGTGTTATAATTTTTAGATTCTCTTCTAAAAACCAAAAATTATTCGACCCCATCGGGGTCGTATCTTGTAAAATGCATTGGCTATGAACCTTTGACCCTTTCAGGGTCGGGACGTTCTGCTTTGTCATAAAATTTATGACAAAGCAGAACGTCCCGACCCTGAAAGGG